>JGI12053J15887_10001288_pt1 | contig 11529 bp, 11 predicted proteins | sample MedBloCAOM1_O3_FD_15887 | JGI IMG/M metagenome (IMG submission 15887)
TTTTTGCCAAGATCCCTTTGCAGGCGCGGGCGCTCGTCGTGATCGAGCGCGATGCCTTCATAGTCGTGATAGGCGAGATCGTGGGTGACAAGTTGGGCGGTCTGGTTCAGCGGCAGCAGGCCTTCCATGCAGCTCGCTACCGCGGTGCCGTCGGGCGTGTGCAGATGAAGCACGCAGCCGGCATCTTCGCGCACNTCGTGGATCGCCGAATGGATCGTAAAGCCCGCCGGGTTGATGCTGTAGGCGCTTTTCGTCAGCTGGTTGCCGTCCAGGTCGACCTTCACCAGGCTCGATGCCGTGATTTCGTCGAACATCAAACCGTAGGGGTTGATCAGGAAATGATGGTCCGGTCCCGGCACGCGCGCGGAGATATGTGTATCGACCAGGTCGTCCCAGCCATAATGCGCGATAAGCCGATAGCAGGCGGCGAGATTGACCCGCTGGTTCCATTCGGCATCCGTCATTTCCGTCGGCGCTTCCTTCAGGCGAGCTTCCGCTGGTGACATGACCGGTTTCTCCCGTGTGAGCCGCTGATTTCCGCGGCAAGACTAGCCGCGCGCGTGCTTCGCAGCAAGGCGCTGGGTCCGCGTGGCAGTCATGCCCGTTCTAACGAGGTATCTTCGCCTACGGCGCCGGAATCGCCAGCAGGCTGGAAATGCTGCGCCCACGGATGTCGTAGACGCGCGCGAACACCACGTCATCGCGCTTGATCTCCACCAGCACCGGCGCGGTCAGGCCCTTGCAGTAGAACTCGCCCAGCGTCATCGCAAAGTCGGCGGCATGGCTATCCCAGCCGATCGTAAAGTCGGGCCCGAGCGCAACCTGCGCGGGACGTTGTGGACCGCACACCGCGACCTTCCATTTGCGTCCCCGTGGCGGCACTTCCTGGCGCTCGATGAGTTCCTCGCGCAGGCCATCGGATGCCTGCTTCAGCGCAAGGCCCCAGTAATCCAGCATGAACATATTGTCGGCTGATCGAACCGTACCCGCGATATGATTGAAGTGGGTGTATTGGTAGGGGTGCAACCGGATCATTTCGCCGAGCGGCAACAGCAGGCCGAACGAGAAAACGGCCACGGCGGCAGGCTGCCAGCTGCGGCGATTTTCCTTTAGCCAGTTCATTCCTTGCGCGAATGCTGTGCCTGCGAGTACCGCCATCGGTGGAATAACGAAAATGAAATGGCGAATGCCGTTGTAGAGCGCCGGGCGCTTCACCATTGCCACCACGAGCGGCAGCGTTGCCGCTAATGTCAGCATCAGCAGGATGGTCTTGCGGCGGGCCGNTACATCGGTGCGCGACAGCGACATGAAGGTGCCGACGACACCGGCGATCGAAAGGCCAAGCAGCACTTCGGGAAGCTGCAGGGCGAATAGGGTCGGCAGATATGACCAGGGCATGTCAGGCACTGACACCAGTGCGCCATCGAACATTTCCTTCCACGGCTTCTCGAAGAAGTGCGAGAAGTACGTCAGCGCCTGGAAGGGATTGCCCGGCTCCATGATCGACCACGGCCAGATCAGCCCCATAACGAGGTAACCGAGGATCAAGCCGGGGAGCAGCACGTAGACAATATGGATCAAGCGCTGGGCAGCTTTGGGCGCGCCATGCGTGCGGATCTCTTCCAGGAGCAGCGGCATGAAGCCGACCAAGGCATAGACCAGGGCCAGCCCGCCGAGGATCCGCGAACCGATCGCCAAACCCGCGCCAAGACCGACGATCAGGATGGTCCGCGGCGAGGCCGAAGGATATTCCTCGGCCAGACGGACAAGGCCCAGCATCAGGATCACCATCGCAACGGCGAATGGTGCATCCTTTGGATTCATGAACATGTGCCCGTAGAAGGTTGGGCACAGCGCCAGCATAAACAGCGCTGCGAGCCCCGCGAGCGGGCCGCCGACACGCCGGCCAAGCCGCCACGTCACTGCAAGACCGATCACGCCGACGACGGCGCCGAGCAGGCGGCGGGTTTCAAACAGTTCGAGCGGGATGATCTTGTGCAGCAGCGCGGCCGCCATGTCGAAGCCGCCGCCATACATGTAGAGATTGGCGAACGACAGCGCCCCGGTATCCTTGAAACCGGAGCCATACATGCGCAGCAGCAGATCGGCATATTCAGCGTGGGTGTAGTCGTCCCAGCCTAATCCATAATCGCGAAAGGTGAGGCTTGCGATCAATCCGACCGCCGCCAGCACGATGATGGCGAGGTCGTCGCAAGTCCGCTCCACCGAGCGCCGCGAGGGCGTGTCGATGGCCGAAGTCGTAATGGATGACATGGCTATTGGTAACCCGGCGTCCCTCATGGCCCAGCAATGGCGCTTTGGGCCTCATTCCCCGGCATCCATATAGCGCAGTTCCATTACCAAGTAATTGGTAATTGTGGCTTAATTTTCCTGATGCAGCGCAGCAATCGACGGAACGGAAAAGCCTTGGGGGTGCCTGATTGATGTCTTGCACGAGATTTAAGGTTCGCCGATGGGTTTCTCGCGGGAACTCCACCCACAATTGTCCGTTGGCGATGTGCACAATATGACAGTATCGTGGCTTCGGCGGTCTGCGAGCATTTCGGGCGCGGCCGAGGGGTGAATTCAATGATGGTTGTGCTGTCGATCGCCGGAGCTGGCTTGCTATTGGCCGGCCTCCTGACGGTCGGTCTTGGAATTCAGATGGACCTGAGTTTCGGCAATACCCTGATTCTTTCGGGTACGGTCGTGGCTTGCACCGGGATAGTCATGCTGAGCCTTTGGGCAGTTGCCCGGGAGCTGAAGAGGATTGCATGGCGGCTTGGCCCTGGTGTTTCGACGGAAACAGTCCCGGGAACCAGGGCGGTCCTGTCGCGCGATCAGGCCATGGAAAACGGCGGTTTCTCATTCAGCCGCGACCTGCCGGCGTTGGAAGATGCAGACGATGCGGAGCCGGCGGCGCAATCATCGCCGCCGTGGCGGAAGGAGGCTGCCGCGCGCGACCGCGGAGCGGCGGTGCCACAGCCCGTCGAGGCGGCGCCAGCGGTCAAGCCGCGGCGTAACCTGCTGTTTTCGTCGTCATCGCGGAAAGAGCGCGAGCGGGCGCAGGGCCGCATGGCCGATCCTTCCGCGGCTGATCTCGATCCAGCGCCGTCTTCCGAATTGAGTGAGGCTCCGCCCCCGTTATTCGACGACGCCTGGCCAAAATCCGAACGATCGAAGGTCGATCTGCCGCCGCAACGCCGCGGTGGTCGGGAGGCGTTGGCCGAAGCAAACGCCGGAGCAGCCGGGACGCCGGCCGCACCAAACCAAGACCAGCCGCAGGTGACGGTTCTCAAATCGGGCGTCGTCGATGGAATGGCCTATTCGTTGTATTCCGACGGCTCGATCGAGGCTCAAATGCCCGAAGGCATGATGCGGTTCGGGTCCATCGACGAACTGCGCGCCCACCTCGATCAGCGCCCATGAGCGGGCTGTACTTCGAGCGAGGCTGCCTGGAAAAATAGAGTGCCGTTGTTCTTGTCACGTCAGCAGCAATCCGCTCATATTCGACAGTAGTGGAAGATCCCGAAAACGTATTGGCTCTAGCGGGATACCTTCCGATCCGTAAGTTCGTCCTTAAGTTCCCTCTTAAGTTCCTTACGTGATTGCGATCTTCGAAAGGTTCAGGCCATGACCGACGTTGCCGGCAAGAATTTCATCGACCTGACTGCGAATATTGTGTCGGCCTATCTTAGCAACAATCCGACGCCGGCCTCCGAAATCCCGGCCCTGATCAGCCAGATTCACGCAGCCCTGCTGCGGGTCTCGACGGGCCGGGTGGAAACGCCTCTCGAGCCCGCCAAACCAGCGGTTTCCGTGAAAAAATCAATGACCCCGGACTACCTGGTCTGTCTTGAGGACGGCAAGCGCTTCAAATCCTTGAAGCGACATCTGCGCACGCAATACAGCATGACCCCGGAACAATACCGGGACAAATGGGGCTTGCCGGCAGATTACCCGATGGTTGCGCCGAATTATGCGGTGGCGCGTTCGCAGCTCGCCAAAAAAATGGGGCTTGGCCAACAGCGGCGGCGACGGAAATAGCTTTGACAGTGCAAGGCGCGCCCGGACGTGCCAGCGGTACGAATTCTCTCAACGGTGAGCGTGGATTTTCAGGAGGCGGCGGCAAGCGCCTCGCGCGCGTCGGAGCGAATGCGCTCGACCATGGCGCGCAGGCCGTTGGAGCGCTGCGGCGTCAGATGCTCGCGAAATCCGAACTCGTCGAATACCGCGATGGCGTCGATGGCCAGAATCTCTCGCGGCGTATGGCCAGAATAAAGTGTCAGCAGGATTGCGATCAGTCCGCGCACGATATGCGCGTCACTGTCACCGAGATACTTCAGCAATGGTTCATTGGCGTCGCCGCGGTCGATCTGCTTTGCGAGCCAAACCTGGCTGGCGCAGCCTTGCACCTTGTTAGCTGCGGAATGCTCCGCTTCCGGCATCGGCTCGAGCGTGCGGCCGAGCTCGATGACATACCGGTAGCGGTCGTCCCAATCGTCCAACAGCGCAAAATTATCCCTGATTTCGTCGATCGTCATCATGTCCCGCGCTCAATCCCAGAGTCATATATGGGGTCGCAGGCGATCGAAAGCGATATTGCCGCGCTAAAATGGAAACAGTTCCGGGCCTAATTTGTCGGCCTAATTTGTCGTCATGGCACGTCGCGCCACTCCGCCTGCAGATCATTCGGCGTCAATGTGTCGCGCGATGCCTCCAGGAACGAAGCATCGATATTTTCGCCGCCAATCGAGCTGGTGTGATCAGACGCACGCTTGTCGGTGATGATGCGATACAGCTTGCGCGCGCCGTCCTGGGCGCGCTGGCCGATCACGGTCGCAGCCTGGCCGCCAACTTCACACGCCGCTGGCTGCCGCTTGCAAAATTGACTCATGTCCGACACCGCCGCGGTCGCAGCGGACACGGCTTCCGACGCCCCCAACTGCGGCGACTTGTCCGATTCGGGCGTCTTCTCTCTGGGCAGCAGCACGAGCACCAGGCCGAGCCAAAATGCCATGCGAAGCAGAAAAAACATCTCGCGACCCCGGCCGTCTTTTTTGATCCCGTTGCGATACCTCGCAACTGCTGCGATTGATCTCGCAGTTAGTCTTTGACTAACAGTCGTCGATAAATCGCAAGTGTTAGCATCGAGGTTAAATCGGCGAAAATTCGCGAAAAATCCGATTGATTTGATTCGGTGTAAATTTTCGATTGATGACGGCTTCCCGTAACCGAACGGATAGGTCCGCCACATCCACCATTTCGAAACCATACTCGGCCGGTTCTGGAAACCAGACGTTCACCATCTGCATCGAATGAACTGTCTCGCCGTGCGCGAAAACCCCGCGAAGACGCGGTCTTTGGCTGCGGACTTGCGCGCCTTAGCGTTCGCTTAATTTCACTCTGACACGGTGTGGTAACGATAAGGGGGGCGTTCCGGCGCGTTATTTTGACGAACAAGCCGAGGCGCGAGAGCCGTGACGATTTTGAGTATCATCCGCGATTGTTTTGATGCGCTGCTGCATCCGTCGGCGCAATATGATGCGCTGACGCGTGCGCGCCATCGTGCCTTCATGGCGCCGCGGCTGCTCGGAAGCCTCGCGGCGTTTGCGGCATTCCCGATCTATCTTGCGATGCGCGGGGCGCCATCCGCGCTTGAGGTCGCGGCATTCGCCTGGCTCATCGCTCCCATTCTGCTGTCGTGGTTTCTGTCGCGTACCGGCCGCTATGAAGGCGCGCACGTCCTGTCGTCGCTGGCGCTGGCCGGTCTGGTCATGACGGTGGCTATGACCACCGGCGGCATCGAATCCTTTGCGGCGATCTGGCTTGTCGTTGTTCCGCTTGAGGCCGCACTCTCGGCATCGCGCCGTGTGGTCTCGTTCGCGTCCGCGCTGGCGCTGGCGTGCACCGCCGTGCTGATCATTTTCGGATATTTCGGCCTGCTGCCGACGCCGGAGCTAAACACGGCCTCGCGCGGCATATTTATGGCATTCGGTGTCGCATCGGCGACGCTCTATGCCGCCGGGCTTGCCTTCGGCGCTGAGTCGCTGGCGCGCACCAGCGTTGCGCTGCTCTACGTCGAGGAGGACCGATATCGCCTGCTGGCGCGAAACATGAGCGATGTGATTTCGCGCCATCGGCGCAACGGTGCGGTGCAATTCATTTCACCCGCGGTGGAGGCGATGTTGGGAGCGCCTGCATCGCGGCTCGTTGGGCACGGTCTGTTCGACCGCGTCCACGTCGTCGATCGTCCGGCCTATCTCACCGCACTTTCGGACGCGGCGCGCGGTGGCGAGGCGCGCAGCGTTGAATTCCGGCTCAGGCGCGATGCGCCACGCGGCAGCGAGCACGGTAGCTTGGTAGATTTCATCTGGGTTGAGATGCGTTGCCGGCCGCTCGAACCGGCATCGGACACAACGGCTATGCCCGAAGCCGAGGTCGTCGCCGTGATGCGCGATGTCACCGACCGGAAAATCCAGGAACAGGCGCTGGATCTGGCGCGCACCGCCGCCAAGCAGGCGGATGCGTCCAAGACCCGCTTCCTCGCCACGATGAGCCACGAACTGCGCACGCCGCTCAACGCCATCATCGGGTTTTCTGAAATGATTGTTCAGGAAGACGTATTGATGATCGATGCTGTGCGCCGCAAGGAATATGCCCAGCTGATCAACGATTCTGGTCAGCATCTGCTGTCGGTGGTCAATGGCATTCTCGACATGTCGAAGATGGAGTCGGGCAATTTCTATATTTCGCCGGAGCTGTTCGCGCCGCGCGCGGCGCTGCTCAATTGCTGCAACCTGCTAGCCTTGAAGGCGCGGGAAAATGCAATCGATCTCGTGAGCCGTGCGCCGGAGGATTTGCCTGACATGACCGGAGATCCGCGCGCATTCAAGCAGATCGTGCTGAACCTCGTCTCCAACGCCATCAAATTTACCGAGCGCGGCGGTACGGTGACGGTTTCCGCCAGCGTCGAGGGATCGCGGCTGATGCTTCGCGTCACTGATACCGGCGTCGGCATCACGGACGATGATCTCAAACGGATCGGTGATCCCTTCTTCCAGGCCGGCAAGACCTATGAGCGGCGGCACGAAGGCACCGGCCTTGGGCTGTCGATCGTAAAAAGCCTTGTCGGGTTGCATGGCGGCGAGATAATCGTGCAAAGCAAGATCGATGAAGGAACCACTGTCAGCGTCGCGTTGCCGCTGGCGTTCACGCCGCCGGCGCAAGAGCCGTCAAGCAATATCGCAAGGCTCACTCCGGCATTGCGATCCGCAGCCCAGGACCAAGTTCACCAGGTGAAGAAAAGTGCCTAGACAAATTACGAAGGACGAGACGCCGCGCCGCCGTCGTGGCGCGAGTGCAAGAGCGGTTGCGGTCGAAGCGGACGCGCAGCGCGGCCTCGTGCTGCGCATTTTGCTTCATAGCCCGAAAGACTTGATTGCCGGCGTGCTGGCATTTGCAGCGGTCAGTGCGATCATCGCCAACGCGCTGTTTCTGCAAGCGGGACGTCATCCGTCGCCCATGTTCGGCTCGGTTGTCACGATTCCGGCGACAGGATCGGTGTCTGCCAGCCCGTTACCGCGTCCGCGCCCGGTTGAAGCCGCAAGACCTGCTGATGCATTGCCGCTCGAACCGAAGCCTGCCGAGCCGAAAGCCGCGGATCCGCTGGCCAATCTCGTCANGTCGATCGGCGCACCATCTGTGGCGCCTTCCAATATCGCGCGACCGCCCGCGTCGATCCCGGTGTCTTCCCACAACGAGCCGATCGCCAATTCAGCCACGGCGTCGCGCCGGGTGGCGGGGGTGCAGCGTGCGCTCACGGAATACGGCTACGGCCAGCTGAAACCGACCGGCACGGTCGGTTCCGACACCCAGGCCGCGATCCAGAAATTCGAACGTGAGCGCAAGATCCCGGTAACCGGGCAGATGTCGGACCGTCTGGTGCGCGAACTCACCGCAATGATTGGCCGGCCGATCGACTAGCGCATTCTCCGAGTGGTTTCATCCTTCGAGACGCATCGCTGAGCCTGTCATCGGGCCCGCATTCGCGCGACCCATTGGCGATGCTCCTCCAGCGATAACGGCAAAGCCGTTATGCAGGGATGAGTTCTGAACCCTCATGGTGAGGAGCACGGCAACGCCGTGCGTCTCGAACCATGGGCCCACGGGTGCGCGACCATGAATCGACCCAACTGGAAATGCGTTTAGGTTAGTGCGGTGTTACGGCGATGCGACGGCACATTTTCACGTCGGCCCGCCGTGGATCAGGCGCGTAACGGCGCGGGCCACGTCACCGGCATGGGTCGCTATCATGAAGTGCGCGGCGCCGGCAATTGTAATGAGGGTAGCACCCCTGACGTAGGTACCGAGCAACTCGTTGGCGCGCTGCATGGCCGGGTGGCTTTTTCGGTCAGATAAGATCCGCAAGCATGCGCGCGGCACGGGCGGCGCCGCCGGCTTCGACGGGTTTGAATTTGGTCGGCGCGCGCAATGCATCGACCATCGCATCGGCAATCATGTCCGGCGTCGACGTGGCGAACTCCATGCGCCGTCCGGCGCCATATCGATCGAGACGATGCGCAACGTGGAAGTTCTGTTCGAAATGGTTTTTGAGCGGAAAATAAAGGAACGGCGTTCCGGCGGCGGTNAGCTCCATGCAGGTGGTGAGACCGCCCTGCACGAGAGCGAGGTCGCACGCGGCGAGATGNCGGTCGAGGTCCGGCACGAAGGCACGCACCTCGACGCCTTCAGGCGCATTGAGCGAAGCCGGATCGATGCGGGGACCCGCTACCACGATCATGCGCAGCTCAGGTAGCTTGGCTCTGGCCATCGGGTAGCTCTGCAGGATGCGCTTGATCAGATTTGCACCGACCGCCGATCCGCCGACGGTGACAATGCAGACGCGTTCGTCCGGCCGGTAGCCGAGGCGTTGCCGCAACGTCGTCCGGCTGCCGAAGGTTTGCGGATGTTCGCCGATGATGTAGCCGGCGAACTCGAAATGCCGCGGCACCCAGTCGCGCATCGCCGGCAGGTCCTTGCCGAACGACATTGGCACGATATCTTCGGGTCCGCCGACGAAGATGGCGCGGTCCCGCACGCCGGGATGCCGCTCGATGTGTTCGATCATCTCGGCGTTGTAGTCGGTGGTCAGGAAGGCCTCGTATTCGCCCCCCGACGGCATCGGTACATAACCGACGAAATCGGTAAACCAGGCGAGCCCGGCTTTCTTCAACTCCGGATGCTCGTGCCAGTAATGGTCGATGTCCCAGGCCTCGTCGGCGATGACGAGATCGTAGCCACCTTCGTCGACGGCATCCTGGAAGACCATGAAGTTGGCGATCAGCACCTCGTCCATGTTGCGGATGGCCTGGAAGCAGTGCAGGTCGTGTTCGCCCGACTCCATTTCGATGTGTCGCGACTCGCTCGCCAGTCGCGCGCTGAGCGGGTGGACGCGCTCACCGTTCGCTTCCAACAGGCGCGTCACCGGATCCTGCGCCAGCCAATCGACCTCCAGGTCGGGGTGGAATTTGCGCAGCTCGCGGGTGATGGCGATATCGCGGCGTCCGTGTCCTAGTCCGATCGGCGAGGAAAGATAGAGTGCGCGTTTTGCCTGTTTGGTCCGGCGCGCGGGCGCCTTCGGCGCGGGAATGCCGAGCCTACGATCGAGAAAGTCCACAATCAGGGAATTGCACTTCGCCGGGATGCGGCCGAGCGGATCATGTCCGCCATCGGGAATGGTCACCAACTCTGCATTCATTAACTCGGCTATGAGTGTTGCGTTGGCGTAGGGCGCAATCTGATCGTTGTCGCCGTGAATCATCAAAACGGGGCAGTTTATTTTGCGATACATCGCCTCGCTAATGTCAAAGGATGGTGGCGTCGCGCCGCCCACAATTGTTTTGACCTGGACTTCACCATTGGTCTCGTTGGCCCATTCGATGCCATCTTCGATCTGCTTGGTCGAATGAGGTTCGGAAAAGATGTTGCGGACGAAGTGTTCGGCGAAGTCAGGATAATTGGCGAGCCAGTGGCCTTGATTCCATTTGTCCCAGCCTTCGAACCTTTCGCGTTCGGCAAAAAAGCTGTTTGGGGACATAAAGGGAAAGCGACGCCCCACAGTTGTAAGAGTTCCAACCAAAATAGCGGCCTTAACGCGCTCGGGATGGTGCGCGGCCAGAATACTTGCAAAGATTCCGGAGAAGGAGAGACCCACAACGATCGCACTGGTCACACCAGTGACGTCCATCACGGCAATCGCGTCTTTTACATTGTTTTCCAGCGAATACGCCGCCACATCGGCCGGCCGATCGGACTTGCCGTTGCCGCGGCCATCATAGGTGATGCAGCGAAACCGTTCGCTGAAGTACGGCAGTTGCGCTTTGTAGATACGGGAATGAGCAATGGTCCAGGGCGGCAGGAACACCATCGTCTCCGGGCCGTCACCGTAGACCTCATAGTAGATCTTCACGCCATCCCGGTCGACGAAACCGCTGTTGTCGGGCAACTTTGCGCGCATCACATCACCTCTTCGATTGGCCGGCTTCGGCGCTGCGAACGAGGTCGCCGACCCGCCGCAAAGCCTGGCGGACTGGCGAACCCTTCTTCTCAAGACCGAGCAGATAGAGACTTTCCGCGCCGATGAACGCGTTGACGGCGAAGGCTCCGATCTCCTCGGGCGTCAGCGGGCCGAGGCCACCAAGCTCGCGCTCCGCCTTGCGCGCTGTGCCGACGATGAGATCGACCCATTGCATGAGCGCGGTGCGAACCACTTGGGCGACAGCAGCGTCGGCCCAGCTTGCGGCGATCAGTTCCTGCAGCACGCGCACATAGCCCGAGGCGATGTCGTCGTCGAGATAGTCGCAGGCCCGATCCCATTGCTCCGACAGTTTTAGACTGCTGTCGCCGAACATGGCGTTCTGACGGTCGAGCAGCTGCGCGTTGAGGTATTCGAACAGCGCCAGCACCATCCCTTGCTTGGATCCGAAATGATAGTGGATCTGGCTCAGCGGGACGCCGGCCGCGGCCGCCACGTCGCGGGTCGACAAAGCAGCGTAGCCCTTCTGGCGAAGCACCTTCTTGGCCGCTTCGAGCAGCGTCGTGCTGGTCTCAACCTTCTTCTCAATCTTCTTGACTGCCGCGCGCGCCATATCTAGTCCCCCAGTGCCAACTGATAAGTTGTTCGAGAGGGGCCTGCCGGAATTCGATCCGCCGCATCAGCGCTCGCCGGCGCGGTCCGATCGACCCGTCGGTGAACCCGCCCGGTCGTGAAAATGAGCATCCGTAGCTGCCGGCGATAGCGACGATATTGATCGCCGAACAATGCGAGAAAAAATCCCGGACGGTTCGGGTGCTGTTCCCCTTTATAGAAAAGGGGCGCGACGGCGTGGAGGGTGATGCCGCAGAAAGCTCGGTACGCGATTGCACCGTACAGAACGGAAACGATGCTGCCCATGGCGATGTCTCCTTGGCTTGCGGGTGTGCGTCGCGAGTCTCGTTTACATAATTCGGTCGACCGACCGAGTCAAC
>JGI12053J15887_10001291_pt1 | contig 11511 bp, 9 predicted proteins | sample MedBloCAOM1_O3_FD_15887 | JGI IMG/M metagenome (IMG submission 15887)
TCGGATCGATATGGCCTGTCATGATATTTCCCGTCATTGTCGCTGCCCGTCGTCACGGCCTGCGCTGCCGCGTGCTACCATAATAATAAGGATTTCTTTGCCTGCGTCTCAGGGGGACCGTAGTGAACGCAATTGCCAACATAGTGGTGGCGCTGGTCGCCGTGCTGCATCTCTATTTTCTGATTCTGGAGATGTTTCTCTGGACCAAGCCGCTGGGCCTCAAGACCTTTCGGAACTCGCCCGAGAAAGCAGCCGATTCCGCCGTGCTTGCCGCCAATCAGGGACTGTACAACGGCTTTCTTGCCGCCGGCCTCGTCTGGGGACTGGTTCAGAGCGCCCCGGGCTTTGCGTTCCAGATCAAGGTGTTCTTTTTTACTCTGTGTAATCGTCGCCGGTGTCTACGGTGCCGCAACCGTCAGCCGCAGGATCCTATTGGTTCAGGCAGCCCCTGCCGCCATCGCGCTGATTCTGCTCTGGCTGGCTTGAGATCGTTAAGCTTTCCGGCNGGCATTGTCTTGCATTGCCACATCCGTTCATCCAGTATCTTGCGAGCGATGGCGTCCGCCGAGGTCTTAATCAACCCCCGGGACAAGACCATCGATCCAATCACACNTAAGGGAAGCAGCGGCATGAGGAACGGTATTTTTCATCTGGTCACCGGGACGGCGGTTGCGATCGCGCTGTCGGCATCGTCCGCCCACGCGCAAAAGAAATATGACACCGGCGCGACCGATACCGAGATCAAGGTCGGCCAGACGGTGCCGTTCAGCGGACCGGCCTCTGCCTATGCGATCATCGGCAAGACCCAGGCGGCCTACATCAAGATGATCAACGACGAGGGCGGCGTTAACGGCCGCAAGATCAACTTGATCCAGTACGACGACGCCTATAGCCCGCCAAAGACCGTCGAGCAGGTCCGCAAGCTGGTCGAAAGCGATGAGGTTCTGCTGACCTTCCAGCTCATCGGCACCGCGTCGAACGCCGCGGTCCAGAAATATCTCAACTCGAAGAAGGTGCCGCAGCTATTCGCCGCCACCGGCGCGTCCAAATTCACCGATCCGAAGAACTTCCCCTGGACCATGGGCTTCAATCCCAATTACCAGACCGAAGGGCGCATCTATGCGCGGTACATTCTGAAGAACTATCCGAACGCCAAGATCGGCGTGATCTATCAGAATGACGACCTCGGCAGGGATTATATCACCGGTCTGAAAGCCGGTCTCGGCGACAAGGCAGCGACGATGATCGTCGCCGAAACATCCTATGAGCTGACCGATCCGACGATCGACTCGCAGATCGTCAAACTGAAAACCGTCGGCGCCGACGTGGTGTTCGACGCTTCGACGCCGAAATTTGCCGCCCAGGCGATCAAGAAGATTGCCGACCTCGGCTGGAAGCCGGTGCACATCCTCGACATCAACGCCACCTCGGTCGGCGCGGTGATGCTGCCAGCCGGCGCGGAAAACTCCAAGGATGTCATCAGCGTCAACTACGGCAAGGATCCGCTCGATCCGACCTGGAAAGACGACGCCGGAATGAAGAAGTTTTTCGCGTTCATGGACAAGTATTATCCCGAGGGCGACAAGACTTCGAGCTTCAACGCGTATGGCTATAGCACCACGCAGTTATTGATCGAAGTTCTCAAGCGCTGCGGCGACGACCTCACCCGCGACAACGTCATGAAGCAGGCTACCAGCCTCAAGAATGTCCAGCTCGATCTTTCCTTGCCCGGGATCGTCGGCAACACCTCGCCAACCGATTACCGCGTCAACAAGCAGCTACAGATGATGAAGTTCAACGGCGAGCGCTGGGAAGGTTTTGGACCGATCCTCGAAGACGATGCCAGCGGCTAGCTGGTTGCCTCATCCTGAGAAGCCCGCCGCGGGCGGGCGTCTCGAAGGATGCAAGACGCGTTACCCTCATGGTTCGGGACGCCCGCGCAAGACGCCCGGCTCCTCACCATGGGGGTTCGCGCCAGCGGTATGGTTAAGAGTGCCTGAAATCCGCTGTTACCAGGCACTTACGCGCCAATCGCGATATCAGCATTAATCATCGCTTAACGCAGCCTTAAACCCCACTCGCTAGTCTGTCGCGTCTGAAGGCGTGGGCGTTTGGGTATGGCGTGGGGACGGAAAAAAAGCGGCGGACGCCGGGAGCCGCAATTCGGGCTCGCCGCATCGCTCGCGGAATTGCGTCTCGGTCCGCAGGATCGCGTTACCACCGACGACGAGGACGACGACGAGACGCCGACGAAGCCATCTGCCAAACGCAAGCCCAGCGATACAGACGACGAGGCTCCGCGCGAGCGAAAGCCGCGTCCGAGCCGAGCAAGCCGCAAGCGCAGATCGAAGACACGCACCCGCATCGGCCTCTATCGCCTGTGCTATTGGGGTGCGGTGCTCGGCCTGTGGGCCGTTATCGCGGTGGTTGGCGTCGTCATCTGGGTCGGCGCGCATCTGCCCGCAATCCAGGCACTCGAAATTCCGAAGCGGCCGCCGACGATCCAGATCGTCGGCTTCGACGGCAGCGTGCTGGCGACCCGCGGCGAAATGGCCGGTGCCAACGTCTCCCTGAAGGACCTCCCACCCTATTTGCCGAAAGCCTTCATCGCGATCGAGGACCGCCGGTTCTATTCGCANTACGGCGTCGATCCNGTGGGCATCGCGCGCGCAGCGGTAGCGAATATCCTGCATCGCGGCGTTTCGCAGGGCGGCTCGACGCTGACNCAGCAGCTCGCGAAGAACCTGTTTCTGACCCAGGAGCGCACGCTGCAACGGAAATTGCAGGAGGTCGAACTTGCGCTCTGGCTGGAGCGCAAGCACTCCAAAGCCGAGATTCTCGAACTCTATCTCAATCGGGTCTATTTCGGCTCGGGCGCCTATGGCGTCGAGGCGGCCGCGCAACGCTATTTCGGAAAATCCGCAAAGAAGGTCACGGTTGCGGAGGCTGCGATGCTCGCGGGCCTGGTCAAATCACCGTCGCGGCTGGCGCCGAACCGCAATCCGGAAGGTGCCGAGAAACGCGCGCGGACCGTGCTCACCGCGATGGCGGAAGCCAAATTCATCACCGAGGCACAGGCGCAGGCCTCGATCGGACACCCCTCCTACAATGTGAAAGCCGCGGGCGCCGGCACCGTCAATTATGTCGCGGACTGGATCGGCGAAGTGCTCGACGATCTCATAGGCCAGATCGATCAGAACATCGTGGTCGAAACCTCGATCGATCCGAAACTACAGGCCGTCGCTGAAGCATCCGTTATCGACGAACTCGCGGCCAAGAGCGTGAAGTTCAATGTCAGCCAAGGCGCGCTGGTGGCGATGACGCCGGATGGCGCCGTGCGCGCCATGGTCGGCGGCCGCAATTATGCCGAGAGCCAGTATAACCGCGCTGTCACGGCAAAGCGCCAACCGGGCTCGGCGTTCAAGCCCTTCGTGTTTCTGACGGCGATCGAAGCCGGTTTGACGCCAGAGACGATCCGGCAGGATGCGCCACTCGACGTCAAGGGCTGGAAGCCCGAGAACTACACCCACGAATATTTCGGCGCGGTGACATTGACGCAGGCACTGGCGATGTCGCTCAATACAGTGGCGGTGCGGCTGGGCCTGGAAGTCGGGGCTAAAAATGTGGTGCGCACCGCGCACCGGCTCGGGATCTCATCGAAACTTGAGACCAACGCTTCGATCGCACTGGGAACTTCCGAAGTCTCGCTCACCGAACTGGTCGGTGCGTACGCGCCGTTCGCCAATGGCGGCCAGGGCGTCGCCCCGCATGTCGTGACCAGGATCCGGACCACGGAGGGCAAAGTGCTATACGCGCGCCTTCCCGATCAGCTTGGCCAGGTCATCGAACCGCGCAGCGTCGCAATGATGAACACCATGATGCAGGAGACCCTGCTTAGCGGCACCGCGCGCAAAGCGGAAATCCCGGGTTGGATGGCCGCCGGCAAGACCGGCACCAGCCAGGATTTCCGCGACGCCTGGTTCATCGGCTACACCGCCAATCTCGTGACCGGCGTCTGGCTAGGCAATGATGACAATTCGCCGACCAGGAAGGCGACCGGCGGTGGATTGCCGGTAGAGGTCTGGACCCGTTTCATGCGATCGGCGCATCACGGCGTAGCGGTCGCGGCATTGCCGGGCTCGCAAGCGGGCGGCTTCTTCTCGAACCTCGCACAGGCCGCTTCACAAGCGAGCTCACCGACGATCAATGCCCCCTTGCCCGCTAGCGCTGCGGGCAGACCGGCGCCTACGCGAACGTCGGCGCGTCCGGAGGCGGCGGCAGGATTGGACGGCTGGCTGATGGACCGGCTGTTCGGGCGCTAGACGAGCNGCGTGCTGCGGATCAGCAGNGGACCGCGNAGCGCCGCGCTGCATCGTTGTTGGACGTAAGGCTTATCATCATTGGTCGTCATTCCGGCGCTCTGGNATACTGGGTCGCCCGCTGAAGCCTGTCATCGGGCGGCGCGATGCGCCGACCCGGTGGCGGGCGATGACAGATGTAAGGGTGGCAGCTACCTAGTCCTGAATGCCGTAGCGATGCAGGTCGTTGCCGTGGGTATCGAGCCAGATCTTGGCGCGCTCGACATGACCGCAGACCCTTGCGACGACCCGCCAAAACCGCGCCGAATGATTCATTTCGACGAGATGGGCTACCTCATGGGCGGCAAGATAGTCCAGCACATAAGGCGGCGCGAGGATCAGGCGCCACGAGAACGACAACGAGCCTGCGGAGGTGCACGAACCCCAGCGGCTCGACTGATCGCGGATCGACAGCCGCTTCACCCGGACGCCAAGCGCCAGGGCATAGGATTGCGCCACCTTCTGCAGTTCCTTGCGCACTTCCCGCTTCAGGTAATCGTGGACACGCCGGTCGATATGCTCAGCGGCGCCGGCCACGCAGAGAATCCGCTCGCCGCTTTCGCGCACTTCCGTCCATACCGTGCCGCGCAAACCGGCCCGATGCACGATCCGATGCGCAATGCCGCGCAGCGGCAGTACGGTACCCGGATGAAACGGCGCAGCCTTTGGCAATCGACCGAGGCGCGCGGCGATCCAGCCGCCATGACGCTGCGCGAAGTCCTTCGCGTCGGCGATCGTGCCACGCGGCGGCATGGTCAGGATCGCTTCACGATCGCTTGGATGAATGCGCAAGGTGTAGCGGCGCGCGCGCCGGTGCCGACGCAGCCTAATTGAATAGATTTGCGAGCCGTGCTTGACCAAAAGAGTCGAAGGTTCGTAAGGCCGCCTATAAAGGAGGGCGCGAGTGGCCATGTCTGTAAGTCCGGGGAGCAGGAGTTCGCCCGGATTCTGCCATATCTGCCGCCAGTGAAATCGCTCGGCGCAAAAACAAATCATTTGCCCAATATACAGGGGCTGACCGGCCATTTGCCTCTACAGAATGGGGCTGGAACAAAAAATTTCGGCCGAAAATACCCCCGAAGCGCCCCCTAAAGGAGTGAAACCTAACTCATTTCTTCAAAGAGCCGAGAATCAGGGTTTCTTCGGGCCTATTCAGAGGGTTAACGGAACCCATGGATTCGGCATCGACGTTCCAACCTCGAAACGTCAGCTCTCATATCGGTGTTTATTCCGCCGCTGCGGCCAACGGAGGCTTCGCGTTCGCCGATGACATCATGAAATCGGAGATGCGTGGCACGATTTCCGATTTGAAGCGGGAGCCGTTGAACACTCCGTAATGTCCGACACCCTTTTGCACGTAATGCACGCGACGATGGTTGGGAATCGAGCTGCACAGCGCGTGCGTCGCCTCGGTCTGACCAAGACCGGAGATATCGTCGTTCTCGCCTTCTACCGTCATCAGCGCAACGCGCCTGATTTTTGACGGGTCGACCGGCTTGCCGCGATGGGTCATCTCGCCCTTGGGCAAAGCGTGCTTGACGAACACGGTGTCGACGGTCTGCAAATAATACTCCGCGGTCAGATCCATGACGGCGAGATATTCGTCATAGAAGTCGCGGTGCTTGTCGACCAGATCGCCATCGCCCTTCACGAGATCCTTGAACAGGTTCTTGTGCGCGTCCATGTGGCGGTCCAAATTCATGCTGATAAAGCCGTTGAGCTGCAGGAAGCCCGGATAGACATCGCGCATGACGCCCGGATGCGGGAACGGCACCTTGGTGATGACGTGACTGCGGAACCAGTCGATGCCGCGCTCGGCGGCGAGATTATTGACCGCGGTCGGATTGCGGCGGGTATCGATCGGACCGCCCATCAGCGTCATGGAGACTGGAACGAAGGGATCGCGTTCGGCTTCCATGATGGAAACCGCCGCCACCACCGGCACTGAAGGCTGGCACACGGCGATGATGTGCATGTTGCCGCCAAGCACGTGCAGCATCTCGATGATGTAATCGACGTAGTCGTCAAGATCGAAGCGGCCCTCGGTCAGGGGAACCATCCGGGCATCGGACCAATCGGTGATATAGACCTCGTGGGTCGGCAGAAAGGCTTCGACCGTGCCGCGCAGCAGCGTCGCGTAGTGACCGGACATCGGCGCCACGATCAGCACCCGCGGCTGCGGCGCACGTAACGGGCGCGTCAGCTTGCGATCGAAGTACAGCAGGCGGCAGAATGGCTTTTCCCATATTGAACGAATTTCAATCGGCGTACGCACGCCACTGACTTCGGTGTCGTTGAGGCCCCATTCGGGCTTGCCATAGCGGCGTGTCGTCCGCTCGAACAATTCGCACCCGGCAGCGACGGATTTGCCAAACTGGGTATGCGACCACGGATTAAGCGGATTCTGAAACAGGATTTTTGTCGCGTCGGTCACGGCCCGCGCCGGATTGAGCGAGGCTTGCGCCATTTCGTACATCCAGTACATCGGCGTCGTAAGTGCCGGACTGCCTTCGGCCACCAGTGGCGGTGCACCGCCAAATTCACCAATCGGCATTTGCCCCTCAAATTCTTTTTTGCATCGCAGCATAGTGCCGAATGCGTAATAATGCGTCAATGCGTAGATTGGACAGGATAGGTATATCTACGCGGGTGGAAAGCCGAGGAAACCTTCAAATACGGGGATAAGTGGACTTATTCGCCGCCCTGNATCAGCGAACCATGCCGCCGTGCGCTGCGCAAAAGCGCAAGAAATATCGCAAATGATGCAATAAAGAGCACGNCGTTGATCGCCAGCGCCTGGATCATCAGATCGGCCCGAAACACGTGGTCGATCAACAACGCCCGCATTCCTTCGAAGACATAGGTAGGCGGTAACGTCCAGGCGACATATTGCAGCCAATGCGGCAGCACGGTCACCGGATAGTAGATGCACGCCAGCGGCATCACGCCGAACATCAGCGTCCAGACAATGCTTTCCGCGCCCAAGCCATTGCGCAGCACCAGGCCCGATACGAAAATGCCGAGCGACCAACTGGTAAAGATCAGGTTGCAGAAGAACGCGATCAGCGGCAACCCGATGCCGTAAAAGTTGAAATCGAAGAAAATCATCGCCAGCAGCGTCATCGGAATGACGCCGATCGCGAGCCGGATCAGGCTCATGACCATCAGCGCGATCAGAAACTCGATCGGCTTTAACGGGCTCATCATCAGGTTGCCGAGATTGCGCGCCCACATCTCCTCGAGGAACGAGATCGAAAAGCCGAGCTGCCCGCGAAACAGGATGTCCCACAGAATCACGGCGCCGATCAGGGTGCCGCCGGCGCGGGCGAAAAACCCGGAAGTTTGCGAAATGTAATTCTGCAGAAAACCCCAGGTGATGATCTGCAGCGCCGGCCAATAGATCAATTCCAGCAACCGCGGCCACGACGAAAGCAGGAGATACCAGTAGCGCAGGATCATCGCGCCGATGCGATGCGGGGCGATACCCCAGTGCATGGCGAGCCTGCTCATGACGCGCCTTGCTGAACGCGGCCGCGTGCGACGTCGAGAAACACTTCCTCGAGCGTCGCCCGGTTGTAGCGGGCCATGATCTTGTCCGGACTGTCATCGTCCTCGATGCGGCCGCGCTTCATGATGATGACGCGGTCGCACAACCGCTCCACTTCGAGCATGTTGTGCGACGCCAGCAGGATGGTCGCGCCATGCGTCTTGCGATAGGTCTCCAGATGCTGCCTGATCCAGTCGGCGGTATCGGGATCGAGCGAAGCCGTCGGTTCGTCCAGCAACAACAGCTCGGGCTGGTTGATCAGCGCTTTGGCCAGCGCGACCCGGGTCTTCTGCCCGGCGGAGAGTTTGCCATTGGCGCGGTCGAGGAAGTCGCCCAGATCGAGATCGGCGGCGAGCTTCTCGATACGCTCGCGCAAGTTCTCGACCGCGTAGAGCCGGCCAAAGATCGTGAGATTCTGCCGCACCGTGAGCCGCATCGGCATATCGACATAGGGGCTTTCGAAATTCATCCGGCCGAGTACGTTCGCGCTTTGGTCGGGCATCGAACAACCCAGCACTTGGATGCGCCCCGAGGTCGGCAGCACCAGCCCCATGATCATGGCGATGGTCGTGGTCTTGCCGGCGCCATTGCCGCCGAGCAATCCCGTGATGCTGCCGCGCGCAACCCGGAACGACACGTCATCGACGGCACGGGTAGTCTTGTAGAATTTGACGAGGTGCGCGACCTCGATCGCCGCCGATCCCTTCGGATCGGCTGCGGGCAACTGGGGCGTGACTGCGCCGTTATTCACCATGCGGGCCGTTCATTGGGCCATCGCGGCGGCAAGCGCAAGACCATGGACCCTGTCGGTAGAGGCCTTAGACAGGCGAATTTGTGGTTGGGACCTTGCGCGGCTAAACTTCCGACATGACCGACGTTGCCGCCTCCGATTTTCGCCATCCGCGCCGCTATGTCCGTCTGGATACGATCCTGCGGCTGCGCTGGCTCGCGGCGCTCGGGCAGCTCGCCGCCATTTTCATCGTGGTGCAGGGGCTCGAGTTCGACGTCCCGGTCATCCCCTGCGTTACCATCGTGGGCCTGTCGGCCCTGCTCAACCTGGTGCTGCAGATCGCCTTCGACCCGATGCAGCGGCTGGAGCCGGTCTATGCGGCGGCGTTGCTGGCCTTGAACATCGTCGAACTGGCCGGACTTCTGTTTTTCACCGGCGGATTGCAGAATCCGTTTTCATTTCTGTTTCTGGCCCCGGTTCTGATTTCGGCAACGGCGCTGCCGATACGACTGACGATCGCGCTCGGGGTTCTCGCAGTCGCCTGTGCCTCCGCGCTGTTTTTCCTCCATCTGCCGCTGCCGTGGGACAGCGAGGAACCCCTGGTGCTGCCGCCGATCTACCTGTTCGGCGTCTGGCTCTCGATCGTGCTCGCGATCGGGGTCACCAGCCTTTATGCGTTCCAGGTTACCGAGGAAGCCCGCAAACTCTCCGACGCGCTGGCCGCTACCGAACTGGTGCTGACCCGCGAACAACATCTTACGCAACTGGACGGTCTGGCGGCTGCCGCCGCACACGAACTCGGCACGCCGCTTTCAACGATATTCCTGATTTCGCGTGAACTGGAACAGACCTTGCCAGACGACAGCCCGCTTGCCGGCGACATCAAGACCTTGCGGGAACAGGCGCAGCGCTGCCGCGATATTCTGGCCAAGATCACCCAGCTTTCCGCCACCGGCGCGCCGTTCGACCGCATGCCATTGTCCACCCTGATCGAGGAAACGGTGGCGCCGCATCGCGATTTCGGCGTCGCGATCAAGGTGCGGATTGCGGTCGCCGGCACAAGCGAGCCGGTCGGCACCCGCAATCCCGCGATCCTCTATGGTCTCGGCAACATCCTGGAAAACGCCGTCGATTTCGCACGGACAACGGTGGAGGTGAACGCGTGGTGGAATAACGACACGGTCGAAATAATCGTCTCCGACGATGGCCCGGGTTTCGCACCCGACATATTGAAGCGGATCGGCGAACCCTATCTGTCGCGGCGGCGCAGCGCGGACGAAACCCACAGCGAGCACCGGGGCCTCGGTTTGGGAGTGTTCATCGCCCGCACCCTGCTTGAGCGCACCGGCGCAAAGGTCTCCTTCACCAACCGGGCCTTTCCAGACCATGGCGCCGTGGTTCAGATCGCGTGGCCGCGCAGCCGCTTCGAGGCCGGCGAAATCGCCACTGAACCAGCGCCTTAGCGCCCTCCCGGCGAACGCCGGGACCCATACCGCGTGATCTCACAATTTTGCGCTGGGGTTAGACGCGTCTCACCAATGAGAGCCGGTGGTTATGGGCCCGGTTCAAGGCCGGGGCGACAGAGTGATCGACTTTATGCCGCCTTGGCAGCGCCACGTTGCCACGCCATATGTTGTAGTGTCCGACAAAAGGGATACCTGAACTGTGAATGCCCTTCCCGAACTGACTAATCACGCCGATCGCTCCCTCCTGATCGTGGAGGACGACAAGCCGTTCCTGGAGCGGCTCTCGCGCGCCATGGAAACCCGCGGCTTTACGGTGACCTCCTGCGACAGCGTATCCGAGGGTCTGGCGCAGATCGGCAAGGCGGCGCCGGCCTTCGCTGTGGTGGATTTGCGGCTCGCCGACGGCAATGGCCTTGACGTGGTGTCGGCACTGAAACGCAAACGCCCCGAGGCACGCGCAATCGTGCTGACCGGCTATGGCAACATCGCTACTGCCGTGACCGCGGTAAAGATGGGCGCGGTGGATTATCTTTCGAAACCCGCCGACGCCGACGACGTCGTCGCCGCATTGCTCGCGAGCGGCACCGAGAAATCCGAGCCGCCGCAAAACCCGATGTCGGCGGATCGGGTGCGCTGGGAGCACATCCAGCGCATCTACGAGATGTGCAACCGCAACGTCTCGGAAACGGCGCGGCGGCTCAACATGCATCGCCGCACCTTGCAACGCATTTTGGCGAAGCGCGCGCCGCGGTAAATTGTCCAGCTGGAGGAAAGAAAGTCCGACCGCCGGACCTCGATTCAGATGCCGATGCCGAAGCGTTAGCGGCTCTGGAAGAGGCGCGCGCGATGCCGCATGGTCCCGAGCGAACCCAGGCGATGAAAAAAGCGGGCATGCTCAGAAATACGGCTGACTCGCGCGGAATAGGTTTGCGAAGCGCGGAAGACCCCGCGAAAACTTAGTGCGTATGCACCCATTCCTCGCTGGTCGTGGCACCGACCTCCGGAGCAAGCGAGGGAGCCCGCACTGCCGCACGCAACAAGACCTGGCGGGCTTGCCATTCGNTCGCTGGATCCAATCCGCCAAAGAAGGTCACTTCACCGGCGGCCAGCGAAGCCATCGGAACACCGTCCCGATAAAGCACCCGGTTGCCCGCCAGCGCAGCAATCTTCGGCCCGGGCGTCAGAATGCCCGCAAGGTTCAGCGGGTCCGAACCTGACACAGCGACCCAAGTATCGGCATCCGGTTGCCGTCGAATTTCGCGCAGCATGCCGATCGCGTCGGGCAGCGCAAACTGCTCGCCGGAAAATCCAGCGACGAAGCGTCAGCCACGGATCTCACCGCGGCTCTCGAGCCTGCGATAGACGCGCAACAGCTCCCGCCATGGCGGCAACCACGCCGCCTCCCGTTCG
>JGI12053J15887_10001292_pt1 | contig 11509 bp, 11 predicted proteins | sample MedBloCAOM1_O3_FD_15887 | JGI IMG/M metagenome (IMG submission 15887)
GCCGCCGGATCGCCGACCGGGAGCCGGCTCGCTGCCTGTACCAGGCGGTTAGCCGCGCGCGCGACGTCGTCGTCGTAGCGCGCCCGCACCGCAGCGGGCTCAAGACCCCCGGAGACGTAGCCCCTGGTCGCCGTCGCGTCGGCGTCGGCCAACGACCGGTACAGCTCGGCGGCGTCGGAGTCCAGCGCGGCGATCCGGGTGCCGCTGTCGTGCACCGCGTCCGTGTGGGCGAGGCCGCCGAGCACGCTGGTCAACGCCGTCAGCAGGCAACCCACCACGAGACCGGCGGCAACCCGACGTAGCCGCTCCGGCGTAGTGGAGCCGGCCCGCAGCAGCTGCACCAGCTGCCTCGGCCGGCCCACGAACTCCGTAGCGGCGCGCGGAGCGGGCGAAACATCCACGCTCACGAGTACTCCCCCGGGTCGGCCGTCCTGCTCAGCGCCACGGGACGGACAGAATCTCGCGAAGGAACTCAAGGAAGTTCTGGAAGTAGACGATGATCGCCTGGAGCGATTGGTCTGGCACCCCGTCTAGGCAGGTGTTGGCCGACCTCGCGAGGCTGCCATTGTCGTCCGCACACCCGGATTTCACATCCGGAACGCTGCGCCTCGAAAGCGAACAGGAGAAGGCCAGCAGATTGCGGGCCAGCCCACGAGGGACAGCTAAGCGGGCAGGCGGCCGGGTACCGCTGCCCGGTCATGCGCTTGGCACCGCGATTCGGCTCCGAATCGCGGTGCCGACCTTGCTGGACCTCCATTCGGAGCCGGATTGCGATGCCGAGGTGGCCACCTCACGGGGCGGTCAGGAACTCGGTGACGGACGCGCGGGCCGCCGGGCCATTTCCGTTGTTCTGGGTGATGTGCCCTGCGCCGGGGATGACGACGAGGTGACCGTGTGGGGCGTGGGCGGCCTCGTGCTGGGTCCACGCCAGGGGAGTGATCAGGTCATGGTCGCCGGCCAGCAGCAGCGTCGGCACCGGCGGTAGATCGGCCCCGGCNGGGAANGCCACCACCGGCGTTTGCGGCCACTGCGCACAGGTCAGCACCGTTCCGGTGCCGGCGGCAGTGGCCCNGTCGTAGGGGAACACCGCCGCGTCCGACAACGCGGCGNCTGNGGTCGCGATAGCGCTGGNCCGGCCGGGCACTGGGGTATCGGCATCACCCCACGGCCAGCTGTAGTCCTCGCACACGGTAGCGGCGTGCAAGCCCTGGCTCAGCTGCTCGGCCGAGATGGCCTGGTTGCGGGTTTCGGTAGCGATGATCCCGTCCAGCGCGGTGTAGTCAGCCCGCGCCGCCTCGTGCAGCGCGGCCACCATGCCGGTCAACCGGGGTGCGCCGCCGGTCAGCCCGCTGAGGATGGCGAGCAGCTGGGGGCCATCGTGGCGGACCCTGATCACCTCAGAAAGGTCTTGCGCCGGGTCAGTGCTACACCGGGTTTCCGAGCACACCGTCCGCAGCACTTGCGCGGTGCGGCTAAAGACGGCGATCGCCAGCGGATCGAAGCTGTCGTGCGGTACCACCGAGTCCAGCACCAACCGCGATACCCGGTCTGGATGGGTGATCGCATAGCGCTCGGCGACGAATGTGCCGTACGAGGCGCCGTTGAGCGTGAGGGTGCCCACCCGCAACGCCTGGCGCAGCGTCTCGAGGTCAGCGACGGTGTCGGCGGTGGTGTAAAACCGGCGATCATTCCCGATTGATTGGGCGCACTCCTGCACGGCCCTGGGCGGGGGCACCGTCTGATCCGAGTCGCCCATCACCTGCTGTAGTTGCGGGCATTGCAGCGCGCCAGTGCCAGTGCCGCGCGAGGAGATCATCACCAACCGGTATTCGCGCAGCACCGCTGGGTCGAGCTGGTGGGCGATCACAGCGGTCAACCCCACCCCAGGTACACCCGGGCCGCCGACCAGCCAGATCAGTACTCCGCGCGGCGCGGTGGTGTTGTCGGCCATCGCCACCTGCAACGAGAGCTGCCCGGGCTGCTGGGGAGCGGCCCGCAGCCCGGCATGATCCAACGGCACGGACAGCGTCGCGCAGCTGAACGTGACGCCCGCAGAATCCCGGAATGGAGCAGGTGCGGTGGCGCCGAGAGCAGCCGGGTCGCAAGGATGAACGCCGGTCAGCTCAGAGGTCGGCTCGGACACCGCCCGAGGCAGGGTGCCGCAACCACCCACACCGAGACCCATCAGCACGGCGGCTACCACGACAGCACGCCTGCATGCGGTACTTCCGAATCCGGCAGCCACCGAGATCCCCTCCCCCTTGCCACCAGAAGTTTGACACGATCGAAATGTGCGGCTGCAACTCCAGACCCCCGAAGCTGAGCGACCAGCGGGCGTCTTCGACGACGCCGTCAAGTCAGGCGACTGGGCCACGGCGGCGACGTCGCTGGCGAAGCTGGCCGTGCCGACGACGAAGCTGCACCCGCTCACGCGGGACCAGCTGCGCCTGCTCCAGGATGCCGTGATCCGCGCTCGCGCCCTGCTTGGCGGTGTCGGCCGCGTGCTGCAGATCGCGATCGCCGTCGAGCTGCAGGGCAAGGGCGTCCCGGCGGCCAAGATCGCGGCTGGCACCGCGTTCGGAAAGCTCGAGACCAAGGTCGACGAGAAGATCGACGGCGATAAGGCCATCGGCAGCTGGTACACCTACAAGATCAAGATAGTGTTCACGCCCGACCTCGCCGTCGTCGACGCCGAGGAGATCGCGTTCATCCAGACGGTGCGCCTTGTCGAGACCACGAGCGGCTGCAACACCGACCCCGAGCAGACGAACCAGAAGCGCCAGACACCGTCGGCCACGAGCGTGGACCGGCGCAGCGGCAAGAAGCAAGGTTGGTACGGGATGAAGGACGACGCAACGGGCAGCACGCAGCTGTCCGCTTGGAAGAAGTCGGCCCCGGCCTTGCCAGCCACGATGCGGGACTGCTCGAGTTGGAACCAGCCGAACACCACGTGGCAGTTCGAGACGATGGTGGTCTGCCGCTGCGGGGCGGACGCCGGAAAGGTGTATGGGGTCGTCACATGGGGGTTCACCGTCGACGCCGACCTCAAGCTCACCGAGCAGACCCCGACGGTGACNAACAAGCAGAGCACTGAGGCCACTGCAGCGGTGCAGAACTGGAACAACCAGGCCGCCAGCTCCGCGTCCGACCGTAACGCCCCGAGCCAGTTATCGCTGCCGGCACTGAGCTGAGCACGGCCCCCTAAGCTCGCCGGCATGGCGCGGTACTTCGATGTGCATCCGGTGGACCCGCAACGGCGCGCGATCAGCCAAGTGGTCGAGCTTGTCCGTGGCGGTGGGCTCATCGCCTACCCGACGGACTCCTGTTTCGCGCTGGGGTGCCAGCTCGGCAACGCCGACGGCCTGCGCCGGATTCGCGAGATCCGCCACCTCGACGACAAGCATCACTTCACCCTGGTGTGCCGGGACTTCGCCCAGCTCGGCCAGTTCGTCTACGTCGACAACGCAGTATTCCGGCTGATCAGGGCCGCGACTCCGGGCAGCTACACGTTCATCCTGCCCGCGACGAAGGAGGTCCCGCGACGGCTGTTGCGCCCGAACAAGAAAACTGTTGGGGTGCGGATTCCGCAGCACGCCGTCGCACAGGCACTGCTCGCCGAGCTGGGTGAGCCCCTGGTGTCGTCGACGCTGTTGCTTCCGGACGAGCCTGAACCGCTGACCCATGGCTGGGAGATCAAGGAGCGGCTCGACCACGCGGTCGATGCGGTGGTCGACTCTGGCGACTGCGGCACCGAGCCGACGACCGTGATCGACTTGTGTGGACCCGAACCCGAGATCGTGCGCCGTGGCGCCGGCGACCCGTCCCCATTCGAATAGCCGCCCTCGACCCAGGAACGGCGGTCGCTTAGGTCGTGGTGCTGTGGTGGTGGCCGCGCAGCGGCGGCGCGTCCAGGCCGCAGTGCCATTCGCGGTCGTGCGGATGAGCGATACGCCGGCGAGCGGGGTTGCGGATGGTGGCAGCGGCCAGCAGCCCACCGGCGGCACAGGCGCCGGCGGCGATCAGGACCGCAATGTGAAAGCCGTGCGCGAGGGCTGCCGGATGCAGGTAGGCATCGCCGGTAATACCGGCGAGGACCGGAAGGACGGCGACGGCGATGAGGCCACCGGCGCGGGCGACGTCGTTGTTGACCGCGGAGGCGATCCCGGCGTGTTCGCCGGGAACGGCAGCCAGCGCGGTGGCGGTGAGCGGCGCGACGTTGATCGCCAGACCCAGACCGAACACGACGACCGCCGGTAGCACCTGGGTCAGGTAGCTCCCGGTCGGCCCGATGCGGACGAACAGCGCCAGCCCGGCGGCGATGACGAGGGGTCCGGCGGTCATCTGCAGGCGAGGTCCGATCCGGGCGGCCAGTGCCCCCGAGCGGGCGGACAGCGCCAGCATGATCACGGTGACGGGCAGCAGAGCGGTGCCTGCCTGCACCGGGCTGTAGCCGGCCACCTGCTGCAGCACGATCGGCAGCAGGAACAGGACTCCACCTAGGGCCGCGTAGACAATGAAGGTGACGGCGTTGGCGGCGGAGAATTGCCGCGAGCGGAACACCGTCAGCGGCAGCATCGGGTCTCTTCGGCGCGCCTCGATGAGCAGGAATCCGGCGAGCAGGCCGGCGCCAGCGCACAGGGCGACCAGGACCGCTGGGGAGGTCCAGCCTTCGCCGGGTCCGGCGATCAGGCCGTAGGTCAACCCGACCAGCCCCCCGGTGATGGCGGTGGCACCCGATGCGTCGATGCGACCGGTGGCCGGATCGCGGGTTTCGGGGACGTGCCGGGCAGCGATGACGACCACCGCCACCGCAAGCGGCAGGTTGATGAAGAACACCAGCCGCCAGGAGACGGCCGAGATCAACCAGCCGCCGAGGAACGGGCCGATGGCGGTGGCGATGCCGCCCAGCCCGGACCAGGCCCCGAGGGCCTTCGATCGGTCGTCGGCGACGAAGGAGGCCTGCAGAATAGCCAGGCTGCCCGGGGTGAGCAGCGCCGCGCCGACGCCCTGCAGTGCCCGGGCGAGGATGAGGACGCCCGCGTTGGGTGCCAGTGCGCAGCCCAGGGAGGCGACGGCGAACCAGATCGTGCCGACGATAAAAATCCGCCGCCGTCCGTACCGGTCCCCGAGCGTGCCGCCGAGCAGCAGCAGCCCGGCCAAGGCCAAGGTGTAGGCGTTGACCACCCACTGCAGGGCGGCCACCCCGACCCCGAAGTCCCGGCCGATGGCGGGCAGCGCGATACCCACCACGGTGGCGTCCAGCGAGGCGAGGCCTGAGCCCAATATGGTGGCGGCGAGCACCCACCGGCCGACCGCGCTGGCGTAGCGCAAGGCCGGACCCGGCGAGTCGACCGTGCTCGCGGTGGCCGTCATAGTCGAGCCCCCCTTCAGGCCGCCAGCGCCGCTACCGCTTCACAGCGTATGGACTAACCCGCCGTCGATGTCCTTCCCGCCCGCGTCTGGAACGGCGCCCAGGCAGGCCTGCAGCGCCGTATCGGCTCAGCCCCCGAGGGCCGCGTGCATCTCCCACAAGAGGATTTCGGCGGGCGCGATCGCGGTGACCTGCTGGCCACCAGTAGCGGTAAAGCGCACAGCATCGCCGGTGTGCACAGCGCCGATGCCCTCGACGGTGACCTCACCACGGGGCACGAACAGGTGCAGGAACGGCGCCTCGGGCAGCTGGACGCTCTGGCCGGGCTGCAAGCGGGCAGCGTGGAGCGCGGCGTCGCGGTTCTTGATGCGAATGGCCGCGGCGCTGTCGTGTGCTTCCATCCCGGATGCAACGGGTACCAGGCCACCGGCCAGAAGTTCGCTTTGGATTTCCACCTGCTCGTAGCCTGGGGTAATGCCGTCCTCGTCGGGCGCAACCCACATCTGCACGAAATGCACCGGCTCGTCGTGGCTGGCGCCGCCATGCAATCGCCAGGAGTCGTTTTTCTCCGAGTGGAGGATGCCGGTGCCGGCGCTCATCCGCTGAGCCAGGCCGGGATAGATCACGTCGGAGTGGCCGGTGGAGTCCTGATGCACCAGAGAGCCTCGCAGGACCCAGGTGACGATCTCCATGTCACGGTGTGGGTGGGTCTCAAAGCCGCTGCCGGCGCGCACGATGTCGTCATTGTTGACCAGCAGCAATCCGTGGTGGGTATTGGCAGGGTCGTAGTGGTGGCCGAAGGAGAATGAGTGCTTGGAGTCCAGCCAGGAGATGGTGGTTTTGAACCGCTCGTCCGCCCGGCGGATGTCCACCCGTGGCGTCAACAGTGTCCTGGTCATCGAATGTCCTTCCCGCGAAGCCCGGGTGAGGGTGGCCGCAAGGATTGTCAGGCATTTTTAACTGCGGAGACATCGAACTCCAGCACGATCTTGTCACTGACCAGAACACCGCCGCCCTCTAGCGCGGCGTTCCAGGTGACGCCGTAGTCCTTGCGGTTGATCGCCACCGAGCCCTCGAACCCGACCCGCAGGTTGCCGAACGGGTCCATCGCCGCGCCCTCGTAGGCTACGGGGATCGTCACCACGTTCGTCACACCCTTGATCGTGAGGTCACCGGTCACCTCGAAGCTCGTGTCACCGATCTGGCGGACGGCGGTAGAGGCAAATGTGATCTCCGGATAAGAGTCCATTGCCAGAAAGTCGTTGCTTCGCAGGTGCGCATCGCGCTGGGCGTTGCGGGTGTCGATGCTCGCCGCCTTGATCGTCACCTTGACTGTCGAGTTGGCGGGGTTGTCACCGTCGAGCACAGCGATGCCCTCAAACTCGTCGAAGCTACCGCGAACCTTGGTCACCATCGCGTGCCGGGCGACGAACCCTATCCGGGAGTGCGCCGGATCGATGGTGTAGCTACCGCTGAGCTGTGCGACGTCGGGGATCGTGGTGGAAGTGGTCATGTCAGTTGCCTCCTCGTGTCCAGTCATCGGGCTTGATGACTCGTCATCTACATCCTGCCAACCTACATGATGTGTCATTTATTCCGGTAGACTGGCTGACATGAACAACCCGCGATGGCTCGACGAGAGCGAGCAGCGCGCCTGGCGGTCTTACCTGCAGATGCACGGACAGCTGCTGGCCCGGCTCAACCGGCAGTTGCAGGCCGATTCCGACCTGTCCCTTGCCGACTACGAAGTGCTCGTAACCCTCTCTGAGGTCCCAGCGGGACGCCTGCGCCCGTTCGAGCTGCAGCGTGGTCTGCAGTGGGAGCAGAGCCGCCTATCGCATCAATTGAGGCGAATGGAGCACCGCGGCCTGGTCGGCCGTGAGGGGTGCACCGACGATCGCCGCGGAGCCTTCATCGTGCTCACCGACGCAGGGCGACGCGCCATCGAAGCCGCCGCACCTGGTCACGTCGATGCAGTCCGGCGGCTGTTCTTCGACGGGCTGACCCACGACCAGATCACCGTACTCGGGCAGCTATCCACCCAAGTGCTCGATCGGCTTGACGCATCGGCCGAAGCCGTCACCTGACGAATGCCGTCACATGACGCTCGTGAGGACGGCCGCGCACTCCATACAGTCGTGTCATGAGGAGTCCGTCATGGAATTGAACCTGTCCGGCAAGGTCGCCGTCGTCACCGGCGCCAGCAAGGGGATCGGCCTAGCCATCACCCGATCCCTGGTGGCCGAGGGGGTAAGCGTAGCCGCGGGAGCTCGGGACGGCAGCGACCAGCTGTCCGAGCTCGCGTCGCGATCCGCAGTTCATCCAGTGCTGGTGGACCTGACAACGCCGGACGGCCCGGCCCGACTCATCGAGGAAGCGGTGCGGACCTTCGGTGGCCTGGACATCCTGGTCAACAATGTCGGTGCGGTGCGCCCGCGGCTCGACGGGTTTCTGGCGCTCACCGACGACGACTGGGACTGGGCGCTGACCATTAACTTCCTCGCTGCGGTCCGGACCACCCGCGCCGCACTGCCGCACCTGCTCGACCGGGCACCCGCCACAATCGTCACCGTCAGCTCGGTCAACGCGTTCCTGCCGGATCCGGCGGTCATCGACTACAGCGCTGCCAAGGGGGCGCTGACCAACTTCTGCAAGTCCCTGTCCAAGGAGTTCGGCCCGCGAGGCGTGCGGGTCAACACGATCAGCCCTGGCCCGGTCGAGACTGACCTATGGCTCGGCGACCACGGAGTCGCCGCCACCGTTGCCAAGGCCAGCGACGGCCATCCCGAAGAGGTCGCCAAACAGGCCGTCGCTGACACGTCGACCGGCCGCTTCACTCACCCGGAAGAGGTCGCCGACCTGGTGCTGCTGCTAGCCAGTGGCCGGGCCGGCAACGTCACCGGCACCGACATCCTCATCGACGGCGGGTTAATCAAGACCCTGTAATCCGATGCCTTGTCCTGTTGTCACTGTCGGTGAGAGCACATTGCACGCGATCAGGGGTCACACCACCTCCGATCGGCCCCTGATCCGCAGTTCGACGACAGCCACGGTCGTAAGATCGACCCGGTAACTTCGCCCTCAGCACGTGACCTCACGATCTCGGCGCTGGCCAAGTACGGTGCGCAGCCTGATCGCTGAGATTAAGGAGCCAACCGATGGCACGCGTCACCGTCAGCGACGACAATGGCATCCCCGTCAAGCTTTACTACGAGGACCGTGGCTCGGGACAGCCCGTAATCCTCATCCACGGTTGGCCGCTGTCCAGCCGCTCTTGGGAGCAGCAGGTTCCCGCACTAGTCGAGGACGGATACCGGGTGATCACCTACGACCGGCGCGGATTCGGCGCCTCGTCGCAGCCCTGGGACGGCTACGACTACGACACTTTCGCCGCCGACTTACACAAACTCATCGAACACCTCGACCTGACCGGTGTGACTCTCGTCGGGTTCTCAATGGGCGGTGGCGAGGTCGCGCGCTACGTCGGCCGGTACGGCACCGAGCACATCGCCAAGGCCGTGTTCGCTTCCGCCGTCCCGCCATACCTGTACAAGTCCGCCGAGAATCCTGAAGGTGGCTTCGACGACGCGACCCTCACCGGCTTCCATGACGGCATCCGAGCTGACCGCGTCGCCTTCGTCGACCAGTTCGCCACAAACTTCTTCTCGGTCCGCGGCCGCACTGACCTGGTCAGCGAACCGCTACGGCGCTACAACGCCGCAATTGCCGCAGCCGCTTCTCCGAAAGGCACCCTCGACTGCACGACGGCGTTCACGAAGACCGACTTCCGCCGCGACCTCGAAGGATTCGCCGCTGTCCCGACCCTCGTCATCCACGGCGACTCCGACGCGATCGTGCCGTTCGAGGTCAGCGGCCGGCGCACCGCCGAAGCTGTGGACGACAGCAAACTGGTCCTCGTCAAGGATGCGCCCCACGGATTGAACATCACCCACGCCCAAATTTTCAACGCCGAAATTCTGGCATTTCTGCGCAGCTAGCCCGAGGTGGCCTACGCCTGCGCCAATCGCGATAGGGCCACGTCGTACGCTCCAATTGTGGGCAACATCGGCGCAGTAGGGCTTGTCTTGCACCCCAAACGTGACTGCGGCCCCGCCGTTGGACACGTGACACGCTGGGCCGCGTCGCGTGGGGTGAGTGTATTCGGTATTGCAGGCGAGCTGGACGGCGTGATGGGAGTACGGCGCGTCGAGCAGGACCGGATCGCGAAGCAGGTTGACCTGTTAGTCAGCCTCGGTGGCGACGGAACCATGCTCCGCTCGCTGCGGCTGGCGTACCACCATCGGGTTCCGGTGCTGGGTGTCAACCTGGGCAAGTTCGGATTCCTCGCCGAGATCGAGGTTCCGGACCTTGACAGGGCACTGTGTTCCATTGCTGAGGACCACTTTGAGGTGGAGTCGCGGGTGGCGGTCGAAGCCGTGGTGGGCGACACCGTCCGCGTCGCCTTCAACGACGTTGCGCTGGTACGAATCCCGGGCCGTGGGCTGGCCGCCGTCGGAGTGGTCGTCGACGGCCAGCCCTTCGTGCGCTATGTCGCTGATGCCGTTGTCGTCTCGACGCCAACCGGTTCGACTGCGTACAGCTTCTCCGCTGGTGGGCCGATCGTGTCCCCCAAGGCGCAAGGGCTGCTCGTCGTTCCCGTCGCTCCGCATTCCGCCTTCAACCGTGCCTTCATGCTGGCGTGCAGCGAGTCGCTGACATTAGAACTGCTGCCGAGCAGCGGTACGCTGGCTCTGGAAGTCGACGGCGAACTCGTCCGGACCCTAGAGCCAGGGCAGCGGGTGGAACTTCTCGCTGACGTGGCGGCAGGTTCTGTGGTACGGCTCGGCGCCACGACCTTCTACCAGCGGGCGCAACGCAAGCTACGGCTCAGCGACGCCGCCGAGCTCGGCTAGCATCGGCGTTTCCTAATCCCGGTCCTCGGCGGCGAAGCGCTCAGCGGCGCCTGATCTACTTTTCCGACCATGGTCCTTCGCGGCGACAGCGTGCTGCGATCGCGGAGTAGCGCGGGTACGGCAGGCGTGGATGAGGATTAAGCAATGACCGAGGCCGAGGGCTCCGTCGCACCCTTCACCAGGAGGACGGCGTGGGCGCGCAGTCTTCGGACGCCGCTGCGCAACTTTCTGCGTACTGAGTCTGGTAGCGCCGCTGTCCTGCTGGCCGCCACCCTTACGGCCCTGGCCTGGGCGAACATCGATGTGACGTCGTATGAGTCGGTGTGGCAGACGCCGCTGTCGATCCATCTCGGGGGGTCTGGCCTGTCGCAGACCCTTCGTCAGTGGGTAAACAGCGGGCTGATGACATTCTTCTTCTTCGTCATCGGGCTGGAGGCGCGCCGCGAGTTCGACATGGGCGACTTGCGCGAGCGGCGACGAGTCGTACTGCCGATCGCTGCGGGTATCGGCGGGATGCTCGTGCCAATCGCGATCTACCTGGCCGTGAACGCGGGGCGCCCGTCAGCGCACGGCTGGGGTGTCGCGATGTCGACGGACACGGCTTTCGCGCTGGGCCTGCTCGCCCTGGTCGGGCGGCGCCTGCCGGACACTGTGCGGGCCTTCCTGCTCACCGTCGCTGTCGTCGACGATGTCGTAGCGCTCGCGGTGATCGCGACGGTGTACAGCGGGCACGTCGAGTGGCGGCCGCTCGTCATCACGCTAGCGATCTTCGCGGTGATCCTGCTCGTCCGGGCCAGCAGGATCCGGCACGGCCGGATCTACGCCCTACTCGGCGTGGCCGCGTGGGCGACGCTGTTCTCCTCCGGCGTCGACCCCGTCGCCGTCGGTCTGGTGATGGGGTTGCTGACCTACGCCTACCCGCCCGTGCGCGACGACCTCGAGCGAGCCACGGGCCTGTTCCGGCTCTTCCGCGAGCAGCCGACCCCTGAGCTCGCACGCTCGGCAAGCACCGGGCTGACCGCCGCGCTGTCACCCAACGAGCGATTGCTGGAGCTCTACCACCCGTGGACCAGCTACCTGATCGTGCCGCTGTTCGCCCTGGCCAACGCCGGCATCGCGATCAGCGGCGAGTTCCTGTCCCGCGCCTACACCTCGCCGATCACTCTCGGAATCCTGATCGGCTATGTCGCTGGGAAGCCGATCGGCATCGTCGGCAGCTCATGGC
>JGI12053J15887_10001293_pt1 | contig 11508 bp, 12 predicted proteins | sample MedBloCAOM1_O3_FD_15887 | JGI IMG/M metagenome (IMG submission 15887)
TCGACGCGATCGACCGCTTCTGCGCGGTGCGACGGCCGGTCAAGCCGGCGCAGGTCGCACGCCACCCTGCCCCCGCCCACGCCACCAAGCAAACCTACCGGCCAGCCGCAGCGGCCTCGCCGTTCTTCGCCCCCAAGCGAACGCAGTAGCGGTCTTCGCAGCTCTTTCAGATCACGCCCGAATTCGCTCCGCGCACAATGTGGAGGGGTGTTGATCCTTGCGAAGGTTGCTATGAATCTCCCGCACTCAGCGAGAGAGAAACATCATGGCGGACAAGGTGACCATTCCCGCGCTGCAGCAGATGAAGCGCGAGGGCAGGAAAAGCGTCGGCGTGGTCGCCTGGGATCATCCGATGGCGCGCATCGCCGACCGCGCCGGAGTGGATTTCGTCTCGGTTGGAGATTCAGTCGGCGTCAATCTGTGGGGCCATGCCAATCCGCTCGAAGTCACGATGGACGAGATGCTGGTGGTCTGCAAGGCGGTCCGCCGCGGCGTGACGCGGGCGCTGGTGAGCTGCGATTTCCCGTTCGGGCCGCTGCAGGAAGGAACGCAGAGCGCGGTCAAGGCCGCGATCCGCCTGGTCAAGGAAGGCGGCGCCGATATGATCAAGCTCGATGGCGCCGCCGATTTTCCGGACGCGGTGCGGGCGCTGGTGCGCGCCGGCATTCCGGTGTTCGCGCAGTTCGGCATTACGCCGCAGACCGCACTGCAATATGGCATTCCCTACGGCGCGCAGTCCGCGCCCGGCGCGCAGGCGCCGCCGGAGATGACGGCAAAGCTCGTGGAAGAGGCCGAGCTCCTGGAGGCCGCCGGCGCCTCGCTGCTCGACTTCACCAATTCCGGACCGGTCGCCGGCGCCGCCGTGGTGAAAGCGGTCAAGATCCCGGTGATCGGCGGCTTCGGCGGCGGCCCCTGGCTCGACGGCCGCGTGCGGCTCGCCCATACCGCGATCGGCTACGGCGAGAAATGGCTGGAGTCGAAGACCGAGACCTACGCCAATGTCGCCAAGGCGAGCCTCGACGCTTTCAGCGCACTGATCGCCGACGTGCGCGCCGGCCGCCAGATCAAGGGCTAGACCGGGGGCAACTGGAATATGGCGACCGCGATCATCGACGGCATCATGACGCGCTACGAGGTGGTGGGCTCGGGCGCACCGGTCCTGATGTATGCGCCCGGCGGCTTCGACGCGACGCTCGAGAAATGGTCGACGCAAGGGGTCTACGCCAAGATCAAGCTGATGGACCACCTGCCGAAGAAATACAGCTGCATCATCTTCGACCGGCGCGAATGCGGCCAGTCCGGCGGGCGGGTCGAGCGCATGACCTGGGACCGCTACGTGGCGCAGGGCAAGGGGCTGCTCGACCGTCTCGGCATCGCGCGCGCCCACATCATGGGCGGCTGCATGGGCTGCTGTCCGGTGGCGGCGTTTGGCGTCGCGCATCCGGAGATGGTGCTGAGCATGATCCTCTATTGGCCGGTCGGCGGCGCCAAGTATCGCATCTCGAGCCACCAGCGCTTCGCCGAGCACCTGGCGTTCGTGCAGCAGAACGGCCTCGCCGCCGTCGTCTCTCTTGTCGGCGAGCACGGCAAGCCGTTCGGCGGCGATCCCCGCGGCGGACCCTGGGCCTCGGTGATCAAGCACGATCGCGCCTTCGCCGAGGCTTATGCGAAACAGGACGTCGACCAATACAAGCTGATCGTCGCCGGCATGGCGCGCTCGCTGTTCGACCGCGACACCGCCCCCGGCGCCGAGCCCGAGGATCTGCTGCGCCTCGACATCCCCGCGCTCGTCATCCCCGGCCGCGACGCCGCTCACGCGACCTCGGCCGCGCGCTATCTCGAGGAATGCCTCCCGAGCTCGGACTATTGGGACGTGCCCGTGGCGGAGCAGACGGAGGAGACGGCACCGACAAGGATCATGGAGTTTTTAGAGAAGAGTCCAGTGCCGCCAGCGCCGCCTGCGCAATGAGAACATCCTGCTCGATCTTGGCGCCGCCGGCGGCGACCGCGCCGATCACCTNGCCGGCGACCGCGATCGGGAAGCCGCCGGGCACGTTGGTGAAGTCGCCCATGCGCACCGCCATGCTCAGCGCGTTCTCCTCCGGCGCGTAGCCGGTCGGCATTTTCTGCGAGGCCGAGGTGATGGCCTTACGCTGCGTGGTGATGATGGAGAAGTGCCGCGCGCCATCCATCATCAGGAAGGCGATCAGCCGGCAGCTCTGGTCCACGACCGCGAGGCTAACCTTGCAGCCGAGCTCGTTGGCCTTTTTGACGCCGGCCGCGAGCATCTTGAGGCTGGCTTCTTCGGTGAGCCGATGGGTGGGAACGAAGTCGGGCATCACCCGGTGAGCCCGCGCGTGCTTGGCGCGAACAGCTCCTCCGCCGTCACCGGCTTGGTGATGATGCCTTGCGCGAGCGCGTGGCCGATCAGGTCGTCGATCACTTTGCGGTTGGGCGCGATGCCGTACGGCAGCGGATCACCGGTGATCGCCATCACCCGCTTATGCACCTCGTCGACCTCGGTGGGCTTCCCGATCTGGCCGCCCTTCAGCCGCTCGATGTAGAGGCGCTTCGCCTGCGCAAACGCGTCGAACACGTCGGCGGCAAGGTCAGGATGGTTCGCAATGAGCTCGTCCTTGATCACCACCAGATGGTTGATGGGATAGTGGCCGTTCCGCCGCAGCGCCGCCAAGCCCGCTTCGAGTGCGTCGGGAATGAGCGGCATCACGTCGGGCGAGGTCGCCTCGACGCCGATGGCGGCGGCAAGCTCGCAGGACGCCAGCATGTCGCCCATTTTCTTGCCGGGCTCGATCGGCACCACGTTGGCGGGCGGACGATATTCCGTGACGTGCTCGTCGCCGGAGAGCACCCAGGTGATCTTGCCGAGATCGACGCCATGCTCCTCCTGCAGGATGCTGCGGGCCCACACGCCGGTGGTGACGGTATAGCCNCGGTTGACACCCACGCGCTTGCCTTCGAGGTCCTTGGGCCTGGCGATGCCGGCCTTGGTGTTCACNAGGATGGCGCCGTGNTGGANGGCNCGCACCAGNAACACCGGCNCNGCNGTCATGCGCTTGCCGTGNGCCTTGGCGCAGATNTAGGTCGTGATCGCCATCTCGCAGANGTCGAATTCGAGCCCNCGCACCATGCGGCGGAACGCGGCGATGAGCGGATCGACNTCCTCAAAAGCGAATTCGAAGGTCTTCGGTTTGACCGTGCCGTCCTTAAGCGCGCGGTTGTTGCCTTGGGTGCGGGTGACGGCTTTCAGCTTCACGTCACACCGTCGCTTGCGCCACGCCGGGCCGCGAGGTCAGCGCCTCCTTGGCGGCGTCCTTGAATGCCTGATCCGGCGGCAGCACCACCGAAGCCGAGCGCACCTTGTGATGTTCGGGATCGACGCCGGGCGGCGTGACGCCCTTCTCCACCAGCGCTTTGGCCGCGCGCAGCAGCCGATGCCGCGCCATGATGATGCCGTTATCGGTGGAGACGAGGTTCTCCTTGGTGCGGTCGCAGATCGGCCCCATGCTCTCCTGCAGCGACGAATCCTGGATGGCGAAGCCGGCGACCCCGCTGAAGGTCTTGCCGGCCTTCTGCGCGGCCCGATCGATCAGATAGTCGTTGTCCTTGTTGGCGAGCGGCCGATAGGTGCCGGGCACGTACTTGCAGTGCACGCCGGCGCCGTCGCGCATGGCGTCGACCTCGCGCTGGGTGAGCGCGCGCACGGGGTGGAAGTCGTAGCTCCACGCCCAGCAATTCTGGTCGTCGATCGGGATCCAGAAATGGCCGTGGATCGGATGATCGCCCCGCGGCGGGATCATGGTGAAGCAGGGCATCACGAACGGAGTGATGCGCCAGTAGTAGTTGCCGTTCTCGGCATTGCGCCGCGCGCCGATGAACAGCCCGCCCGGCTGCTCTACCACCTCGAAATAGGGCTGCATGTCGGAGAGATTGTACTGATTGCCCTTGGCGCCCTTGAACAGCGGATCGGAGCTCAAGTCGCCGCGGTGCAAGAATGATACGTGACTGGAGTCGATGCCGCCTTCCATCGCCTGGAGCCAGTTGCTCTCCTGCAGACGCTTGGACACGAACGTCTGCGCGCGCGCGACGGTGGCAAACTCCCACTCCGGCAGCGGCGGCTGCTTCTCCGGCGGCCCCATATAGGTCCACAACACCGGGCCGCGCTTCACCAGCGGATAGGATTTGAGCTTGATCTTCTGGCAGAAGCCGCTCTCGACCGGCTCCGAAGGCACCTCGATGCATTGCCCGGTGACGTCGTATTTCCAGCCGTGATAGGGACAGCGCAGGCCCGATTCCTCGTTGCGGCCGAACCAGAGCGACACGCCGCGGTGGGCGCAGAACTCGTCGATCAATCCGTACTTGCCATCGCTGTCTCGGAAGGCGAGCAACCGCTCGGACAGGATCTTCACCCGCACCGGCGGGCATTCGTTCTCCGGCAGCTCCTCGTCGAGCAGGGCCGGCAGCCAGTAGGCGCGGAACATCTGGCCCATGGCGGTGCCGGGGCCGGTCTGCGTCAAAAGTTCGTTCTGTTCTTTGCGAAGCATCGCGTCAGTCCGTCAGGATGGATCATTCGACGTCAGAGTAGGCGCATTCAGCAGCACTCGCAACCGAAGCCCTCGACGACGATCAGCGCGTTTTTCATCCAGGTAGGGGGAAGATCGTCCGCAACCACCTCGGTCGCCGGCTTGAACAGCTTGAAGTGGTGGCGCGTGTCGTTGCCGGTCCAGAACGCGACCACCGTCTCGAGCGGCGGGCAGCCCGGCAGGGCGCAGGTCACCTCCGTGACCATGATCGCGGCGTCGTCGGCCAGCCTGAAGCGCTCGCGCGTCCACTCCCGCACCCGGTCGAGGGCGGCGATGTGCTCGGGGCGCTTCTTGCGGGTCCGCAACATCATCCGAGAGCCGCGGGTTTCTGCCACGGGTGAGGTTAACAACGCATCGCAACCATGGGCAAATCAGGCTTGACCGGCCCAAGGCCGGTCCTAGATTGCCGGACACGCCGCTGTTGGGAAATCGTGCTGGGGAGGACTCGTCATGGCAGGTAACACACCGAAGCTCGATCCGCTCGCGGTCGCGCGCGCGGCCGGGCTCGACCAGGTGGTGAGCCGATTTCCGGAAGACATCGCAGCGGCGGTGCAGGCGGTGGCGCAGGATCTCGCCGATTTTCCGGCGATCGAGGGCACCACCGAGCCGTGGCCGCCGATGCAGATCAGGAGCGCGCGGTGAACGACCTGCATTGGCTGACCGCGGCCGAGATCGCCGCGGCCTATGCGGTGCGCCGCCTGTCGCCGGTGGAGCTGGTCAAGGCGCTCATCGAACGGATCAACGCGCATGACGGGCGCGTCAGCGCCTTTATCAAGGTTGATATCGAAGGCGCGCTCGATGCGGCGCGGGCGGCCGAGAAGGACATTCTTGCCGGCCGCACGCGCGGGCCTTTGCATGGCGTGCCGGTGGGCATCAAGGACAACATCGACATCGTCGGCCTGCCCACGACCTGCCACTCGAAAATCCTCGTCGGCAATATTGCGCGCGAGGACGCGCGCGTGATCGGCCACCTGCGCGCGGCCGGGGCGATTCCGCTCGGCAAACTATCGCTGCACGAATTCGCCTTCGGCGGCCCGTGGAAGGAGTTGCCGTTTCCATTCGCCCGCAATCCCTGGAACGGGGATTGCCAGCCCGGCGGATCCTCCTCGGGCTCGGGCGCGGCGCTGGCCTCGGGCTTCGTGCCGATTGCGCTCGGCACCGACACCGGCGGATCGATCCGCAATCCCGCGGGTCTCTGTGGCGTCGTGGGGTTGAAGCCGACCTACGACCTCGTGTCGCGCCACGGCGTATTTCCGCTGTCCTTCACGCTCGACCACGTCGGACCGATGGCGCGCTCGGTCGCCGACGTCGCATCGCTGCTCGACGCGCTCGCCGGGAACGTGCCGAGTCGCCGGTTCGGCGCGGATCTTGCGCGCGGCGCGCGCGGCCTGCGCATCGGCTTCGTGCGCCACTTCCACGAGAGCGACATGGTGGCCGATCCGGAAGTCGCCGCAGCGCTCGACGAGGTTGCGCGTGTGCTCACGCGGGAAGGCGCCGAGGTGCGCGAGATCAAGTTGCCGCGGCTGCAAGAGCTCGCATCCGTGCAGCGCGTCATCCTGCTGTCGGAAGCCTGGGCGGTGCATGCCAAATGGATGCGCGAGCGACCCGCCGACTACGCCGCGCCCACGCGACGCAAGGTGCTGAGCGGCGTGTTCCTCACCGCCGGCGACTATGTGCAGGCCCAGCAATGGCGGGGCCGAATGATCGATGCCGTCGACGACGCGTTTCGCGATGTCGACATCCTCATGACCGCGAACGGCATGGACTATGCCTGCCGCTTCGACGACGCGGCCGGGATGGCGCGGGCCTATCCGCGCCAGGCGCGCAGCCCCTTCAACCTCACCGGGCATCCCGCGCTTGCCCTCATGAGCGGATTGTCGAATTCGGGGCTGCCGCTCTCGGTGCAATTCATCGGCCGGGCCCACGACGAGGTCACGCTGTTGCGCGCCGGCGCCGCGTACGAGCGCGCAACCAAGTGGAGCGCGCACCGTCCACCGGTGGACAAAGCGGCAGCGCGCGACCTCGCGACGTCGCCGGCTTGAGCCTCGCGGGATGACCATGACCAAGATCACCTTGGGCGGCGTGCTGTTCGCCGTCGCATTGGCCGCCGCTCCGCAAGTGAAAGCCCAGGACTCGCGCGCCGAGGACTATCCGAGCAAGCCGATCAGGATCGTCGTTCCATATTCGCCGGGCGGCGGGGCCGACATCTTGGCGCGCATTCTTGCCGAGAAGCTGCAGGAGAAATGGAGCCGGCCGGTGGTCGTTGAAAACCGTGCCGGCGCTGGGGGAAATCTCGGCGCCGAGGCGGTGTTCACCGCCGCGCCTGACGGCCACACGCTCCTGTTCACCGCCCAGGGACCGCTGGTCGTCAACCAGAGCCTCTACGGCAAGCTCGCCTATGACCCCGATACCTTCACCCCGGTCTCGCTGGTGGTGGTGGCCTATAGCGTGCTGCTGGCGCACCCCAAGGTCGCGGCGGAAAACGTGCACGAGCTGATTGCCTTGGCGAAGGCCAAGCCCGACCGGCTCAACTACGCGTCGCAAGGGATCGGCACCGCCGCGCATCTCACCGCCGAATTGTTCAAATCGATGGCCGGCGTGAAGATTGTCCATGTCCCCTATAAGGGCTCGGGCCCCGCCCTCACCGATCTGGTGGCGGGACACGTGGACATCATGTTCGGCGAGCTCGCCGCCGCGCATTCCCACATCCGCTCAGGCCTCCTGCGCGCGCTCGCCGTCAGCAGCGAAAAGCGCAATCCCGCAATGCCCGACGTGCCGACCGCGTCGGAGGCGCTGCCGGGTTTCGTCGTCACGTCCTGGTGGGCCATGGTGGCGCCCCCGGGCACGCCGCCGGCGATCGCAAACAAGCTGTCGGCAGCGGTGGCCGAGGTGCTCAAGCAGCCCGACGTCGCGGCCCGCCTCGTCGAGATGAGCATGGTGGCGACCGGCAGCACGCCAGCGGAGCTCGCCGCGTTCATGCACCAGGAGCGCGAACGCTGGGGCAACGTCATCCGTGCGTCCGGCGCCAAGGCGGAATAGAATAAGCAGCATCACCTCGTTACGGAGGCCCCCTCAGTGGCAGAACAAGTGCTGGCGGCCGTGCGCACCGGCCCGAGCAGGACCGAGATCCGCGAATACCCGATGCCGGATATTCCCGAGGACAGCGCCCTCATGAAGATGGAGGTCGCCGGCATATGCGGCACCGACGTGAAGCTCTACAAGACGCCGCCGACCAAGAGCCCGGTGATCATGGGCCATGAGAACATCGGGTATATCGCCAAAGCCGGCCGCGAGTTCACCCGACGCAAGGGCTTCAAGGAGGGCGACCTCGTCTTCGTCGAGCACTACGTCATGTGCGGCAAATGCGAGTGGTGCCATCTCGGCCAGTATCGCCACTGCGAGAACACGGACTGGCGCAACAACCCCGACGGCATCCGCTACGGCTACACCTCGGCCGAGAAGGCGCCGCACCTCTGGGGCGGCTTCGCGCAATACGTCTATCTCCCCTGGAATGCGGTGGTGCACCGCGTGCCCGCGGGCGTCACGCCGGAACTCGCCGGACTGGTGACGCCCATGGCAAATGGCGTCGAATGGTCGCTGTTCGACGGCGGCGTCGGCTACAACTCCACCGTCCTGATCCAGGGTCCGGGCCAGCAGGGGCTGTCGCAGACCGTGATCTGCAAGCAGGCCGGCGCGTCCCTCATTATCGTCACCGGCACGTCCAAGGATCGCGCCCGCATGGAGGTCGCCAAGCAACTCGGCGCCGATCACGTGATCGACGTGCAGAAGGAGGACCCGCTGGCGCGCATCATGGAGATCACCGGCGGCAAGGGCGTCGACGTCGCGCTCGACTGCACTGCCGGCGCCGGCACCATCCCGATCCTGCTCGGCGTCGAGGCGCTCAAGCGCAANGGCGGCANCATCGTGGTGCAAGGCGAGATGAAGGAGTTCCCGAACTTCCCGCTGGAAAAGGTCACNGTGAAGTTCATNACCATNAAGAGCGCGCGCGGCCACAGCTTCAAGGCCTGCGAGCTCGCCCTGGCGCAGCTCGCCTCCAAGCGCTTTCCGCTGGAAAAGGTGACGACGCACAAATTCGGATTGAAGGACGTCGATCTCGCCATCCGGTCGGTCGGCGGCCAGGGCGTGCCCGACGTGATCCACGCCTCGCTGATGCCGTGGCAGTAGCAGTCATCGCCATCGCCACAGGCGATCCGGCGGGCATCGGACCGGAGATCAGCCTCAAGGCTGCGCTCGATCGTAACGTGCGCGACGCCTGCAACCCGATCGTGGTGAGCGAATCGCGCGTGATCGAGCGGCACGCCAGGGCCTGTGGCATTGCGCTCGACCTGCACGTGATCGCCAAGGTCGCCGACGCGGATTGGTCAGGGCATCGACTCAATGTGCTCGACTGCCCGCAGCCGGGGGCAGCCTCGCTCGACTTCGGCAAGAGCAGCGCCGTGAGTGGCCGTGCCTCCATCGCCTTCGCCGGCCGCGCGATCAAGGCGGCGCTCGCCGGCGAGGTCGACGCCGTGGTGGCGGCGCCGCAGAACGAGACTTCCGTGGCGCTCGCCGGTATCGCATTCGACGGCCATCCCTCGTTCGTCGCACGCGCGACATCGACCGACCCGGACGACGTCTATCTGATGCTCTGTTTCGGCGAGATGAAGATCGTTCATGCGACGCTGCATCGGAGCGTGCGGCAGGCGCTCGAGATGATTACCCGCGAGAGGGTGGCGCGGGTGATTGAAGCCGCCGACCGCGCGCTCAAGCGTCTGGGCGTGCCGGAACCCAAGATCGCGGTTGCCGGTCTCAATCCCCATGCCGGCGAAGGTGGACTGTTCGGACGCGAGGAGATCGAGATCATCAAGCCGGCGATCGATGCAGCGGCTGCACGAGGCGTCGCAGCGAGCGGCCCGTTCGGTGCGGATACGATGTTTCACATGCGCCGCGTCGACGCCTTCGTCGTCATGCTGCACGACCAGGGTCACATCGCCGCGAAGCTGCTCGCACAGAACGCCGCCGCGGCGCTAACCATCGGCACCCCGATCCTGTTCGCGTCGGTCGCGCACGGCAGCGCGCACGACATCGCGGGCAAGGGCGTCGCCGACCCCGCGGCCATGGTCGAAGCGGTGCTGCGGCTGTCGCGGGCCAAGGCTGGGTAACTTTACATCGTCTCGCGGGCGCCCTTGTCGCCTGAGATGATGTGGCGCGGAATCGCGAGCCGCTCCGCAAGCTCGACCAGCACGAACAAGACCACGCCCAGAATGGTGAGCGCCACGATGCCCGCAAACAGCAGCTGGGTGTCCATGCTGCCGTTCGCCACCATGAGGAGATACCCAAGACCGGCGTCGCCGCCGACGAATTCGCCCACCACCGCGCCGACCACGGCCAATGTGATCGATATCTTCAAGCCTCCGAAGATGGCGGGCAGCGCGTTGGGCAGGCGGATCTTGAAGAAGGTCGCGGTCGCGCCAAAGCCCATGGAGCGGGCCAGATAGATCTTCTCCGGCTCGATCGAAGCCAGGCCCACCGCCGTGTTGATGACCACAGGGAAGAAGGCGATCAGGAATGCGATGAGCACTTTCGGCAGCAGACCGAAGCCGAACCAGACCAAAAGCAGTGGCGCGATCGCCACCTTCGGCATCGCCTGCGACGAGACGAGGAGCGGCAGGACCGAGCGCGAGAACGGCGGCCACAGAAAGATCGCGAGCGCCAGCGGAATCCCGACCACGATGCTGAGCAGGAAGCCGAGCACGATCTCGACCGTCGTCACCCAGCCGTTGGTCAACAGCAAGGATGCGTTCGCCTGCATCGAGAGCGCGATGGCGCTCGGCGGCGGAAGGAGAAAGAGCGGAATGGCGAACACGCGGGTTGCCGCCTCCCAGAGCGCGAGCAGTGCGATCACGACGGCGATCGGCGCTACGATGCCGGACACCCGGGCACGCCATTCGCGCCGGGCGAGATTGCGCTGGACGCTGGCCTCCACCTCCTCGATGCCGAGCGAAGCGTAGCGGGCGCCGGTGTGATCGGTGTCGGTCATGTCAGTGCTCGCGCAGCACGCCGCGGGCGAGGAACAGATCAAGGATCTCGCGGCTCAAGCGGGCGAATTCCGGCGTCTCACGCATGGCGAGAGTGCGCGGCCGCGGCAGGTCGATGTCGATCACCCGGTCGATCTTCCCCGGCCGCGGGGTCATCACGATGACCTGGTCGGAGAGAAACACCGCCTCCGCCACGCTGTGGGTGATGAAGAGGACGGTCATGCGCCGTTCGTTCCAGATCTGCTGGAGGTCGAGCACCAGTTGGTCGCGGGTGAGCGCATCGAGCGCGCCGAACGGCTCGTCCATGAGGAGTTGCGGCGGGTTGTGAATGAGCGCACGGCAGAGCGACACGCGCTGGCGCATGCCGCCGGAGAGCTCGTGCGGGTATTTGTGCTCGAAGCCGGCGAGGCCGACCGAGGCCAGGAGCTCGCGAGCGCGCCGTTCCGCACCGGTGCGTTCGAGCTTCTTCGCCTCCGCCTGCAGCATGACGTTGCCGAGCGCGGTGCGCCATTCCAGCAGCACCGGGCTCTGGAACACGATGCCGATGTCGGTACGGGGAGCGCTGACGCGCTCGCCCTCGATGGTGACGGCGCCGCTNGAGGCCGGCAGCAACCCGGCCGCGATCATGAGCAAGGTGCTTTTGCCGCAGCCGCTCGGACCGACGATCGAGAGAAACTCGCCGCGCCGCTCGCTCACCGAGACCTGATCGAGCGCGCGCACCGGACCGTCGCGGGTGGCGTAGACCTTGCTGAGCCCTTGCAGATGCAGATAAGGCCGATCCGGCGCCGCGCTCGTCGGCGCATCGTGGCGAGCGACACCGTTGAGGCGGGCTCGGTCTGCTCCCTCTCCCGTAGGGAGAGGGTTGGGGT
>JGI12053J15887_10001294_pt1 | contig 11508 bp, 10 predicted proteins | sample MedBloCAOM1_O3_FD_15887 | JGI IMG/M metagenome (IMG submission 15887)
CATCAGGCCGCAATCCGGCATAGTCGTCTTGGCAAAGATCACCGCACCCGCTTCGCGAAGGGCAACGGCGGGCGGCGAGTCGTAGTTCGACGGCGGCAGCGAGCGGTTCGCCCCGATACCGTGGAAATAGGGCCAGCCAACCATGGCGACGCTGTCCTTGACCGTCATGGGTACGCCATCAAGCGGCCCGAGCGCTGCCTTGGCCTTCCACCGCGCTTCCGACTGTCGCGCGCCCGCGATGGCTTGTTCGGGGCGAAAGCTGAACAGGGCGTTGATCGAGCTATTCACGGCGCTGGAATGATCGATGACCGCTTGCAGGACCTCGACCGGCGAAACCTCTCGCGATGCGTAAGCGCCGGTCAGCCCGGCAAGTTTCATTCCGATCAGCTCTTCAGCAGACATGCATCCTCCGCGGCTTCCCGCCGACTCTTCACCAGTTCGAATAGCGAATATCGCCCGCNCTGGGGTAGGCCGCTGGTCGAACCGGCATGATTTCGTGGAGCAAGAGGCATCCCTTTTGCATCTGGATTGATCAAACTATTGATGAAACTGCCACGCGAGCTGGAATGCCCGCGTGGAGCCTGGCTGAGGCCAATATTGCGAAAGATCAGAGATCGCCATGAGTCAATCTGGAGCGGTTGTGACCACAATCCGCGATCGTATCGGGAGCCTGCCGGGGTGGGGGGCGGGAGATATCGTGATCGAACCCGCGATCCCCATTCTGGCGTCACCAAGCTGGCGAGGCGTCGACGGCTTCCCCTGGCGAGCCATCAACAAGTCGAATGGCGAGAGCATTTTCGTCAAGGTAATGGATCGCGACGCCGAGCTTTACATCGACGTACCCTGTGCCTTCCAGGCCGCGCAGCGTGCATCCGATCTTGGTATCGGCCCCAAGGTTGTTCTGGCTGACATCCAGGCGGGCATCCTCATCATGGAGGACCTGAACCACGGCTGGCGGGTGGGGACGCTCGAACGGATGCTGGAGCCAAAGATCGTCGATGCGGTGATGGCCGCGCGCCGCTTGTTCCAGGCGGGAAAGCCCTTGCCCAAACGGAAGGGTGTTTTTGACGAGATCGAGCACTTCTACGTGGCCGCGACGTCGGCAAAGGCCCAGATTCCGACCGATACCGAATGGCTGGTCGCGGAATTGCGATTCGCCGCCGCGGCGTTTGGAGGTCTCGACACCACGCCCGTACCGATCCATGGCGACGGCAATGTATCGAACATCCTGATCAGCGATGCCGGCGAAGTGCGCCTGATCGATTGGGATCGTGCCACCACAGCCGACCCGCTGGAAGACGTCGGCAGCTTCCTGGTTGAGGCATTCGACCAGGAGCCCGAGGCTCGGGACGCCTTCGCGCGCAACGCCGGAGCGTTCGACGAGGCGGCATTCAACCGCGCGCGCATCTATGGCGTCGCAGACGATCTGCGGTGGGGGCTGATCGGAGCGCTTCTTGCCGCCAAGTCGGCGCGCAATACGCTCGAGTTCTACAAATTTGCCAGTTGGCGCTTCTTGCGCTGCCGGATGGCAGTCCGCGAGCCGCGCTTTGGCGAGGCGCTTCGGAGGATTGCATGACGGTTCGCAGAAAGCTTGGCGAGGCGACAACCGTCCACGAACGCAATGTCGAAAGCGCCATTGAACGAGTGCCGCCGTGGCGCGGCAGAGAGGCCAGCTATACCCCGCTTGTCGGCGGCTTGATGAATCAGAACTGGCTGGTCGAAATTGCTGGCGATCCGCGCCGCTATTTCATCAAGGTGCCCGGCGAAGGTTCCGAAATGTTCATCGACCGGGTGGCCGCGAACGAGGCCGCACGCAACGCCCACGCCATGGGAATTGCGCCGGAAGTGATTTTCTTCGATGCCCAGGACGGCCTCGAAGTGAGCGAATTCCTCGAAGGCTATCGGGCCTGCACCAACGGGGATTTTGGCGACGCTGCGATCCAGTCCGACGTTCTCGACCTCTACCGCCGGCTGCATGCCGGGCCAAAGCTGAGCCTGACCAAGACGATCTTCGACATGATCGAGGAGCACGTCGAACAGGGCCGCGAATTGGGCTCGCACTTTCCGCATGATATGTCCTGGATCATGCATCGCTACGGCCAGGCCAAGGCCGCGTTCATGGCATCCGGCCTCGACCTCGTACCCTGCTTCAACGACCCGATGCCCGGAAATTTCCTCGTTGGCGCAGAGTTGGGCGCCAGCCCCAAGCTAATGAAGCTGATCGATTACGAGTTCGCCTCGAACAACGAACGCAGTTATGAACTCGGCGTTCTCTTCGCCGAAATGTTCTTCGACGAACAACTGACGGAAGGTCTGATCGAGCAGTATCTGGGGGCGGTGCGTCCCGAGATGGTCGCGCGGGTCGTCGTCAACCGCGCGCTTGCCGACATCAAATGGGCGTGCTGGGCAGTCGTCAATCGCAAGCTCAAGGACTGGGATTTCGACTACCAGAAATACGGGGTGTGGAAATACATGCGGGCGCGCGACGTGATGTACGACCCCCGCTGGGAAAGCTGGCTGCGGATGGTCTGAATCGCTCTCGTTCAGCCAAAGTCCGACTATTGCTGGAGGATTGCGAGTGCCTGCTGGAGCAAGGCCGCGTTGGCAGCCGCGATCACCCGTCCGTCGGAATGGCGGGTTAGCGGCAGGCCTTCCCAATCGCAGATCACGCCTCCGGCGCCCTCGATCACCGGTACCAGCGCCATGAAATCGAACGACTTCAGCGAGCATTCGACGACAAGGTCGCAATGCCCTGAGGCCAAAAGGCCGTATTGATAGCAATCGCCGCCAAATCGTCTGAACATGGTCTTGCGGCTGAGCGCGTCGTAGCGCGCCCAGTCCTCCGGCGAAAAGAAATCCGGCGACGACGTGTAGATCTGCGCTTCTTCCAGATTGACGGCGCGGCTCACTCTGGCCGGCGCGTCGTTGAACGTGGTGCCGCTCGGAGTGCCATACCATCGTTCCGCCAGCGCCGGCATGTCGATCATCCCCGCGATGACGGCTCCATTCCTTTCATCCGAAAGAGCAATCAACGTTCCGAACAGCGGCATTCCGGAAATGAAGCTCTTCGTCCCATCGATCGGGTCGAGATACCAAGTATAGCGATTGCCCGGAGTTGATCCCGTTTCCTCGCCGAGGATGCCATGCTCGGGGAATCGCTTCGAAATCAATCGCCGCAATTCCTGTTCGATGGCCCGGTCCGCGATGGTGACCGGCGACAGGTCTGGTTTGCGCTCGAAGTCGATGTTCGACCGAAAGTGCGTCACCGCAATCCGGCCGGCGGCGTCGGCGAGGTCGTGGAAAAACGAGGCTAACTCGTTCTCGGACAACCTGTCTTGAATATCGTTCAATGGTCGCTCCGGAGAAGAAGCGCGCGGTCGCAACGGCAGCGATACGCGTAGCGCAGGGGGGAACGGTTTCTAGACGGTCTCGTGAAGTGGCCGCCGCTCCCAATAAGGCGAGCCAAGACTGCCGTGTGAGGAAGTCGGCACTCCGGGCGGAAGCAGGCCCTTCGGGGGCGCGCGCCGCGGATCCGCATTCGGGGGAGGAGAGGCGTTGTGGGTCTGACGAGCGTCACGCGGCGCAACGCTGAAATGGCGGCTGAAACATCGCGAGAAGTGCGAGACGTTCTTGAAACCTACTTCGTAGGCGACCTCTGAAACTGTTCGGTGGCCTTTCGGGTCGGCAACGAGAATCTCATAAGCGCGTTGCAGGCGTTTGGTCTGAACGAACTGACTAACGGTCGTCTCATTGTCGTTGAACAGGCTGTAGAGATAGCTCAGGGAAATCCGGCTGCTCGCAGCGATTTTTTTCGGTGAGAGCGACTGATCGCTCAGATGGGTTTCGATGAAATCGACGATTCGGCGGCGCAAATGATAGCGCGCATTGCGAACGTCGGTTGCCGCGCCCCTGTCTTCTGAACCGATCGTCAGCGCGATGAAGCTGACGATTTCGGTCGCGAGCGCCTGGGGATTGGGTGGCGGAGAATTGATGAACAGTTCCGCAACGCTTCTGATCATTCCCACCAGCAGGTGCGTCATCTGCTCGTTCGGCTTGAAGCGGCGGCTGACATGGTCTTCGATCGAGACGAGCCGTCCGCGCAATTCCGCCGCAGGGATACGCATCATGAGCAGCCGGGTATTCTTGTCCGGCGAGAGTTCATAGAAGGCGAGTTCGCTGAGCAGAACGTACTCGCCGGATCTTGCGAGACCGGTACGCCCATCCTGGCTGAATGTCACGCCTCCCGCCAGCGGGAAGACCAGCAGATAGGAGGCGTCATGAACGTTGCGAACGCGCTCCCAGTTTCGCGCAAGCGAGCGATCCGGCCGGATGAATTCGAGATCAAGGCGGCCGATGCGGGCCTGCTGCGATGCCAAGCCTTCGGTTTCGTCGTCGAAGCCGGAGCGCTCATCGCGGGGAAGAAGAGATGTCAGGCGTGCCATGGCTTGGCCTTTCTCAGCGTTGAGCAACGATGGTTTCCGTCCCGGCTTCGCGAAGGGCGGCTGCCATCGCTCCTTCCGGTTGCCGATCGGTAACGAGGCGGTCGATATCGGTCCAATGCGCGAATACCGTCAGCGCGCGTTGGTCGAACTTGGTATGGTCGGCGACGATGATGGCTTCCGCGGCCCGCCTCACCATCGCGCCATAAATGGCTCCGGCCTCGTCATCGGCATCGTTGATGCCGCGGGCGCTGATACCTGTCGCGCTGACGATCGCGCGGTTGGCTTCATAACTATTGATGCTGGCGATCGTCTGCGTGCCGAATACATAGCCTTCCGTCGGATGATACCGGCCGGGACAGCACAGTACGCGGATCGATGAATTCACCGCCAGCGCGGCGGCGATCGCGAAGTCATGTGTGATCACCGTGATATCGCGGGCGCGGGATGCCAATCGTCGGGCGACATGGAATGTCGTTGCGCCGGCAGCCAGCATCAGAACTTCGTTTGGCAGGATGAGATCGGCGATGACGGAGGCCATTGCCTCCCGCTCGGCGATCATGATCGCCTTGCGGTCGGTGAGGGTAGGCTCGAGCGCGAAGGGGCGGGACGCTCCGCCATAGGTGCGGTTGATGAGCTTCTGTTCCTGAAGCTCCATCAGGTCGCGTCGGATCGTTTCACCCGAGACGCCAAGCACCGCCGCGAGTTCCGAGGCCCGCAAGGTCGGAGCTGCCGTCAATTGCGCGATAATGTGTTTGTGACGCGCGAGCTTCGAGAGGCGATCGCCTTCCGATTTTCGCGGCCGCTTGTCGGTCGCGGAGGCGTCGGTCGCTTGTAACCGCTCGCTCGTCATCGAGATGTCCTTGCAGCAGCGTCGGTCGCCGCGGGATCGGGCGACGCTTGCGGCTGTCTCTCGACAAATCCTTTCTCAATCCATGTTGGACGTCCACATTAATCGTGTGGCAGATTCCCCAAATTTTGGGCGGCGGAATGCCTGCTCTCTGCGCAGCTGAGCCAGCTCACCTGTATAATAGTCTGATTTTATGAACATTATCTATGCTGCCGTGCGGCATATGACTGACGCTCCGATGTGTCGTGTCTGCCATCTGCTTTATCATTGTGGAGGTAACCACATTATTCCAAATTGTTGGTTGGGAGTCGTCGGGGCACGAACGCTGCTCCCGCCGGCGCCGGTCGAGGAGGGACGCGCGATGCAAGAGGAAAAAGAAATCCTGGCGCTGAACGCCTTTGACCGGAGCAAGGTGTCCGCGATGGATGCTGCGCTGCGGGACGCCGTCGAGCGCCGCCTGCGATCGTTCGGCTCGGCTTCGGTGCTGTTCTATCAGGAGCCGATCCGGATGGAGCGCGCCGAAGGTGTCTGGATGTTTGACGCCGAAGGCCGACGTTATCTTGATCTCTACAACAATGTCCCCTCGGTCGGGCATTCGCATCCGCACGTCGTTGAAGCCATTCGGCGGCAGGCCGGTCGGCTGAATACCCACACGCGGTATCTCAACGACGTCGTCGATTCCTATGCAGAACGGCTGCTCGCAACGTTCCCGCCTGATATCGATCATCTGGTCCTGACCTGCACCGGCAGCGAGGCGAATGATCTCGCGCTGCGGATTGCGAAGGTGGCGACCGGCCGTGCCGGCTTCGTCGTCACGGAAGCGGCTTATCACGGCAATACCGCCGCGGTGACCGATGTGTCGCCATCGGCTCGTCCGGGGCAGCCCTTGCCTCCCCACGTTCGTGTCGTTCCGGCGCCGGAGATGTTTCGCACCCCGGTCGGTGATCTCGGCAAGNGTTTTGCCGAGAATGTCGGCAGAGCCATCACGGACCTTGAGCAANGCGGCATCGGCTTTGCGGGGCTGTTGGTCGATACGATCTTTTCAAGCGATGGGGTCTATGCCGATCCGCCCGGCTTTCTCGCGCCCGCCGTCAAACTCGTGCATGAACGCCAAGGCCTGTTCATTGCCGATGAGGTCCAGCCGGGTTTCGGGCGAACCGGAGCCGCGCTGTGGGGTTTCGCCCGGCATGGTGTCGTGCCTGACATCGTCACTATGGGAAAGCCCATGGGCAACGGCTTCCCGGTGGGCGGTGTGGCGACGCGCGCGGCATTGCTTGACCGGTTCGCCGCCGAGACGAAGTATTTCAACACATTCGGAGGCAACCCGGTGGCTGCGGCAGCCGGGCTCGCGGTGCTCGATGTGATCGGGGACGAGGGGCTAATAGAAAATGCGCAGAAGATCGGCGGTTACGTCATGAACGGGCTTCGCGAGATTGGCAATCGTCACATCCAGATCGGTGATGTACGCGGCAGCGGACTGTTTATCGGGCTCGAATTCGTCCGTGATCGCGACGCGAAGAGGCCGGCACCGGAGATCGCAAGCCAGCTCATTAACCGGCTTCGTCATCGAGGCATTCTCGTCGGCGCGGCCGGTCCCTACGGCAATACGCTGAAGATCCGTCCCCCGCTTTGCTTCACCAAGGACAATGCAGACATGTTCATCGCCGCCTGCGACGAGGTTCTGCGCGAGATTTGTCCAGCCTGACGAACGACGTCATTTTCGATCGCCGTCCTGCGGAGCGGGATTGTGGAGACCCGAAAACCATGGATTCGAGAAGTGTAAAAACCGCCGCAGATGCCCGTTCGCTGGTGGAGGCGCGCGGCCTGTCCCACGTCAAGCTCGGGGTAGTGGATCTCGACGGCATCATTCGCGGAAAGTACGTGGCGCGCGACAAGTTTTTCGACGCGCTGGAGCAGGGTTTTAAATTCTGCGACGTCATCTTTGGCTGGGACTCTCAAGACCAGCTCTACGACAAGTCCACGTTCACCGGATGGCACACCGCGTTTCCCGACGCGACCGCACGCATCGATCCGGCGACCTGTCGCGAGGTGCCGACCGAAGAAAACATGCTCTTTTTCCTGGGCGAGTTCGATGGCACGGCAGCGGAGCTCTGTCCGCGCCGGCTGCTTCGCCGTGTCGTGGACCGTGCCGCCACCATGGGATTTGCCGCTACGGTCGCTGCTGAATTCGAATTTTTCGTGTTCGACGAAACACCCCACAGTATCAGGGAAAAAGGCTACCGCGACCTCAAGAATCTGACGCCGGGCTGGTTCGGCTATTCGATGCTGCGATCATCGGTCGAGTCGGATTTTTATCAGGCGCTGCTCAAGCTCTGCGACGAAATGGATATGCCGATCGAGGGGCTTCATACCGAAACCGGGCCGGGCGTTCTGGAAGCCGCTATCAAACATACCGATGCGCTCGCAGCGGCCGACCGCGCCGTGATCTTCAAGACGTTCGCCAAGGTGTGGGCGCAGCGCCGGGGCAAGATGATGACCTTCATGGCCAAATGGTCGAATGCCTATCCGGGGCAATCGGGACATCTGCACCTTTCGCTGCGCGACGGCGAAGGCAAGCCGGCGTTTCACGTAAGCGGGCGACCGGGCAGCATGTCGGATACCATGCGCTGGTTTGTCGGGGGCCAGCAGGCGCTGATGCCCGAATTGCTGGCGATGGTGGCCTCCACGGTGAACAGCTACTCGCGCCTGATCCCGGGGTTCTGGGCGCCGACCGACGCAACCTGGGGGATCGAGAATCGGACCTGCGCGCTACGCGTCATTCCCGGTTCCCTGTCGAGCCAGCGTGTCGAGTATCGGATCGCGGCAGCCGACATCAATCCCTATGTCGCGATCGCAGCAGCGCTGGGTTCTGGCCTCTGGGGAATCGAAAACAGGATCGAACCCAGTGAGCCTGTCACCGGTAACGCCTATGACATGACGCATCCGGCGGCGCGCGCGTTGCCGCGCACGCTATCGGAGGCCGCGGACCGGCTTATCGCCTCGACGGCCGCTCGCCATCTGTTCGGCGATATCTTCGTCGATCACTATGCCATGACCCGCCACTGGGAGGAGCGCGAATTTCGCAAGGCGATCACCGACTGGGAACTGGCACGCTATTTCGAAATCATCTGAAGCCGGCGTCCTTCGCCTCAAACCGGGTGGAATCATCGTGAACGATATTGTGTGCATCTCGCCGGTCGACGGCAGCGAAGTTGCCCGGCCGCGCATCGCAACGGATGGTGAAATTGCGCAGAGCTTGGCTGCAGCCAGGCAGGCGCAGCGGGAATGGTCCAGGGTGCCGCTGGCCGAGCGAAAGGCGAAAGCGCTCGCGTTCCTCGAGGTTTTGAGGGTGCAGAACCGCGAGATCGTACCCGAGCTTGCGATTCAAATGGGCCGGCCGGTGCGTTATGGCGGCGAGTTGCGAAGCCTGGAGGAGCGCGTCCGGGTTCTGGTCGAATTGAGCGACGAGGCGCTGGCGCCGACGACGCCCGCTGAACGGCCCGGCTTCCGGCGCATGATTAAACGCGTGCCCGCGGGAATAGTGCTGGTGATCGCACCATGGAACTATCCGTATCTCACCGCCGCCAATGCCGTTGTTCCGGCGCTTCTGGCGGGCAACGCCGTCATCCTGAAGCATGCCGCCCAGACGTTGCTGGTCGGTGAGCGTTTTCAGTCCGCCATGGACCAGGCCGGGTTGCCGAAGCATTTGTTCACCACGCTGAACCTCGATCACGGTGCCGCGGAAAAGCTGATCGCGTCCCGTTCCGTCGACCACGTGAACTTCACCGGTTCGGTCGCCGGCGGCCGCGCGATCGAACGGGCGGCGGCCGGCACCTTCACCACGCTTGGCCTTGAATTGGGCGGCAAGGATCCGGCTTACGTCAGGTCAGACGCGGACTTTGATTTTGCGGTCGAACAGCTCGTCGATGGTGCGTTTTACAATTCCGGCCAATGCTGCTGTGGCATCGAGCGCATCTATGTGCACGAGCAGGTCTACGATCACTGCGACTATGTCGATCCTTCGCTCGCATGGACCGGGATAAAGGACACCGGCCGCGGCGCCAGCATGTCGCGCCTCGGCTTCGAGGCGCTGACCCGCCCCAAATCTTTTCATCTTCGCATCGAACACTGAGAGCCGCACATGGCAGTTCAAATCACCGGGGCCTGGAATTTCCCCACACGCGTCGTCACTGGCGCCGGACGCATTGCCGAGCTTCCCGACGCGTGCCGGGCCCACGGCATCACGAGGCCTTTGCTGGTGACCGATCGGGGCCTTGCAGAGAACGATCTGATAGCGGGCATTGTTCGACGCGTTCGCGATGCCGGAATTCCGATCAGCGTATTCTCGGACGTGAAGGGTAATCCGACCGAATCGAACTTGAACGCCGGTGTCGCCGCCTTCAAGGCAGGCGGTCATGACGGTGTTATTGCAGTGGGAGGCGGATCGGCCCTGGACGTCGGCAAGTGCGTGGCGTTCATGGTGGCGCAGTCCCGGCCGGTGTGGGATTTCGAGGATATCGGCGACTGGTGGACGCGGGCCAATACTGATGGAGTTGTCCCGATCATCGCGGTGCCGACGACGGCCGGGACGGGTTCCGAGGTTGGCCGCGCCGGTGTGATCACCCGCGAAGATACCCATGAAAAGAAGATCATCTTCCATCCCCTGATGATGCCCAAGATTGCCATCGAGGATCCCGAACTGGCCGTTGGGCTTTCGCCGTTCCTGACAATGGCGACTGGAATGGACGCGCTCGCCCACTGCTTTGAGGCTTATTGTGTGCAGGCGTTTCATCCGCTCGCCGATGGTGTGGCGCTCGAAGGAATCAGGATTATCGACACTTATTTGCCGCGCGCGGTCGAGAATGGCCGGGACCTCGAAGCCCGCGCCTATATGTTTGCCGCAGCTTCGATGGGGGCAACGGCGTTTCAGAAGGGGCTGGGAGCGATCCACTCGATCTCCCATCCCGTCGGGGCGCGCTACGATACCCATCACGGCCTTACCAACGGTGTGGTCTTTCCCTATGTTCTCGCTTGCAACAGAGCGGCGATCGCTGACAAGATCCCGCACATCGCCCGCACGCTCGATCTGCCGGGGCGCGATTTCGACGCGGTGCTTGCCTGGATACTCGCATTCCGGAACAAGCTCGGTGTGCCGCATACGCTGGCGGAGCTTGGTGTCATGGAAGCGGATGCCCGGATGATCGCGGCCGATGCGGTGAAGGATCCGACCGCAGGCGCCAATCCTCGGCAATTGACCGAGGCGGAGTTCGAGCAGCTTACGCTTGCGGCCATCCTTGGCGATCTGGGAGGCTAGGCCGTGCTCCGGCTGCTTGTCATTGATGGTAACACTTCGGCTGGTCGCCGCCTTGTTGCCAAATCTGCGGGCGCGACTCCGGCGGAGAGCTATGCTGCCGTGCTGCGCGCGATCGCCGCGGATGCGATCGTCGACATCTGTACGCCGGCAGATGGCGACGGGACGACTCCGCAGCCGCTGGACTGCTATGACGGCGTGGCGATCACCGGTTCATCGCTCAATATCTACCAGCGCGAAATCGAGTCGTTGCGGCAGATCGATTTTGTTCGCGAGGTGTTTGCGCGCGGCATTCCGATGTTCGGCTCGTGCTGGGGCCTGCAGCTTGCAACCGTGGCGGCTGGCGGGGAGGTTGGATTAAACCCGGCCGGAAGAGAGGTTGCCTTCGCGCGCAAGATCGCACTGACCCGCTCCGGTGGCGATCATCCCATGCATGCGACGCGCGACGCCGTGTTCGATGCACCGGCTATTCACAGTGACATCGTGACCCGGCTTCCCCAGGGCTCGATTGTCACCGCGCGCAATGCGATGAGCGAGATTCAAGCCGCGGAAATACGCCTCGGCCGTGGCGTGTTCTGGGGCGTGCAGTACCACCCCGAATACGGGCTGCACGACGTCGCCGCCGTGATCCGGCGATATGGGCAGATGCTCGTGACCGAAGGCTTTTTCGCCGACGTTGCCGAACTGGACCGTTATGCGACCGATCTGTCCACCCTTGCGGCAAACCAGCAACGCCGCGATATCGCCTGGCGGCTTGGGTTCGGTGACGACATCATGAGGGAAAGCGTGCGGCAGACCGAATTGTCAAACTGGATCGCGTCTCTGGTGCGGAAATGACCGAATTGCACGATCTCATCGCAACCTTTGCGGCGATCGGTTCGACCGGAGACGGCGGGGTCTGCCGGCTG
>JGI12053J15887_10001295_pt1 | contig 11505 bp, 14 predicted proteins | sample MedBloCAOM1_O3_FD_15887 | JGI IMG/M metagenome (IMG submission 15887)
CCGCCGAACACGTTATCGTGCCGTGTCGATCGGTGGTTTGCCATCATCCGGCTGCAGGATACGTTGGGCGGACGCGTGGGCAGGGAGACAGCAGGGATGAAGACCTTTATGGCCGCAGTAGCGGTATTGGCGGCAATCGCAGTGCCCGCCTATGCCCAGCTAAACGCCAAGCGGCATCAGGGCGACGAGAAGAAGACCGAACAAAAGCAGCCGCAGGTGGATGAGAAGGCGTACAAGGCGGCGCTTGAGCGCATTCCCGAGCCCAAGGACAAGTATGATCCATGGGCCGTCACCAAGCCCGCTGATCCGGTCAAGAAGCCGAAATAGCAAGTTCCGCGCATCCGGGCATGAACCTTCCGACCAGGGCGACAGACCCATGGTCAGCCCGGAGGTGTCCCATGCTTCGTCCTCTCTTTCAAAAAGCGATTCTGGCTGCAGGCATATTGTTAGGCTCGCAGACCGCGTTTGCCGAAAATCGCGTCGCGCTCGTCATCGGCCAGTCGAATTACCGTGCCGTGGTTGCGTTGCCCAATCCGGCAAACGATGCCAGGGCGGTATCCAAATTCCTGGGCGACGCCGGTTTCGAGGTGCTGAACGCTGCCGATCTCTCGCAGAACGAGATGCGTGAGAAGATCAGCGAGTTCGCTGCCAGAGTGGCCGCGAAGGGCCCCGATACTACCGCGCTTTCTTCTATGCGGGTCATGGCCTGCAGGTCGACGGCGAGAATTTTCTGATCCCGGTGGACGTCGACCCAAAGCGCGAGGCCGACATTCCGCTGCAGGCGGTGCGCCTCAACGATGTCCTCAATACGTTGACATCGGTGCCGAGCAAGATGCGGATTCTGTTGCTCGACTCCTGTCGCAACAACCCGTTCCCCGTCATCAACCAGAGCGCCGGCCACGGAATGGCCATCGTCGATACCAAAACCGGCGTTCCCGGCACGTTCGTTTCCTTCTCAACCTCGCCGGGCGCGGAAGCGGAAGACGGCAACGGCGCCGACAGTCCCTATACGTCGGCGCTGCTTGTCGCGGCCAAGGAGCCGGGACTTTCGATCGAAGATACCTTCAAGCGGGTGCGCGTTTCCGTCAACAAGGCGACAGAGGGCCGACAGACTCCATGGGATAGTTCCTCCTTGACCGACGACTTCAGGTTCTTCCCCGGTCAGGGCGTTTCCAGCGAGCATGTTTTGAAACTGCCCGTTGTGAAGCACAGCATCGATGAGTGGCGCCGTCAGCTGCAGGGCAAGCCGGTGGAAGTCGCCAATGAGATGATCGTGGCCGATGGTACCGACGAAGCCTACGAGGCATTTGTCGGGCTGTTCGCGCAAACGCCGTTCGGCGCGCAAGCCCGCCTGTGGCTGGATCGCCACCGCAGAATGGTCGCGTGGAACAATGCGGTGATCATCAACACCGCAGCGGCGTACCGCGCATTTCTTGCGCAATACCCCGATAGCGATCTCACCGCGACGGCCCGCAAGCTGGAAGAGCGGCTGCGCAACCGCCCGAACCTCGCAAGCCTCGCCGCCGTCGTTGGACCGTCGGGCGGTGCTGGTCCACTGCCGACCAATGCGGCGTTGACGTGTCCGTGCGGGCCGTCGCCGTCGCTGCTGAAGAAGGTCGATCTGCCGGTGAAGGATGTGCCGGCGAAGAACGATCTGTCGTCCAAGAAGCATGCGAAAGACACACCGAAGCGTGGCGAGGACACGCCTAAGCGCGCCAATGGGCCACGGCAAAATGAAGTGGTCGATGAGGTGGTGGTCGTCCGCCGTCCGCCTCCGCGCTACTATGATCCGTCTCCAGGTCCTTCCATTGGCATTGGAATTGACCTAGGGGGAGGAAGCTTCGGAGGCGGAGGCATGGATCGTGGCGGCATGGATCGTGGCGGTGGGGGCCCGAACCGGAGGGGCGGATACTGAGGCTGGAACGGCGCGGTCCGCCTTTCGAAGACGCAGCCAACCGATGATCGCATCGCCCCCGCGGGCGGTGCGATATTTTCTGGGCCTGTTCACCCTCGCGCTGCTGGCCGCCGCACCGGCGCTCGGCTGGGAGCATTGGGGAGGAGACCGCGGCGGGACGCGGTTCTCGCCGCTTGCCCAGATCACGCCGGCCAATGTCGGCAGTCTCATACGCGCCTGGGAATTTCGCACCGGAGATCTCGACAGCCGCGCGCCGGCGGTGATGGCGCGCAGCAAATTCCAGGCAACGCCGCTGTTCGTCGAGGACAGCCTGATCTTCTGTTCGCCGTTCAACGAGGTGATCGCGCTGGATCCGGGCAGCGGTGCGCAGAAATGGCGATACGATCCGAAGATCAGCACCAATCAGCGGCCCGGCAACCGCTACACCTGTCGCGGCGTCGCCTACTGGATCGACGATCAGGCAGCTGAGCGTGCCGCGTGCCGCACGCGGATTTTCATGGGCACCAATGACGTCCGTGTGATCGCGCTCGACGCCAGCACCGGCATTCCCTGTGCCGATTTTGGCGCGGGGGGCGAGATCAAGCCCGAGACCGGCTCGCTGGAATGGCCGGGCGAATTCCAGATCACCTCAGCGCCGGTGGTGAGTCGCGGTGTCGTCATTGTCGGCTCCGCGATCTCGGACAATCGCCGCGTCGAAGCGCCGCTCGGAACGGTGCGCGCGTTCGATGCGCGGACCGGGGTCGCGCGCTGGAGTTTCGATCCGCTGGTTCATGACGGCATTGTCGCAGGCCACGGCAATGTCTGGGCGCCGATGTCGGCAGACGAGGAGCGCGGACTGGTATTCTTGCCGACCTCCTCGCCGAGCCCGGATTTCTGGGGCGGCAAGCGGCCGGGCAATAACGAGCATGCCAATTCCGTCGTCGCGCTGCGCAGCGAGAGCGGAGAACTGGTGTGGTCGTTCCAAACCGTGCATCACGACGTCTGGGATTACGACGTGCCGGCGCAGCCGACGCTGGCGCGCATCGACACCGGCGCTGGAATGCGCGATGTGGTGATCCAGCCGACCAAGCAGGGTTTTGTGTTCGTGCTCGATCGCGACACCGGCAAGCCAATCTGGCCGGTCGAGGAGCGCAGCGTTCCACAAGGTGGGGCGGAAGGCGAGCAACTGTCGCCGACACAGCCGTTTCCCACCCATGTGCCGTCGCTGATGCCGCCAAAATTCTCAAGCGCCGATATCTTCAAGCTGTTTCCGACATTCGGCCGCTCGGCCTGCGAGGAGCAAATCGTAGGCGCACGCAACGAAGGCCTCTACACGCCGCCCTCGACCAAAGGCACGGTGCTGTTTCCATTTACCGGAGGCGGCGTGAACTGGGGCGGCGTGGCGTTCGATCCCGTCGGTCAGATTCTTTACGCCAACACCAGCTATGCCGTGCACCTGGTCAAATTGATCCCGCGGACGGAAGCGGAACGCTTCAAGCCGCCACCCGGTCACGATTTCGGACCACAACAGGGCGCGCCGTTTGCGATGACACGCGCCGTGGCGATGTCGCCGCTCGGCCTGCTCTGCAACAAGCCGCCGTGGGGCACGCTGGTCGCGGTCGACCTCAAGGCGGGAAAAATTCTCTGGCGGTCCACAGTCGGCACGACGGAAGATCGCGCGCCGCTCGGGATCGCCTTCCACTGGGGCGCGCCGCTGGTCAACGGCGTCGTGATTACCGCGGGTGGCCTGGTGTTCACCGGCGCGATGGATGCCTACCTGCGCGCCTTCGATGCCAAGTCCGGTGCAGAACTCTGGGAGGGCAGGCTGCCGGTGCCGGGCGTCGCCAATCCTATGAGCTATCTCTGGAAGGGCGAACAATATGTGGCAATCGCCGCCGGCGGACATTCCGAGGCGGGCACCTCGATCGGCGACAGCGTGGTGGCGTTTCGCCTGGCGCGCCAGGNCGAAGCGCCCTCGCTGTGGTCGCGCACCATCGACCGTCCCGGCGGACGATTCCTGAGCAAGGCGATTGCGTTTGTGCTCGCGATTGTGTTGACGATGGTTGCGCTATGGCGTTGGCGCCGCCGCATAAAACTGCGTCGAACCGGCACGTCCGAGATTACCCGATAATCGCCGCCACAANTCCAGGAAGCTTTCACCCGACATGTTTCATCGTGTGCTCGTGGTTAAGTCTGCCCGTTAACTGCCAGCACTATGGTACTTGCGAGTCGCGACGTGCTGTCACCAAGCGTGCTTCGCGGATCGTCATTCCAATTTCGCTGTTTCGTAGGCACGATGTCGCGAAGTTAGGCCAAACTTGTCGCGCGCAATCCTGGGCAATCGATCGGATGGGGAGCCGATCTGCCTTAGTCAGACCCACTGATTGGCCCGCTTCCACCTGCGGAGCAAAACCGGGTAAGGCGATCACCGAGACGCCCAGGAGCGACATTATCGCAAAGGCTGCGAACGATTTGATCATTTTGGGGGCTGCTGACTTTGGTCGGTCTCTGTCCCTCTACGCTTGGGGACTGACCTTCAATCGCCAGGATGACGAAAAGTTCCACCCGCGACGCGTATCTGATCCGGAATAGTGGGCAGAACGCACTGTAGTGGCGTTAATCGCGCGACGAGAAGGGTCCGGCGGCGATTTTTTTTGATTTAGCTCGCTATTTGTTCGCGATAAGCGCAGCAATGGTTCATGCACTGGCGAGGCGGCCGAGGAAGGGCTGTCTCGAACTTTGCGCGACGTCTTTGAGCGCCTGCTCCAAGTCTGATTTTACAGGCTCGCTCGAGCGAGAGTTGGGCTGCCCATGCCAACAGGTTTGACCGAGGTGGCGAACGTCCTTGTCGTCGAAGACGAGATGCTGTTGCGCATGCGCGCAGTCGACATCGTCGAGGATGCTGGTTTTTGCCCTGTGGAAGCCGTTAACGCCGATGAGGCTATCTCTATCCTTGAGTCCCGCTCGGACATATCCGTGCTGTTCACCGACATTCAAATGCCCGGCAGCATGGACGGCCTTAAGCTTGCCCACGCGGTGCACGACCGCTGGCCCTCCATCAAGATCATACTGGTTTCCGGCCAAGTGAATCCGTCTGACGCGGAAAGGCCAGCCGACAGCCGCTTCTTTGGCAAACCCCTGAGTGTGGAAAAAATGATCATCGAATTGCAGGCGATGGTGGGCGCGGGCGCGCTGGAAATTGTTTCGGACACAACCATTATGCCGGCCGATGAGACGTTTCGCAGCACGGCGCCAATTGGCCCTTCGCTCCGATCCGCTCAGGAGGCCGTTCTGACGGCGGAGAACGACAGCCTTCGCCTCTTGCTGGAGCAAGCCGGCATAGATGCCGAGACCTTGCTTGCGCAAGCCGGGATCGACGCCAAGGAGCGCGAGGCCGCTGACAAGCTGCAGAAGCTCATCCTTGGGGAGCTGCATCATCGCATCAAGAATACTCTCGCCACCGTGAGCGCGATCGCATCCCAAAGCTTGCGGGCAGCGACCAGTATCGAGCACGGGCAGAAGGCGATCGAAGGTCGATTGCTCGCGCTGGGGCGAGCCCATGATCTGCTGATGCAAGTGAGTTGGGCAAATGCCAGTCTTACTCATACCTTTAGCGGTGCGACCGAGCCCTATGACAGCCGGGGTGCTAGGCGATTCCATTTCAACGGGCCGGATATTAGAATTACCTCGGGCGCCGCTATTGCGCTTGCGATGACGTTCAACGAACTGTGCACGAACACCACGAAATTTGGCGCGCTCTCAGTTCCCGCCGGCCGCGTCGAAATCGCATGGACCATAGAACAGGAGAAGCAGCGGCTTCGCCTTACCTGGACCGAACGAGGTGGCCCCGCGGTAAAGCCTCCGACGCGGCGAAGCTTCGGTACCCGCATGATGGAGTCTCTCGGCCAGCAATTGAACGGCCAGGTCCAACTCGCCTACGAACCGTCCGGATTTATCTACTCGCTGGATGTGCCGCTTAGCTCAATCATACCGGCAGGGTGACGATCGAGTTCCATGCATGCTGGTCAACATTACTCACTTTCAAAGATTCGGAATCTTCCCGGCCAGAACAATTAGGAGCGTCCCGCAGCGGCTGGCTCAGAAAATAAGGGCGGCCGTTAGCCGCCCTTCTGGTGCTTGGCGAATTCGTTCAACCTTCGATGATGTACACGATCTCGTGGGTGTGCGGACGAAGAATGATGTACCGGCCGTGCACGAGGATGAACTCGTACCCACGCCATTCCGGATAGATTTCCACGATGCGTGACGGTAGCGGATGATAGCGGACACCAGCCGGGACAGCCGTACCGATCGAGATATTGAAGTTCACGTTTGTGACTTCCTCGACCTTCTCTTGCTTGATCGCCGAGGTGATCTGGGTGCGCTTTTCGGCGGGTGGCGCTGCCGTCGCCGAGGTTGCGGCATTGCCGGTCGTCTTGCTGTCAGAGGTCGATGGCTTGGTCTCGGCAGTCGGGGTTTTCAGGTCCTTCGAGGTGGTCGCTGAATCAGACGGTTTGGTTTTGCCGTCGCCTTTCATCTCGCCGGTCGTCGTCTTGCTGTCAGATGCCGGCTTCGTTTCGGCGGTCGGATTCTTCATGTCCTTCGAAGTGGTCGCCGGAACAGTTGAATCCGAAGCTTTTGACTTGCTGTCAACTTTCATATCGCCGGTCGTTTTTGCATCCGGCTTGCCCTGCGCGTGCTGAGGTACGCTCTCTTTCGACGCAGCGCCGGGTGTTGCGGTCTCGGCTCCCTTTGCTGCGGGTGCATTGATCGGTGCGGCAGTATCAGCTTTAGGCGCAGCGGCAGCCGGAGCCTCCTTTACTCCGCCCTGATTGACACTTTGAGCCGTCGCAAGCCCGGTCGTGGTGAACAAGGCCGCAACGGCCACAGAAACCATCAACGTTTTTCTCATCTGATTTTTCCAATTCACATTTGAAATCTATGCTGACGGAACGTCAGCCAGGTTAGTGGAACGGCCCCATCGGCTTTAGGTTCCGCTTCAATTCTGGGTTGAGACTTGGGTTCGGAGATACATGCGAAATAACGCCCGTGAAATCGGGTCGATCAGGGGCTGTCGCCAGAGCCTTTCAACCGTGTGTGAGCCGGGCGATGTGGCTTATTTCAAATATAAGTTGTATTCGCGGAACTCTTTGACGCCGGGGCTGTTGTGAACTGATCCCCGAGCGCGGCGGGATCTGCTCGCACCCACCATCAGCAGGCCGTTGAAACCGCGACACGCCCTCTGGAGGACATGATGAACAAGATAGCAATCTCTTTCGCAGTGGGCGCAACTGCGCTCTTCGCAACTGCCGCCACTGCTGCACCGCTCACTGCCAATCCATCGGTAGCCCCGGACAGCAACATCCAGAACGTCCGCATGGTATGCGATGACTCCGGCCGTTGCTACCGATCCCGTGGATCGCGGCGCGTGGTTATCCAGCAGGGCTACGACGATTCCTACAACTATGCTCCCCGCGAGCGGTACATCGAGAGGCGCGGCTACTATGACGACCAACCGCGCTCCGGCATCGGCTTCAGCGCCCCCGGCGTTAGCGTCGGCATCGGCACCGGCCGTTACTAAGGAAAGAGGTCACGCGCAAAAGGCCGTGGAGCACGCCGCGGCTTTTTTTGCTTACGCCAGGCGCAATGGCTTGAAGCTTACATGCTCCAGACGATTCGAGCGGGTCTTGGCTGTGCCTGCACGGCAATCGCGAAACTTGAGCCTCGCCCTGTCAGTGTTGACCCGCGGCTGAACCAACCGGAAAACTTTTATGACCAGCCCAGCTGTTCGGAATGATATTCAAATCGACCGCGTTGGTAGCGCCGCTATCTGCGAGGAAATGGGCGATCATCTTCGTATCCCCTGGCTGGCGAGCCCAACCGATCGCCACAACATGTATTGCCACAACATATGATGACGCGGGTCGAACAAATGGCGCAGAACGATCGCGCCTCAGCCGTTCTTGGCGCCAAAAGCGAAACGGCAGCAAACTGATTAACTTTATACAGACAGCGGCAGATCAGCTTGCGATGCTGCCTTTGAATCAAAATGCCGAGGTAACAAAATGAATATGTCGAGTGAGAGCCTGTTGGTTATTTTATTTGTGGGCCTCGTTGCAGGCTGGTTGGCCGGTCAAATCGTACGTGGGACCGGTTTTGGGATCATTGGCGACATTATTGTCGGGGTTTTGGGCGCCTTTATCGGAAGCTGGTTGTTGCCGCAGCTCGGCATCCATCTCGGCACCGGAATGATCAGTGCAATCGTCAACGCTACCATCGGTGCGGTATTGCTCCTTCTCGCCGTGCGACTGGTTCGAGGCGGCGGCGGATGGGGAAGCAGTTGGGGCGGCGGCTGGGGCCGGCGATGGTAAAGCGGTCGACGCAGCGCCGCCTGTCATTTCCACTATTGTCAAGTTGATCGGGATCATAACGGCGATGAGATGCTTGTTCCTGTGCCGGCCGCCATTTCTGAATTGCGGCACGGGCTGATTTCTTTCGCGCCTTTTCGAAAGTGCCCCGTCATGATGGTCCTGGAACATTCCGTTATCCCCGCAGTCGTCCTCGTCGTCGAGGACGAGATGCTGCTGCGGATGCGCGCGGTCGATATGGTGGAAGACGCCGGCTATACACCGGTCGAGGCGGTGGATGCCGACCAGGCGGTTGCAATCCTGGAATCCAGAGCCGACATCGCGTTGCTATTCACCGACATACAGATGCCCGGCAGCATGGACGGTTTGGGGCTCGCGCACTCCGTGCATGAACGCTGGCCGCCGATCAAGATCATCATGGTGTCCGGTCAGTTGAAGTTGGCGAACATCGATATTCCCGGCAGCCGGTTTTTCGGGAAGCCGCTGGAGGCGGGGGAGATGATTGCCGAATTGCGGAGCATGATCGGTCACGCCTGACGCCAAGGTCAGCGGGCCGGAAAACCGCTATATTCGCTCGATTGCGGCAGGAAACCTTAGTAATTGATATGAGCGGGACCCGACTTATGGTGGTATAGTCGGTAATGTTTGAAATCGATCGTCACCAGGACCGGCGCCATTTGAGCGTTGGCGGAGCGCCTCCGCAGGATTTTCTGGCGGCGGAGAACGTCAGCCTTCGGCTGCTTTTGGCCCAGGCGGAAATCAACGCCCACGGGCTTCTCGAACAGGCCGGCATCGATGCCCGCGAACGCGAGGCGTCCGGCAAGCTGCAAAAGCTGATCCTGGAAGAACTGCACCACCGCATCAAGAACACCCTGGCGACGGTCAGCGCGATTGCCTCCCAGAGTCTGCGCAACGTGCCGGGCGCCGAACACGCCCAGCACGCTATCGAAGGCCGTCTGCTGGCGCTGGGGCGGGCGCACGACCTTCTTTTGCAGGCCAGATGGTCCAGTGCCGATCTCGGAAGGATCGTGCGCGGCGCTACCGAAGCCTTCGACGATCCTGATGCGCCCAAATTCACGATTGCGGGACCTGATGTCCGGATGACGTCGGCAGCCGTGGTCGCGATCGCGATGACGCTGAACGAACTCTGCACCAATACCACGAAATTCGGCGCATTGTCGGTCCCTGCCGGCAGCGTCGACATCGCCTGGACGCTCGATCCCGGGACGCAGCGTCTGCATCTGACATGGACCGAGAAGAACGGCCCCGCGGTTCGGGCTCCGGACAAGCGCAGTTTCGGCACCCGGCTGATCGAGACGCTCGGCAAGCAGCTCAAGGGCGACGTCCATTTGAAGTATGAGACCAGCGGCCTGGTATATGCTTTCGACGTGCCGCTGGCATCTTTGACGTCGGTAGCACCCGGGCCGCTTTGAGCGGGCTCTGTCCGGGTGAGGATGTGGGGCAGGCTTCCCTGGAATTTCAGCCTGAAATGAACGGCCGCTNGTCGAANGCNACGCCGATCCGCTGTTCNCNCGCCCACACCGCGTGGCAACGACGCATGAACTGATCGGTCTGAATGACGAGCGTGAGAGATTGCGGCAGCCCGACGGGACTGGCGATGTCTAGCCGCGCTCCGCCCGAGGAGATATTTCGGACCGTGCAGTCGATGCTACCGCCGCCGCTAAATGCGAGTACGCCGTGTTTGAGCACTCTGTGTCGGGGCGCTGCCCTTTTCTCGATCATCGACGTGAATCCGAATACCGCTCATCTATCTCGGTTCAAAATAGCAAACCGAAATTACCGGCAATTGAATCGAATATCCCTCGTCTTTGAGGCTGGGTTCAGGTTTCGTTTACCATGATGCGCCCGCGCGGTCACAGCATCGCAAACGCGCTCGATACGATCGCCACCGGCTTGTTGTCGGCGGCGCTGGACACCGTGACGCGGCCGAAGCTCATGGTGCGTCCGAGGCGAACCACGCGCGCATCGGCCAGGACGTCGGACGAGGTGACCGCGCGCATGAAATGCGTGGTTTGATCGACGGTCGTCATCGGCCGGTAGCCGCGGTTCGCCGCGAGATTCGCGATCACCATTGAGGTGTCCGCGAAGGCCATCAGCGCCTGACCGCAAACGATGCCGCCGTTCCGGCACAGGCGCTCGGAGAACGGCATGCGCAGGATCGCGCCCGGCTGCCAGTCGGCCGCAGCATCCGGGGGCTGGGCGTATTCGATGCGCTCGATCGACAGCGCCAGGTCCTGCACCCACGGCGCAAACACCTCGCCAAGGACGCGCCTGGCTTCCTCGATACCGAATTCCGCTGGCTCTGTTCCTTGCTGCATNAACGCCTATTCCTCGCCCGATTGNTGCCGAACAGCATANTAGAGGGCGCGGCGGAAAAGGACACTCGCCAGGTCCGGCTTGAAAATGCCGGACTTGACCCGGTATGATGGAGCGTGTCGGGGGCAGGTCGGATCATGTTGCAGCGATTGGCAGTCTTTCTGGGCGTGATCGCCCTCGGCCTCGCGGTCAGTGGCTGCACGAAATGCGGTCCGATCTGGGACGATTGGATGCAATCGCCGAGATCCTGCAAGTCGGACCGTCTCTAAGGCGCGCTTGGCCCCGTGATCCGGGGGATGGTATACTGCGCCGAAATGCAGGGAGCATATCCATGAGAGTTTTCCGCGCAGCGGCTGTGATCGCGTTACTGACAGGACCAGCTTACGCGCAAATGCCGACTCCCAATATCAATTTGATACCCGAGGTTGTCTCCAAGACTCCGGAGGAAAAGGAGCAGGAGGCAGCCCAGCAAAAGGCCTACAAGGAATCGCTGAAGAAAATACCAGACGCCAAGGTTTCTTCCGACCCGTGGGGCAGTGTGCGCGGTGTGGAGACGCCGAAAACACCTGCTGCCGCAAAATCGCGGACCAAGACCGGCAGTACGTCAAATTAGGGCGCAGACGCCTAAGAGCGCAGCCAGACATGAATGCGCAAGCTCACCTTCATACCTAGCCGCCGCGTCCGGGAGTTTAGTCGAAGGCAGAAGCAAACTGGCCATTCCGAAAAATGGCGGTCGGTTCGTCGTCATAGTCGCCCCATTTCCGGATCGCCGGTTGACGAGAACGCAACGATGCCAAGCTTGCTCAAGGCCAATCTCTCCACTTGCAGGCTATCGGAGCATCGGCCTTCAGGTTTCCGCCTTTGCCGGCGTTGAACGACTGAACGAAGTAGCTTGTTTCGCGGGCC
>JGI12053J15887_10001296_pt1 | contig 11504 bp, 6 predicted proteins | sample MedBloCAOM1_O3_FD_15887 | JGI IMG/M metagenome (IMG submission 15887)
GCTCAACCAGGCCCAACCTGCGCGATGCAGCCGCTATACTCTGGCCCGACTCAACAAGCCGAACCGCCTCCTGCTTGAACTCGAGCGTGTACCGCGCCCGCGTCGCCTTAATCATCTTTATCCCCTTCGCTGATTGTCAGCTAAGGGATACGTTTCGCGGGGGCAAGATCACTGTGACCGTCTCGCGGTTCGTACAAGACTTCAAGAATGGGCTTTGGCCTCCGAACCATCGGTTAGGCCTCGCCCGTGACTGGAGCATGATGCCAAAGGGCATGCTGGCCGGAAGGTTTCATGTACCCACTGTTAAATCTTCTGCAGGCTATGTAAGATGCTTGTTTTCAGTGTGAAACGGAAACCGTTAGCGGCGCATTCTAACGTTGCGGGAACAAACAGCGCTGACCTAGAGTGGTAGCCGCATTGGAAGTCAACTGAAAGAGTTGTTCTGTCAGTCGAAGATTCCTGTGTGAAATGAAGCGGGTATTCTGCAGAGTCCATGAACGGTGGAAGACAAATCCCATTGTTCAATTTCCGAAAGAGAGTCTGAGGCCGAATTGGATCAGAAGATGTGAGCAAGAGTGCGAACCTGCCGGGCGAGATCGAATCAGCACTTTGGTTCAATTCGACGACAGGGTAGGCATTTTGTTTCTGACCGGAGATTCGATCCTAACCAACTATTGCGGCACTTCATGAGAGGCCAAGGAGGACCAAATGACACGACGAAGAAGTTGGCTCAAGTACTTGAATTTGAACCTGATGTTCATCCTGTTATGCTGCACGGGCGTGATGTGCTTTGCGCAAACCGATCGCGGCAGTGTGTCAGGAGTTGTCACCGATCCGGCGGGCGCCGTAGTAGCGGGAGCCAAGGTGACCACCACCAATTCCGCGATGGGCACACAGCGATCCACCGTCACGACTGGGGCCGGAAACTATACCGTACCGCAGCTGCCTGCGGGCGTCTATTCGGTTACGGTGGTTGCATCCGGCTTCACGACGCCGGTCCGCAACGGAATCACGGTTTCGGTTGGAGAGACGGCAGTTGTCGACCTGCAACTGAGCGTTGGGCAAAGCACGACGACGATTACGGTAACAGAGGATGCTCCTCTGCTCCAAACCGATAGCCCACAGAACAATATCCAAGTCTCCACGAAAGACATGAATGAGCTTCCGCTCAACATCACCGGCATCGGAGCTGTACGGGATCCGATGAGTTTTGCCGCGTTGGCTCCGGGAACCATCGTGGGCGGCTGGAATGATATCCACATAAGCGGCTCACCGGCGACGACTTACCGCGTCTTTATGGACGGCCTGGACGACACCTCGGCGGTCAAGGGGGCGATCTCCAATGAAAACCAGCCCTCGGTCGAATCGCTCGCCTCACAAGAACTCCTGGTAAACAACTATTCGGCGGAATTTGGTCAATCAGCGGGCGGAATTTTCAACTATACCTCGAAATCCGGCTCCAACAAGCTGCACGGGACGCTCTTCACCTACTTTGAGAATGAGGCTCTGAACGCCGGACAGCCCTTCAACTACACTTCAAGCGGCCAGAAGTCTAACCCCAGGCAGCGGCAGCTTGATTTTGGCGGCTCCATCGGTGGGCCGGTGGTGATTCCTCACCTCTACAACGGCCACAACAAGACCTTCTTCTTCTTCGCTTACGAGGAGTACTACAATAAGCAAACCCTCAATCAAGGAACCATTACGGTTCCCACGCTAGCCTATCGCAATGGAGATCTCAGCTCTCTCCTCCTTGGCCCCATTAAGGATTCCAATGGAAAACCGGTCTTGGATTGCCTGGGCCGACCGATGATCAATGGCGCAGTTTACAACCCGGCGACGACCAGAACGGCAACCTGCACGGATGGTTCTACCGCAACGGTCCGCGATCCGTTCCCGAACAACTTTATCGGCGCACCCAGCACATGGGATCCGGTCGCGCAGAAGATTCTTGCCTACATTCCTACTCCATCGGGGGCCACTGCCAACGAGCTGACCAACAACTACCCGAATTTGCAGCCGAACAACAAATTCCAGTACTTGACGAGCATCAAAATCGACCACTCGATCGGAGAGAAGTGGCACTTCTCCGGTTACTACATCCACGAGGTATCGAACAAGGACAACGCGGCTAACGGCATCACTGGCGTGGCTGCACAAACCCGGTGGAACACAACCCCCGCCCCGCAGGTGTATCTCAATGCGGACTATACGGCCACGCCGAGACTTGTGCTCCACGCCGGGTTCGCCTTTACGCGCCACAACGCCATGCAGAACTCAGCGGTGCAAGACTTCAAAGCGTCGACTCTTGGGTTGGACACGGCGGCAAATATGCCTGGCGGCGCTGCGAACACCTTCCCGATCATCACCGGACTTAATGTCAACCGTTCGGGCGTTCCTAACCTGGGAATCAACAACGCTCCGTTCTATGACGACAACTGGTATCCCACTGTATCCGTGACCTGGGTCCACGGGAACCATACGTTCAAGTTTGGTGGCGATCTCCGTCATCAGGTGTTTGGCACTCACAACGATCTGTCGGCCGGAGTTTACGGCTTCGGCGGCAGTCAAACGGCTCTCCCGTCCGCCATGGGCCAGAATCTCTATGGCGGCAGCATGGGCGATGCCTTTGCCAGCTTCGCTCTTGGCCAGTTGGGTGGCGCAAGTATCGGCAACGACAACATCCAATGGTTCCACCGCAAAGAGTCCGGATTCTACGCGACGGACACCTGGAAGGCTATGCCGAAGCTGACGATAAACTACGGTCTGCGTTGGGACCTCGAGCAGATGCAGCACGAGCAGCACGATCGCGTAACCCAATTCAGCCCGACCGTCGCGAATCCGTCGGCAGGCGGCCTGTTGGGTGGAACCGAATACGAGGGGTATGGAGCCGGGCGTTGCAACTGCAGCTTCGAAAAGTTCTATCCTTGGATGATTCAGCCTCGCCTCGGCGTCAATTATCAACTGGATACGAAGACCGTGCTCCATTTCGGGACCGGACTCTACTCGGGCCAGCAACTCTTCATGAACGAAATCGGCTACAGCAACCAGGGATTCGGCTTCAACCAAGTAACCCTGAACAGCCCCTCCCCCGGTATTGCCGCCGGCCTGCTTTCCAACGGCATACCGTACAACCCGGCTGATCTGACGGCGACGCACTTCGATCCCGGCGCCTTCCCGAACGTGGGTCAAACCAACTCGCCCCCGGCCTTTATCGTTCCGAACAATGGTCGTACACCACGTTTTTTCCAAACGACGATCGGCTTTGAGCGTGTCATCACCAATGACCTGTCGGTTGAGGCAAATTTCATCGACAACCGCGGTGTTTGGCTGTCATCCGACGGGCTGAGGGGCTACAACCAGCTTCCTCCGTCTGTTCTCATGAGCAAGTACGGCCTGGATGTTACTAAGCCGGCCGACCTCGCCCTGCTCACGCAGCCGATTTCCTCGGCCGCTGTCGTGGCGCGTGGCTTCAAGAAGCCCTACGCCACCTTCTCGTCCGGAAACACTTTGGCTCAGGCATTACGGCCATTCCCGCAATTCAGCAACGTGAATTCGGCATACGCGCACGATGGCAATACCTGGTACGATGCGCTTCAAATCAAAGTGACCAAGCGACTCGGCTACGGTCTGTCGGGCGGACTCGGTTACTCCTGGTCGAAGGACCTGGGAACAGTCTCCAGCACTGGGACTTACACCCAGGCGATCCCCATACAGGATCCTACCCTGGCGCCCAAGAGCCAGAAGTCCTATCTGGCCATCGACGAACCGCAGATGCTCAACTTCTACTTCAACTACGAGGTGCCGAGAACGAGCTTTGCGCAGAGCGGTTGGAAGGCTGCAGTGTTTGCGGGGTGGACACTCGACGGCATCTTCCATTACCAGAGCGGCTTCCCGATCCAGACACCTGGATCAACAAGCAATCTGACCTCGGTGACGTTTGCCAATGGCGTTTGGTTGAACCGCGTTCCCGGCCAAAAGCTCTTCCTGCATAGCCTCAACGAACACAATGTCGACCCGAAGACCACGTTCTTCCTCAACCCCAATGCGTGGGCAGAACCTGCTCCTGGAACCTACGCTACTTCCAAGCCATACTACGGAGACTTCCGTGGTCCGAGATACCCCAGCGAACAGTTGGGCATTGGCAAGGCCATCGCAATGGAGAACGGTCTGAGGTTCTCTGTCCGCGCGGACTTCTTCAATGTCTTCAACCGCTGGGCATATCCCGGCCTGAATGTGGGAAATCCGTCTACGAAAACTCAATATAACAGCGATGGAAGCATTGCCAACGGCTTCGGTTACCTGGGGAACAGCATCTCCAATGCAGGCGGAAACTATGCTCCGAGAAGTGGCGAGTTGGTCGCGAGAATCCAGTTCTAAGCGCCAATTCAGCTGAAATTCCAACGAACAGGCCAGATGGATTCATCTGGCCTGTTAACTTGTTGGAGCGTGTGCTCTGTGGACGGCAAGGAAGTGCCATCGGCATCCATGGAATGGATGAGTGTGTTATGAAACTCGAGACTCTCAAGGATTCCAAAGGTCCTCAAGTCGGCGTAACCAACCGGGAGCGACGGCGGAACGCCTCAAGTATAGAGTGATTGCGAAGGCGCCTAAATTTGGCCGGAAATGCAACGGACGGATGACAACAAGATTTCATTTCAAAAAAGGGAGAACTGCCGCGCGGGCGACTCCCGGTGTGACGGCTGTATTTGGGGAGGAATGAGGTTGGCCATTACGCGACGTGACTTTGTGACAGGCCTGGCGGCTCTGAGCGCAGGAACTTTGAACTCCCGAGCGTTGCCGATATTGCGCAGTTCCTCCGAGCATGCCGGGATCGATTCCGGGAAGCCCCCTGATCAATATTTCGAGACATGGACAGCCCAGAAAACGGGAATCACCTGGAAACACGACAATGCAATCTCAACCATGCGCTACTTGCCCGAATCCATGGGCCCGGGAGTGGCCATATTCGACTACGACAACGACGGTTGGATGGATCTGTATTTTGTAAATAGCGGTCCGGCGGATTTCTTTCAGCCCGCAAAGCTGTTGCGCAATGCTTTGTACCACAACAACCGGGATGGCACATTTACCGATGTGACGGAAAAGGCAGGCGTGGCGGGAAGAGATTTTGGCATCGGAGTTGCCGCCGCCGACTATGACGGAGACGGATGGACTGATCTTCTGGTAACAACGTATGGGCGGCTGATTCTCTATCACAACAACCACGACGGAACCTTTACGGATGTGACCAAAGCTGCGGGCCTGAATGAGCCGGGCCTGTTCACCAGCGCCGTCTGGTTTGATTCTGACAATAATGGCCTGCTCGACCTGTTTGTCTGTCACTTCGCAAAGTACAACAAATCACTGGAACGTGATTGCAGCACAAACGGGGTTCGCCATTATTGCTATCCCAAGACCTACGAACCATGGCCGAGCCGTCTCTATAAGAATAACGGCAACGGAACTTTTACCGACGTGAGCGTCTCTTCGGGGATTGGGCAGTTTTTTGGGAAGGCCTTTGGCGTGGTCGCGACGGACATCAACAACGACGGCCTGATGGACTTGTTTGTCGCGAATGATTCCGTTTGCAACTTCCTGTATTTGAACAAGGGAGGCGGTAAATTTGAAGAAATTGGTTTCCAGGCTGGAGTGGCGTATAGCGCGGATGGTGCGGCTCGTTCTGGCATGGGCGTGGACGCGATCGACTTCAATGCGGATGGGCGGCAAGATCTTTTTGTCGCGAACATCAACCGGGAACGCTATTCCTTGTACCGCAATTCCGGAGACAATACCTTTCAGGACGTAGCCGGACCGACGGGAATCGGCATGGCCACGGTGATGTATTCGGGCTGGGGCTCTCGCTTTGTCGATTTCGATCTGGATGGCAGGTCGGATTTGATTTTGGCCAATGGGCACCCGGACGATCTAATCGAATCGATCAACAACACCTTGCGGTATCGGGAACCCCTTTTGCTCTTTCACAACAATGGCAATGGGTTTGATAACGTCAGTGCCGCGGGTGGTCCAGCCTTCAAAGAGTTGTATCCCGCCCGTGGACTTGCGGTTGGCGATCTCGATAATGATGGGCGTGTGGATGTGGTTGTCGGCATCAGTGGCGAGGCTCCGCTGATCCTTCATAATATCGTTCGCAACGCGAATCATTGGATCGGTCTGAACCTTGTCGGGNGTGCGGTTGGCGCCAAGATCACTTGGTCGGCCAATGGGGTCGAGCACGGCATTTTCAAGCGAGGCGGCGGAAGCTATCTTTCTTCCTGCGATCCGCGCGATGTGTTGGGCCTGGGGCCGGCTGAATATGCTGACTGGATTCAGGTTCAATGGCCCGCGGCGATCAGGCGCACGGACCGCTTCGAACATGTGCGCGCTGGCAGGTACTACTCTCTGGCGCCCGGAGGCAAGCTTCTATGATCTGGCTTCTCGCACTCCAACTCGCAGTCGGCCCGGCGCAGCATTATGAGAAAGCAAAGCAGGATTTTGCCCAACGGAAATTTCCCGAGGCTGTTAGCGAAGTCAATGCAGCTCTGCATGAGAGCCCGGACATGGTTCCAGCCCTGGTCCTCAAGGCCCGGCTGGCCACGTTTGCGCATCGTCCGGATGTTGCCAAGAGCTGTCTTATCACCGCCATTACGGCTGATCCAACATCTGAAGAGGCGCAATTCTTCCTCGGGGTGTTTTACTACAATCAAAACGATTTCAAATTGGCGACTTCACCGCTTCAGACAGCCCAAACGCTCTCTCCCAAAAGCCCCCTGCCGGTGTTCTATCTTGCAATGACGCATGAAGCTATGGGAGATGCGACCCAAGCGTTGGATCTCTATCAGGAGGCTGAGAATCTCTCTCCGGAGAAATCGCCGCAAAGCGCAGCGATCCTCGTTGCATACGGGAGGTTCCTGCTTTCACTGGGCCGGACCCAGGACGGTATTGAAAAGGTTCGACGAGCCATTGATGAAGACCCCAAATCCCGCGAAGCGCACTATGAATGGGCAAAGGAATTAGACCAAGAGGGAGATTTCAAGAATGCCGCATTCGAAGCAGAACTAGCCATGACTCTGCCAGAGCTCAGCACCAGCGATGCCCAGATTCATTTTCTCCTGGCTAAACTCTATTGGAAGTTGAAACAACCTGATTTGGCAAAGGCCCATTTGGAGAAATTCAAGGCAGCTTCCCAGACAACACGCAGGTGATTTGTGCCTCGTCAAAGTGTGCCATGAACGGCCTAGAAAAAGAGGTTGTGTGCCGAAGACCTGGAGATTCCGATCCGGGCAGCCGCTTCTGTGCCTTGCCAAAATCAGCAAGTGACAATTCGCCTTGGGTCGGCTATGGCTCAAAGACCAAGCGGCGCCTGCGATCTGGAATGCAATGCTTGCCGCCTAATCGCCACAGCCTCACCCGCCACCTCCCCCCATGTCAATATTTGCACCTCAGCCAGATTCCTTCGCTGTTGAAGTAACTCAATCTCAAATGACTATCCTGCTCGTGGACTTGCCAACGCAATTGCCTGCTCCGCGCCGCTTTGGTAGGATGGGACACCCGATCATGTCCAACGCTGCCCAAGTTGCTGAGCGCTCCGCAGAGATTGCAAGGATTCTTGAGACCGAGAGTGACCTGAAGGCGTTCCAGCAACATTTGGAGGAGGTCCTCTGCGGGGAAGCCTTTCGAGGCAGTCATCGCAGCGGGCAGTTTCTGCGGTATGTCATCAATCGGTCCGTAAACGGTCACTGCGATGAACTAAAGGAGCGCCTGATCGGGGTGGAACTTTTTGGCAGATTCCCCAGCTACGATACGGGCGAGGACGCGATAGTGCGTGTGACCGCGAGTGACGTTCGCCGACGTCTGCTGCAGCACTATGGGAGGTACGGCACTGCGTCTGAGTTCCGCATCAGCCTTCCGCTGGGTTCCTATATACCTGAGATCGCACGAGATGTTCCGGTGAAGATGGATGCACTTAAGGAAAGCGAGCGTGAGCTTTCGAGAGAAGCGTCGATCGACTTTCTCGCTTTATCTCCTCCTCTAATGGAGGAGGAGGCATCTGTCCTTGTCGATCATGAAAAGGTGCCGAGGTTATTGGAGGCGCGACGATTTTGGAAGCAGGGGAAAGTGCTTCTGTGCCTCCTGAGTATCGCAGTCTGCGGCATCTTCGCCGTGTGGCTGACGGTGCGCACGGACTCTTTGTGGGGGCCGCTGTTTGGTTTCCAGTTGAGCACGAAATTGATCACGAGCGACCCAAATATAGCGGAGGTTCAGTCTCTTACGGGGCAAACGGTCACTTTGTCCGACTACGCGAACCAGCGATATGTCCCGGATGCGGAGAAGGTACTGCCTCAGCTGATGAACCTCTCCACCGAGATTCTGCGGAGGGATCAGGCTGCGGCCATCGATACCGGGATTGCGGTGAACATCGCGGAGTGGAGGGATCAGGCAAAGGTCGGACGGCTGACCATCCAGTCGGCGCGCACTCTGCGCTTTTCGGATCTGCTGAAAGATGGCAACTTTATTCTGCTGGGTAGTCCAAGGTCCAATCCCTGGGCACTCTTCTACAGCGATCATTTGGATTTCCGCTTTGTTTTCGACCAGGGCTCCGGCCAAGAGATCGTCGAGAATCTACATCCTCGTAACGGCGAGTCCTCGAGGTATGTGCCTACCGCCATGGGGTTTGCGACCGGACAGTCGTTTGCGGTTGCAAGCTACCTGCGCAATCCGGACCACCTCGGTCATGTGTTGCTAATCGCCGGGGCGAACGCCGAAGGGACGGAGGCAGTCAATGACCTCATGACTGACTCGAGTGCGCTGTCAGCAGTCATGAGCCGGTGCGGTCTGCCACGCACGGCACCGATCCCGAACTTCCAGTTGCTACTGCGGCTGAGTACTATGGCTGGTTCTCCAGGGCACTCTGAGGTGATCGCGTGTCATGTGCTGTCGCGGTAGCGGTCCTGGTCCCACCCAGACCTAATCCTCCGAGTTCCCTTGGCAATTGATCCATAATCACCAAAAGAGAACACTGGAGATCTGGACTCAGTATCTTTCGCATCTGATGCCTTTCGCAAACGCGACCGCTTGCTTCGTGGAGTTTGCAGGATGGGCCTAGGCTATCGGTGCACACACTATGAATTACTCCCCTGTGACCGCGAACTACAAATTCTAAGCACAATTCCGCAAGTAGTGGAGCCTTCTACTGTCTCTTTAAGAGGAGTTAGCACAAATTGGTGTGCCAATTTATATATCCTATTTTGTTTAGTCGAGAGACTTCCTTGGACAGAGAATGCGGGTCCGGAGGAGAGCGGGGGTACGGCGTCTCGAAAGCAAGGGTCGGGTGCAAACCCTGCTTTGAACGGCAAGCCGGCGCAGGTCTCTACTGTTAGGACAGAAAAGCTCGTGTTTTCCCTAAATTATGAAAGGTTAGGGAACCGCGCTAACGTTGCGGGAACTGGGACTTCGCTCTGTAGATTGATTGGCGAATAGAAGATTGGATCGCGGACTTCGCCCAAATGATGGAGGAGGTGGGAATGAGCAACATCGGTATCGCAGTGAAGCCTGGAAGCTTTCTGAGGATTGTGTACGGCAATAAGTTGGCGTGTCAGGACAATCTCGGACTTAACAATGGAGACTGAATGACATGGAGGCCCAACGATTCATCATCCGCCTAACTCCATCGGTGATTGCTGTTGTCGCAATCGTGCAGCTTCTATGCGGTTGTTGTTTCGGCCAGAGGGCAAGCGCCTCTGGTGAGGGGGGAACCGGGATCCACTTGAAGGCGGATGCGAAGGGGCCGAGTATCCCACTCGTGCACTTCTGGAGCAAGGTTGTCGGTGCAGGACGCGCGAACGAAGGACTGCGGGCGACCTGGCAGGAGGAACTGGCGACGGCGGGAAAGTACGATGGCTTTCAGTACATCCGATTTCACGGTATCTTCCATGACGACATGTGGGTATATCGCGAGGATAATTCGGGGAAGCCGATCTACAACTTCCAGTATATCGACGACCTTTACGACCGGATGCTGGAGAAGGGAATACGGCCGTTTGTCGAGCTTGGGTTTTCGCCGAGCGAGATCGCAACGGTCAAGAACACGACGTTTTGGTGGCATCCGAACGGGAGCCCGCCGACCGACTACAACAAGTGGGCGGATCTGGTGCAGGCATTCGTAGAGCATTGCGTTGCGCGTTATGGAATCGACGAGGTGCGACGATGGTACTTCGAGGTGTGGAACGAGCCGAATCTCTATGAGTCTTTCTTTCGCGGTGGTTCGCAGGCAAAGTATTTTGAGCTGTACAAAATCACGGCGCTGACGATCAAGAAGATCGATCCGCAGCTTCGTGTGGGAGGACCAGCCACCAGCAATTTCAACATGGACCCAGAGGCGATCAAGAAGGCTGAGGCATTGGGCAAACCATTCGACCCCATGACAATTCCTTGGCGGCCGGTCTGGATCGAGGACTTCCTCACGTATTGCCACCAGAACGATCTTCCTGTGGACTTCGTTTCGACGCATCCGTATCCGCAGGACTTCGCGATCGATGTGCCGGGAGCGCCGAAAGGCAAGGGCTATCGGCGGAGTATCGACGCGACGCGCGATGATCTGCGCACAATGCGGCGAATCATTGACGCAAGCCCCTATCCCAGGGCGGAGATTCATCTGACAGAGTGGAACTCGAGCCCGTCTCCGGTTGATCACTCCCACGATTCGCTGGCCGCGGCGACGTTTGTGGCGAAGACAAATCTTGAGTCCATCGGGTTGGTCGACTCGCTCTCCTACTGGACGTTTACAGATGTCTTTGAGGAGAACAGGAATGGAGACGGCGTCTTTCATGGCGGTTTCGGGATGATCAACTATCAGGAGATCGTGAAGCCGGCCTTCCACGCTTACCGATTCATGAACGAGCTTGGTGACGAGCTACTGTCGCACGAGACCGGCGGAATCGTCTCTCGCGATAAGGAGAGCGGCCGCGTGACCGTCGTTGCGTACAATTATCCGCCGGAGATGAAAGTATCTCTTCCGGTTACAAATGCGCTCGCCGCAGCGGACGCGATCGATGCAAGTGGAAGTGCGAGAGAGCTGACGCTAAACCTGGAGCACCTGCCGGCTGGAGCCTCGTTTGAGGTGGAAGTGCTGGATCGGCAGCATGGCGATGCGGTGGCGGCTTGGGAGGCGATGGGGCGGCCAGAGCCACCGACGCGGGAGCAGGCCGCAGAACTTCGAAAGTTGGCTTGGAATACTAAGAAAGAGGTGCTGCAAGCGGATAAAGCTGGCCAGCTACACTTCAGCTTCAGTATGCCTGCATGGAGCCTTGTGCTAGTGAAACAGATGTAGCAGTAGGATGAGCCGAAATGAATGGGAGATGAATTGAGAGTCGGTGAAGGCTTTGATCTTTGTCTACGGGTTCCTGCAGAATGTGTGGCTGTGCGAGACGGTGGGGCGATCTGTCCACAGGAGGCCGTATGAAGCTGCTTCGCCCTGCTCGTCGGAGACATACAGCAACGGCAGGGCA
>JGI12053J15887_10001299_pt1 | contig 11491 bp, 9 predicted proteins | sample MedBloCAOM1_O3_FD_15887 | JGI IMG/M metagenome (IMG submission 15887)
CGAGCCGTTTCTGCTGGAAAACATCGGCGAGATTCTGGCTTGTTGCGCTGCGGCCGCACCGACCACGGTGCTGACCAACGGAATGCTATTTGCCGGACGACGCGTGGAAAGCTTGGGAGCGTTGCCCCGCGATCGAATTGTTCTGCAAATCAGCCTGGACAGCGCTACACCAGAACTGCATGACCTCCATCGAGGGCGCGGCTCGTGGGCGCGCGCACGTGAAGGGGTCCAGCGCGCTCGTGCGCAAGGTTTTCGCGTGCGCCTGGCAGCCACCGTTTCCACCGATACCGAGGCTGAGCAGTTCCGTCAGTTCCTCGATGAGGAGAAGATTGCTGCGGAAGACAGAGTAATCCGCCGGGTCGCTTTGCGCGGTTCTGCAGCCGAAGGTGTCGCCCTTAGCCGAGCCGATCTCGTGCCGGAAGTTACCATTACCGCTGAGGGTGTGTACTGGCATCCAGTCGGAGCACAGGATGCCGATATGCTTGTCACGCGCGACATTTTTCCCCTGTCCGAGGCATTCGCCGCGGTTCGCCGCGCCTTCGACCGTGAAGGCGAACACGCGAATAAGCTGGCAAGAATTTTTAACTGCGCATGAGTGTTCTTCGAGCGACCAGCGAATTCCCGGTTGGCTAAGCCGGGTTCACCTCATCTCTCAAGCCGACTTGGCCAATAACTGGTTGAAGAATCCCTGTTGGGCCGCGGCCTGCCGCAATGCAGCGTAACCATCGAGGTGAGGCGGCAGCCAACGCTGAAGTCCTTCGGCGTCGAGTATCGCGCGATGAACAGGGTTGTCGTAGCTCATCGCCGAGAGTGCGTCGGCGAACCGCCGCTCCCGCTCAGGGTCAAGATCAGGCCGCGCCGTGAACATGCAATGGTTATATGCAGGAGAGGACCATACCTCGCGAAGCCCGCCTTCGGGCACCAGGCGCTCGCTGCGAACCGTGTTCCAGAAGGGGCTGCCGATTGCGCCGGCGTCGGCTCGCCCATCGAGGACGGCGCGCACCACTTCAACTTCGCTGGTCCCGGTATCACCATGTTTGCCCACGTCACTGTCGAAGCGGAGCGTGCGGTAATCGCTGCTCTCGCGCATGCCTTGCTGCTCCAAAAAGTGAACGGGCAGAATAGCTGCGTGTCCACTGTCTCGGCTGCCCAGCGCGAGCGTTCGATGTTTTAAATCAGCGAGCGTAGAAATAGGACCTCCGCTAGCAGCGACGATCTTTGTCATCCAGCCGAGATCGGTGTCGCGCATGGCAACCGCGCGGCAGGAGTGGCCGCTCAACTCATCCGCTTGCAGGTAAGCAAGGTTTGTATTCCACGCGATATCGATACGCGGCAGGGCATCGTCCGGTTGGGCGAGGAGCGCCATGACCTGAGCCTCGTAGCTCTGAAAGAGTACGACCTCAACGGGCAGCTGCGCTTCCTCATGAAAATAGCCCCGCATCCCCTCCCAAATCGTAACCACTTTCGGATTGTATGCAACAGCTCCCACCCAGATTGTCTTGCTCATAGTTCCCCCATGGTTCTTTGTCAGCCGCGTTTCACAAAAGACTATCCGTTTCGCTGGCGTTTAGCCTAGAAGAGCGGTATTCCCAAGAGCGACTTCCCAACGAACTCGCGCAAAACGTCGCCCGTTGGCGCCATGACAGCGCCCGCGTGCGCGTCGCGGAACAAGCGTTCGATGCCCAGATGCTTCGAGAATGCGGCGCCGCCGCAAACGCGCATCGCTGCTGAGGTAACGCTGATAGCAACATCGCCTGCAGCGGCTTTGCTTTCCAGCACGCGCAGCATGGTCGTATCGCGCGGCTTTTCCAGATGCTCGACCAAATCATCGATGCGCGCCGACAGACCGTCGGTATCAATCTGCATCGCTGCGAGCTGTGCACGCAGGGTAGGCAGGCTTTCGCCGAGGCTCTGGCCGAGATGCTCGAATTTCGCGCTCTTGAGGTGCGACGTAGTTCCAGCCACTGCCGCTCGGCACAATCCCAAGGCCACCGCTGATGACCCCAAACTGAAGAGCGGGAGCACCACGTTTAGCATGGCCGGAAAGCCCGCGCCATCATCCGTAAGCTGAAAATCGGATGGGACTTCGCAGTCGTCCAGCGCGACCGGCGCAGAGGCGTTGGCCCGAAGTCCCAAACCGTCCCATGGCCCCGCAACCGAAAGGCCGCGTGTCTCCGCCGCAAGAAGATAGAGAGTCGAATCGGTAGGTCCCGCCCCTTCAGGGGCCAGCGCCGAGACGACATAGCTGTGCGCATGACCCGCGCTGGTCACCCACGATTTCTTGGCGCTTATGCGCACGCCCCTACCATGCCGATGTGCGCGGGATATCGGCGCCCAGAAATGACTGCGCGAGCCGGCTTCACTGAAAGCGAGCGTGGATAAGTGGCGGCCCGCACCAATCTCCCGCAGTATGGGAGCGAGTGCCTGACCCGCGCTTGGGCGCGCTGCCGAGATAGCGGTCGTGCCGAGGATGTGCATCAGATAGACCATGGCGACAGAAGCGTCTGCCTCGGCGAGCGTCGCCGTCACAACGGCAAACGTACGGGGACCTAACCCTGCACCGCCAAAATCTACGGGTAGCAACAACCCAAGCAGTCCAGACTCACCGAGGGCCTCGACAGCGTCGGTAGAGAATTGCCCCGCCTTGTCGTTTTGCCCTGCGGATGGCACCAGCACGTGACTGGCGATCTCGCGGGCCTTCAAAACGGCCACGTCATGAGTCATGTTCCCACCTATCATCCACAAATAACTGGATCGAACCAAAATTGTCGCCGGGGATGCACGGAGGTGTCAAACAGTCTCTGGCGGTTGCCGGCCCCCCAAAAATGCCGCAATCTAATCGGCTCTCAAGGCGTTGATCGGTTGAAGGCGCGTATGTGGCGTCCTCAAGCTCCTGGTCTGGGCGCTTTCCAGTTGGCAAATCCGGGGCCCCGACATGTTCAGGCCCTCTCTTGCGCCNGCTGCCGCCGGTTTTTGTTGGCTGGAGTAAATCTTCACTCGTTCCAACGGTGGCGCATGAACGGTATCGATCTCTTTCACGAATTCATATCGCTTCAGGTCGTCAGCTGCGAAGTGTGTTCTCACAACGGCATCGTCATAGCCGGTGGACGAGAGCGAGTCGATTCGCTCGTGGCTTCCATTGTTGACTGAGATGATTACCCTGATATCCGGAGCAACTTGTGTGATATAAAAAACAAGTTGTCCTTTGGAACGTCGTCAGCGTCACGTCGTCGTTTTCTCTTCTGCCGGTTCTGATGATTAGGAGATTCGCTCACTCGGGCTAATCTTTCTCAGGCAGGCACGACTAATTCGGACACAGAACGTACTCCCCCGCAGCTCTTCACCATTCAAGTCGCAGGGACTAGCCCATTGGCCAAAAGAAGCTCCAACGGATCAATGGCTCTCCATGCACTCGTCGGGACATCGTCCCGCTGAAGCTATTTTTCCAAATCTTGGATAGATCACCATCCTGAAGTTTTGATTACTTCATCAAGCCTAGCCTTGCCTAACTAACATCCGGATCACCTGCTACACTTGCGCTCTTTCAGCGTGTTAGGTACGGCTGTGCCTAACGTTGAGAGACTATGCCTCGCCCGTACTGAAGTGGCATACGCAGCTCCCGTTGGTAACTGCAGTAGCCTCTTTTCCCCCTTAACGTTCAACCGAGTTAACTCATCCGGCCTTCCTTATTCGGCTGCATCAGTCTCGTTTGGCAAGCTCGATCTTCTTGGGGTGTATCTTTGGGCAAATCATTTAAGACAATCTCGACGCGCGCAACCTTTCTTCTTTTCTATTGTTTGGGTTTTGGATCCGTTGTCCTCGCTACCACCGTTGCCGCAGCAAGCACTCGTTCCTCTCCCCTAACCATCTCGACCTCCAAGTTGCCTCCCGGAACCGCCGGAACTTCATATACCGCGGCACTCACCGCTGCCGGAGGCACTTCACCCTACACCTGGAGCATCAGTACCGGAAGGCTTCCCGCAGGGCTTAGTCTCGCGGCCAGCACCGGGACCATCTCCGGCAACCCCACCGCAAGCGGCAACTACTCCTTCGGCGTCAGGGTGAGCGATTCAAGCCAAGCGGCGGGCAGTCGAACGTCGGGCACAACAACGACCTCCACGGTGACCCTGTCTATCGCTTCGGGCCCGGCCACGCCAACGGCCTTGACCATCACCACCTCAAGCCTGCCCTCCGCAACGCAAGGCACTGCCTATTCGAACGCCGTGGCAGCGAGCGGCGGCACCGCGCCCTTCACCTGGTCGATCTCGCCCGCCTCCGCGCCACTTCCCTCGGGTCTCACCATCTCCCCAAACTCGGGTTTGATCTCCGGTACTCCGACCGCAAGTGGAACAACGAACTTCATCGTTACAGTCGCCGACGCGGGAAGCCCGGCTCAGACCAAGTCCGTCCCACTTTCGCTAGTAGTGGCAGGCCAATCAGCTTCAGCATTGACGATCTCTGCCTCACTTCCCGCCGGAACTGTCAGCACAGCCTATTCGAGTCCTATGTCGGCAACTGGAGGCACACCGGCTTACACCTGGTCGATCACCGCAGGCAGCCTTCCCGCCGGACTCACTCTGGCCGCAACCACCGGCATCATCTCCGGCACTCCCTCGACGAGCGGCACGTCCAACTTCACCGCGAGCGTCAGCGACAACGGCTCTCCCGTCCAAACAAAAACCGCTCAGACCTCGATCGTCGTCGCCGCTGCGGCTCAATCATCCGGACCAGGAACAACCTGGTACGTCCGGCCCGACGGAGGCAGTCGCTACTCCGCCGGACACACAACAGGCCAGTGTGACGGTAAAGCGGACACCGCCTACGGGGGCACCGGCACCAACCAGCACTGCTCCTTTGGAGACGTTCGCTGGCTCTACGACGCGCAGGACGGCAATCCACGCTCCTGGGTCATCGCCGGTGGAGACACGGTAATCATCCGAGGCGGCCCATGGCGCATCGGCCATGACCAGGGCGCGACCAATCACGACGTGTGGTGCAACAACGCCAACGACAACAACCAGACCTGCTACATCCCCGAACCGCCGGCGGGAACCGCCACGCAGCACACCGTGATCGAAGGCGAAAATTGCATCTCCGGATGCCCTGACGCCTCCGGCATCGGCCCCGACACGACCAAAATCACCGAACTCTACGGCGGATACGGTCTCTACCACGTTATCGACCTGAACACCACATCCTACGTCGATTTCAAGGGCCTAGGCCTTACCCGTCACTCGCAGTGCATCCAGCACGGCCAACCGGCACTTCCGTCCTTATGCAGTGCGAATGGCAGTTTCCCCGCCGACGACTATGCGATTGACGGCATCACCACTGCCACCGGTCTCCACGACGTTCTCTTTCAGGATATGTGGGTGCACGGTTTCACCGATCGCGGTGTATTGGGTCCCATCGGCGGCACGGTCACCGCTGAGCGCATGCGCATCAGCTACAACGGCATGGCCGGGTGGGACTTCGACGACGGAAATCAAACCCCGAGCATCAACAACCCAACATGGAAATTCCTCGACTCCATGATTGAATTCAGCGGATGTAATCAGGAATATCCATACACCCACACCTACCCGGTTAGCTCCTGTTATTCGCAGACCACTTCAGGCTACGGCGACGGCGTAGGAACTCCCCCGGGAACGGCTCTGAATATCAACGTCAACCACTCCATGTCTCGTTACAACACCCAGGACGGTATGGACTTCGGTCACATTGATACCGGAACTTCCACTCTGAACATCTCCAACTCCATCTTCTACGGAAACAATGGAGGTCAGTTCAAATGGGGATACAACTTCACCTCAGCAACCGTCACAAACAACCTCGTAGACGGAAACTGCAACCGTATGTCGGTCGCGCTTGCGGGCGCTCCAGGCACCTACAACGCAAACCTCAGCGATTTCTGCCGCGCCGAAAGCACTATGTCTTGGAATTACAGAGATGGCCAAACGCTGCTCTTCGCAAATAACACGATTACCGGATACTCCCCGAGCACATTCGTCATTGGTTGTTCTACGGTAGGAGGCTGCCCGCACGTCGTAGAAACATTCCAGAACAATATCATCGTTGGCTACGATAATCCCGCCACCTACAACATGGGCGGTCAATCCGGCGGCCCGGCAGGAATTTATTGCCAGGACAATACCGGTGGGCCTAACCAGGTGAACTGCGCAACCTGGATGGGAACCTGGAATCGCACCAATAACATCTGGTACGGCATGAACCCGGGACACTTCACCTGCCCCACCGGCTACCCCGGCGAATCCTGCGCGAACCCCCTCCTCGTCAATCAACCAACCTTCACCTCGGAACCGTCTCTGGATAACTTCAACTTCCAGATCACTCCGGGTAGTCCGGCCAAGGGCGCGGGAGTCTCGTTACCCGGCGTTACAACGGATTACACCGGTCAGTCTCGAACTAACCCTCCGAGCATTGGGGCGTACAACTAGTGAAATCATCTTGCAGGACGCTATGTCAGTTCCTCCCTGGACCGGCATGGCTTCCTGCAACAGGTGAGACTTAGTACGTTCATCTCGGTCTAAGGCAGCGAATGCGCGACAGCGGCTAACTAACTTCGGTTAGACCAGACCACGTACGGCAAACTCTCCGCATCCAATCCGCAGGCATAAATTTTGAGTACCCTCCCGCCGCCTACTTCATGTCGATTAGCGTCGGGAGGGATTTTTCAATTCCGATCCAACCTTGGAGGTCGACGATGCTGCAAGGCACTTGCCCAAAGTTGAGCGCGCTCGCAGGGCTGCTGCGCGACAAATACGACGCACACTTCGCATTAATCGCCCGCAACGCCCCCACCGGCGCGCTTCGCCATGCGGAGGCTGAGGTGTTCCGCACCAACCGTCTGATGACAAACCATCGCAGAAAATGCCCCCACTGCGCGCCCGCCTTTATGCCGGCGACGTCAATACGGCCGAGGCCCTTTTTGATCGATATGGCTGGCTAATGGCCCCGAACCTCCGGCTATCTGCCTGTCGCTTCGCTGTCTCGACAGACGCACCCGCTGGGCATCCTTTACTTTGTTGGCATTTTCTTCGGTCTCGGCCCCCAAAGAGTGGTTCGGAACGGCACACCCACGGAGAACTGCAGGTTCGGCGTATCGGGAGTAAGTCCCACCCCAAAGCTTAGATCGACGATCTTGCCCGGCGCGTACACATAGCTTGTGCCTAGCCGTAGCGTGCCCTCCACCAGGTACGACGCTGGAATGTCTACTCCATTCAGCTGCGTCGAGCGAGTGAAACGCTGATCCCAACCCACCGTCATCGATACTTCTGGATTCAGGGCAAGGATCGATCCGAGCTGAAAACCCATAGCGCTTCCTGGGTTGAAGTGTCCTACCGTCTTCGCGTCCGGGTTGGTCGGATCGTTCGCTGAGACAGTGTGATCCGCCGGCAGGTTGGCAGTATAGGAGAGGTTCCCGAAGAACACGACCGGGTCGCTCGACTTCGCTACCGTCCAATTTCCCTGAATTGCATTGAATCCTGTTCCCAGCGCGACTTGACTGCTCGTCAGGTTAAAGGAATCTTTTCCCGTTGTCGATTTGAAACGCACATTTGCAAGCATGTCCGGCACACGTCCATGCTCGGTCGTCAGCTGCTTGTAGAGCCCGGCCGAGATGTCTCCCAGTCCAAAACTGGTCGCCGAGGTCTGAACGTTGAGCGCATCCACTGTTCGTATCGATTCGTAGCCATACGGAACAACAAAGTCCATTTGAAACTTATGCGGAAGTCCGAGCCGCGCCGTGAGGGACGGTAAAAGGAAATCCTCGCGAACGCGCTTCGANGCAATATCGCCTACAACCAGCACCGGCAGCAAGGCAAATCCATTGATGGAGAGGTGATCTGAAGACGCGCTGAAATAAGAGGTGGTATTGTCGATCTCCAGCGTCCCGGAAGGCAACAACAATCCGCCGCGCACGATCAGAGCCTGGTCGAGCGCCTCTGTCGCCTGGCGCTCCGTAGTGTCGTAGGTCGCGGTCGAGACCACAGTGCTGGTCGACGTTAGAGAGTTGATGACTCGACTGTTCGCAGAACCGGTTATCGCAGGCCGCTCGTCGATCTTGGCAGCACTGGTAAATCCTCCATTGACTCTCCACTCCAGTTCGTTCACTCGCTCCAGCAGGTTGCGGATAATGGCGTCGCGTTCCCGCAGCGCCTCTTGCAGCTTCAAATCGGCCGGGTCTTTCACTTGTGCCTGTGCGGCTCCAGCCGCAGGCGCCGTCTGCGCTTCCATGGCCCCACCGAACACCAACACGCTCAGGACAGTTCCCAAAAATCTTTGCCGCAACATCGGACCCGCCTTTCCCCTCAGTACAAATAATTGCTCGGGGCCGTAACCCCGATCTTGCGTGTGATCACCGTCTCGTCAGGCACCAGCCGGGACGCAACCGAAAGGTTTTTCTCCACGATCATCCGTTCGTCCGGCGGATGAACGACAAACACGATGCCGTTCTTCCATAACTTCTGAAACTGATCGACGCGCATCGTCATATTGCCAAAGCCAGGATCCGCCATGACCACGTGTCCCGCGACAATAGCCTTCACCACGACAAAGTGGTCGACTCCCTTCGCCCGTATCGGCGTGATGACCGAGGTTTTTTGGAGCGCCAGGTCTTCGATCGTCATTCCGCTGAAGCCCTCGGCGTGATATCCCCGCGCCTCGGCGAAGTGCTTCAGGTCCAGCAGCGAGAATCCGCCTCGGGCGCGCACACGCTTCGCATCGACGCGATGCAGAATCCACACCACGATCGCCGTCTCTGGTGTTGGGTCCTTGAAGTCGTAGGTCAGCACGGTGCTCAATGCTGCAGCGCCGCAGCTCACGTCCCACTTTTGCCGCACCACGCCCTCGCCGCGTATCTCCTTCAGGCTGCGGATATTTTTACTTCCCCGCACCCCCGCCGCCTCCGCGGTATCCTGGGCGAGCGCGGGTGCAGGGAAGTAAAGAGGACTGGTCAATCCAATAACCAGTCCAACAGCAAGCATTGGCTTACGCCAGTTCATCAGTGTTTTCCAGTCAGGTTGGTCTGCGTGAGCGTCCCGACCGTCGAGTTGATATTGACGTTCAGGTTCAGCAGCACATTGACGTTTGAGTTGACGGCGTTGATGTTGACCAGCGAGGTCAGGTTCTGCTGTGCCCCGCCGCTCAACGTCAACGTGCCCTGGTTTTGGATGGTCGTCAGCGGCCCGGTCAGTACCGCCATCGTTCCTGCTCCCGTAACCAGCCCATTCTTGGTCGGCACTGATCCTTGAAACTTTACAACTCCATCCGATAGCCCAGCCGTCATTTCCCCTGCCGTTACACGATCCATGGCGGCGTCGCTCAACGGTTGTGGTTTGTGGCGTGCCGGGCTTTGGGCCATGCCTGCCGGGATCAGCAGCGCAAGACTCGCAACTACAAAAAGACGACGCATAAATCCTCCTTGAAGCGTTAGAGAAGCGCAGTCCGGGGCTCCCTGGTTGGAGAGCCCCTCCTGCTGCCGTCTTTTAGCGAACCTGCGAGATGGTGTTGACCTGGGTAAGGACTGGCATTGTGGTGAGGTTGGTCGTGTGGGCAATGTTCAGTCCATTGGCAACCATGCCGCCGGCCGAGTTTACGATGTTCAGCGCAGTTGCATTCTGCTGGGCAGAGCCCGCCAGAATCACGCTGTAGGTATTGGTGTCGTTGATGGTCGATCCATCGACTGCGATGTTCTTCGCGGCGGCTGACTCGAAGCTGACTGCGCCCTGTATGTTATGAATGACGTGGCTGCTGCTGGTTTCGCTCTCCGACTTCGACTCTGTTTCGCTGGTCGCCAGGCTGTTTGAGGAGTTCGACGAGTTGGTCTCTGTCTCACTTATGTTGTGAGTGGTCGAGGAGTTGCTGGAGGTATTCAGGCTTGCATTCAACGACTTAGCTGCGGTTTCGGACTCGGACTTATTCGAGGACGAGGTGTTGTTTTCAGCCGACTGGTTGGCGCTGTTTGCCGTGTCCGAAGAAGTGCTGGAATGGCCGCTGGTGGAGTTGCTTGCCGACCCGTTGTTGGTGGTGGAGAGATTATTAGTCCCGCTGCCTACGGTCGACGATGTGGCTCCGAGGCTCGTAGCGCTGTTGTTATTCGACGAACTGCCGACCGCTGAGGCGCTGCCCGGGTTGGTGGAAGCGGCAGCTGCCGCCGTCGCGTTGGAGGCCGACGTGTCGTTGCTGGTGCTTGCCCTGCTCGCCGAGGCACTCTCTGTCTCGGAGTTCGACTTCACGTTGCTTGACGTCTCTGTGTGGTTCGACGACGCGGCAAGTGTCGCGGCCAACGATCTGCTTGAGCTGGTCGTGAAGTTGTTCGTATTGGTTTCGCTGCTGTTATTCGAGCGGCTAGAGGAACGGTTGAGGGTCTCGGAAGAGCTGCTCGTATTCGTCTCAGTACTTGAGTGGGTGGCGTCGAGTTGGCTGTTCGCTCCCCGGGTGTAGTCATCGAGATGGGCTGTCGATGCGCTATTCTGCGTGATGGTGTTGGTCTGATCCACATCGGTTCCGGTGGTTGAGACATTGCTCAACGCACTGCTGTTGTAAATGTTGACCCCATTGGCAACAAGCCCGTCAGAAGAATTGACGATGTTGACGCCTCTGGCGCCCATGAGCGCAGTTCCTGAGAGATTTACCGTGCCAGTGTTTGTTGCGGTGACGGTCGAGTTATTGGCGGCAATCGAAGAGTTCTCCTCGCCGGCGGCAGTGACCTTGTCCATCTGGCTGTCACGCAGCGGCTGTTTGTCGTGGGTTGTTTTGGACTTGTTCTGGCCGTAGGCAGCGCCGCCAACCAGAACCGAAGCGGTAACAATAGTGCAAATGATCTTATTCATCTCTGACTCCATAAGGGCTTTGTGGACGAGCGCGACCGTTGACGCAGCAACTGATGGCTGCGCGCCGGACAATTTGACGCACCAGAACCGTATTCCTTAACGCAAGGCGCACGGGAGGGGCGTAACCGTTCTGTTTGATCTAGGGCTTCAACTTAGGCCGAAAAAAACCAGCACAATCGTGCAAACGGGAGCGGGGAGTGATGCATACCGCAGACTGACGTTCAAGCCAGTCGCATTAAAAATCCAATCGTACGTGAAGCCCATCATATAAATGACTGTCAGCCCTGCATTGCGTGACCCTTCACGCGCAGGTTGGTTAGGAGCCCATGTCGAAGTCCTGAACTTCTGACGACGCAGATGAGTGCAATTGGCGTTCCAAAGCATTTGCCGATAGTTACTGGGGATTTCTCACTGTTCGATTTTCCACTATGCACTTTGTTGCAAATGTCAAGGGAAAAATTTGGCTGGATCTTGAGGCAAGACACCGGGTTGCAGCGAACGCTCACGGCCAGGTAGGGAGCATCGATCGTTGATTGACGGTATCCGCCTCCAGGCATTCGCCCAAAAAATCACCGTCCCCTGCACCCTCCAGATGACGATCCAGATCACCTGGAACGCCAGCTAAGTCTTTTTAGTTC
>JGI12053J15887_10001302_pt1 | contig 11479 bp, 9 predicted proteins | sample MedBloCAOM1_O3_FD_15887 | JGI IMG/M metagenome (IMG submission 15887)
TCTGCCGAACGGTGAATCAAGCGGCAAGTCTAATATTTTCTGAGCACGCCAATCACTCGGCCCTGAATCTTGACCTCGTTGGCCGCCACGATGATCGGTCCCATTTCGGAATTGGCCGGCTGCAAGCGAATCTTCCCAGGTCCTTCGCGGTAGAAACGTTTCAGAGTAGCTTCATCCTCTCCGATCAGTGCCACCACAATGTCGCCCGCATTAGCCACCTGGGTCTGCTCGCACACCACATAATCGCCATCCATGATGTGGTCTTCAATCATCGAAGTGCCTTTAACCTGCAGTACGAAAGAATTTCCACCTCGCGCGAAGTCCCCGAGCGATAGAGTTTCGCGCTCCTCCACGGCTTCNAGCGGCCGGCCCGCTGCAATGCGTCCGACTAACGGCAANTCCTGAATCCTGCGTTCCATTACTTGGTCCTTCACCGATTTTGGAAGTTGCACAATTTCTATGGAACGGCTCTGGTTGTAACCGCGGCGAATGAAACCTTTCTTTTCCAGCGTGGTGATGTGTTTATGAACGGTCGCTAATGAAGTCAGCTTCAAGCCCTTGCCAATTTCTTCAAAGCTGGGCGCGTAACCATGTTTCGTCTCAAAGGAAACCAGATAATCCAACACTTCTTTTTGACGCTTGGTCAGGGCCACTTGAACCTCCGATTGGATGCCTGCGGTTTTTTTCGCGAGAGGGCAGGCTTTGTGCCCCTAACTTAGGCGAAAAGAAAGCGAACGTCAAGCGAAATGCTGACAACAAATGCACAAAGCAGAACGACCCAACCCATCGACTGTTTCAATGTGGCACAAGCACAAAGATGTTTTGCGCAATCAGCCCCTGAGCGTGGTTTTTCCTTTGCTAGTTTCTTGCAAATAGCTACTGCCCGTGTCGTTGACCCTGTGAGTACTGCGACACGCTCCGCTGTGATATTCTTTTTGTGTCGCCCTTATCTCATTGCTGCAGTCCCGCGCGCAACCATACGCGGGTTATGCGTCCTACGGCCCAAGGAACTCAGCGATCATGTCAACTTTAATCACACTGCCGCCCTCAAAGACCAAACCAGAAGTTATCGACAGCGCCGTAATTCGCTTCGCTGGCGATTCGGGCGACGGCATGCAGATTACTGGCAGCCAATTCACAAACACCGTCGCACTGTACGGCAACGACATCCGCACCTTTCCAGACTATCCCGCTGAGATCCGTGCGCCTGCGGGAACGCTCCCCGGTGTGAGCGGCTTCCAATTGCATTTTTCGTCCGACGAACTGTCTACTCCTGGCGACGCCGTTGATGTACTGATCGCCATGAATCCAGCGGCGTTGAAGGTCAACATCGCGGACTTGAAAGCCAACGGGATCTTGATCGTAAACAGCGACAGCTTCACGGAAAGCGATCTGCGCAAGGCGCAAATGACCGTGAATCCACTGGAAGATCATTCGCTCGACAAGTTCCGCCTTTTCTCCGTGGAACTTGAGCGCCTCACGCGCCGCGCACTGGAACATCTCGGACTTGATGCCAAGTCCATGGATCGCTGCAAGAATTTCTTCGCTCTGGGGATGTGCTACTGGCTGTACAACCGCTCGATGGATTCCACGGTTCGCTGGATTGAAGACAAGTTCAAAGGCAAGCCACTGCTCACGGAAGCTAACAAGCTGGCGATGAAAGCTGGCTATTCCTACTGCGAAGCCACCGAAGCGTTTCAGATTAGTTATGAGATTCCGCGCGCGCAGTTGTCGCCGGGACTGTATCGCAACCTGAGCGGGAATCAGGCGCTGGCCCTGGGACTGGTTACCGCTTCTCAAAAATCCGGGCTGCGCCTGTTTCAAGGAAGTTATCCCATCACTCCAGCCTCGGACATTCTGCACGAGCTTTCGCAGTACAAAGATTTCGGTGTAATGACCTTCCAGGCCGAAGACGAAATCGCTGCCATTACCTCCGCGATTGGCGCTTCTTACGCCGGAGCTCTCGCCATTACCAGCACCTCGGGCCCCGGAATGTCGCTCAAAACCGAAGCGCTAGGCTTGGCCGTGGCCATCGAGTTACCGCTGGTGATCTGCAATATCCAACGTGGCGGCCCCTCAACCGGCCTGCCTACCAAAACTGAACAAGCGGATTTGTTGCAAGCCTTATTCGGACGAAATTCCGAAGCGCCCATACCCGTAATCGCAGCTGCCACGCCCGCCGATTGCTTCTGGGTTGCGCTGGAAGCCTGCCGCATCGCGGTGAAATACATGGTGCCGGTGATCCTGCTCTCGGATGGTTACTTGGCAAATGGCGCCGAACCTTGGCATGTTCCGGAACTCAGCGACATCCCCGATTTCAAAGTACAATTTGCGAAAACCACGGAAGGATTTTTACCTTACAAACGCGACCCTCAAACATTAGCGCGCCCGTGGGCCGTTCCTGGAACACGCGGCTTGGAACACCGCATCGGCGGACTCGAAAAACAAGACGTCTCTGGCAACATCAACTACGAACCTTTGAACCATGAAAATATGGTTCGCATTCGCGCCGCGAAAGTTGCCGGCATCGCTCAGGACATTCCCGAAATTGTGCCCGCAGGCGATCCTGAAGGTGACTTGCTGATTGTCGCCTGGGGCTCGACCCACGGAGCCATCACCGCGGCGGTTCGAGCGCAGCGCGAAAAGGGACACAAAATCGGACATGTGCACTTGCGGCATCTCAATCCGTTAGCGCCCAACTTGGGTGAAGTAATCTCCAGGTACAAGCGCGTGTTGGTGCCGGAACTCAATATGGGCCAATTACTGTGGGTCCTGCGCGCTAAATATTTAGTGGACGCCGTGGGTCTCAACAAGATTCAAGGCCGCCCCTTCAAGCAGGCTGAGCTCGAACAAAAAATCGAAGAGATGCTCGGCAGCCAGGAGAATTTCGCATGAGCACCACAACGTTGCCACCCATCACCCCCCTTACCAAAAAAGATTTTCAGACCGACCAGGAAGTGCGTTGGTGCCCCGGTTGCGGAGATTACGCCATCTTGTCCGCGGTGCAGTCCGTATTCCCTGAGCTCGGCATCGCACGCGAAAATTTCGTGGTCGTTAGCGGAATCGGCTGCTCCAGCCGCTTTCCCTATTACATGAACACCTTTGGTTTTCATACCATCCACGGCCGCGCACCCGCGGTAGCCACCGGTATCAAAGCGCTACGCCCGGATCTGGAAGTTTGGCTTGCCACCGGTGACGGCGACGCGCTCTCCATCGGCGGAAATCACACCATTCACATGTTGCGGCGAAACGTCGGCATCAAGGTGCTCCTCTTCAACAATCGAATTTATGGATTGACCAAGGGCCAGTATTCGCCCACCTCCGAGCTGAATAAAAAGAGCAAGTCCACTCCGTTTGGATCGCTGGACCGCCCGTTCAATCCGCTATCGTTAGCCATCGGCGCGGAAGCCACTTTCGTCGCCCGCTCCGTCGACGTTTTCCAGGGNCACCTGAAAGAAACCCTCAAGCACGCCGCGGCTCACAAAGGCTCCGCCTTCGTGGAGATTCTGCAGAACTGCAATATTTTTAACGATGGCGCGTGGTTCTCTCTAACCGAGCGCGAGGCGCGCAGCGAACACGTCATTCAACTCGAGCATGACAAGCCGCTGATATTCGGCAAGAATCGCGACAAGGGCATTCGCATGAACGGGCTAGATATGGAAGTCGTGCAGCTTGGCAATGGCCTCACCGAAAAAGATTTGTTAGTCCACGATGCGCACCATCTCGAAGCCGCCTACGCCTTCCAGCTTTCTCAAATGGAGAAACGCCCGGGCTTCCCCACCCCCATTGGCGTCCTACGGTCGTGGGAAGACGTGCCGCGCTATGAAGACGTAATGAATCAGCAGATAAACGATGTTATCGCCAAGCGGGGCGCTGGCGATTTGGCGAAACTTCTTCGCGCCGGCGATACCTGGGAAGTGAAATAAATCCCTCGAAGAACTTACCCCCGGTCATGCCCAGGTGCCAATACTGCATTTTTAAGTCCCGGATATAAAAACAATTTTTGTAATCTTCCTCGCCTGTGCTACATCTAACTCAGCCAGGTCATGGAAGAATCCCCCAAACTCGCTCCCCTTTTTCCGCTTGGTGATGTTGATTCGTTCGCCCAAAGCCTCGTAGGCGCCGTCCCAGACCAGGCCGAGGGCCTTGCGCTACTCTACGAAGTCACCCGCGAATTAACCGCCATTCTGGATCGTGAGGAGTTGCTACGGCGCATCGCTCAACACGTAAAACGCATTGTGAATTATCACGTTTTCACCGTGATGCTCTGGAACGAGACCCACCAAATATTGGAAAGCGTCTTCGCCATGCATTACGACGACGCCATNCCCGCGCGCCTGCGCCTNCGCTTGAATCAAGGAATTACTGGAACTGCCGCCGGAGAACGCCGTCCGGTGCGCATTGNCGACGTACGCCAGGATTCGCGATACGTGCAATTTGATACCGACGTGGAAGTTCGCTCGGAATTGGTCATCCCGCTGCTTCTGCAGGATCGTCTGATCGGCGTACTCGACCTTGAGAGCACCGTGCCGCAAGCATTCACGCTCGAGCATGAGCGCATGCTCGACACCATGGGTACCTACGTCGCGATCGCTCTCGAAAACGCGCGACTGTATCAGGAAGCACGCGAGAATGAAGCGCGTCTGCTAAACGATTTAAATATGGCGCGCGAAATTCAGCGCCAGCTTTTGCCCAAAGGCGCGAGAGAAATTCCTGGCCTCGATCTCGCCGCAGCTTATGCGCCCGCGCGTGAATTGGGAGGCGATTTTTACGATTTTCATCCGTACGGCGAAGGCCGCCTGGCGTTCGCGCTTGGCGACGTCTCCGGCAAAGGAACCGCCGCGGCGTTATACGGCTCGCTGGCGATTGGGACTCTGCGCGAAATCGTGACCGACCATACCCTCGGAGCCGGAAAGATGCTCTCGGTATTGAATCGCCGCATGTTCGGCGCGCGCCTGGAAGCAAAGTTCATCGCTTTGCTATTTGGAATTTACGATGCGCCTGCTCGGCGTCTCACCCTCGCCAATGGTGGCGAGCCTTATCCCTTGCTCGTACGCAACGGAGAGACCACCGAGATTAATGTAGCCGGCGTTCCGCTCGGCTTGTTTGCCGAAACCGAATACGACGAGATCATCGTTGACCTGTTGCCCGGAGATGTAGTGGTGTGCGCCTCCGACGGCATTTTGGAATCCGAGGACAGCGAACGCGAGGAGTTCGGCGCCGAACGCCTTCACGCGCTACTTGCAGGCGTCAGCGCGGATGAAACATCTTTGTCCATTGCCAACAGAATTCTCGCTGCCACCGACGATTACAGCGGCGCCGAATCAACTCCCCATGACGACCGCACACTAATCCTGTTGCGCGTAACGGACGAAAGCACAGCAGACCTCTACAAACTTCCAATCATTTATTAACCGCGCAAGTTTAGTTGGAGTCGCCTGCTCCGTGTGTTGCACGGCATTTCTTGCAGGCCGTTGGCGGCATAGTGTTGTCCACACGATGGCTTACAGGTGGCAAAGTTCTCAGGTACGCGTACATAGCTTTCAAATCTTCATCGGTTTGTCCGGCATAGAACTGCCAAGGCATCACCGTGCTTAGCTGCCGCTTGCCTACGTAGCCCGTCCTCATCGCCTTTACAAAAATATCCTCGGTGTAGTTGCCAATGCCCGTCGCGTCTGGCGTGATGTTGGAGCTCACGATTTTTCCTGAATCATCAAAAAGCTGCCCCCCGCCAAATTTCATAGTGGAATCCGGCCGGCCTTGCTTCCGGGGTGTATGACATTCTGAACATACCGACAAATTCACCAGGTATTCTCCGCGGTGTACCGGAGTAGAGAGATCAGGTTGCACCGTTTCTGTTACCGGTTCGGGAACTCCGCGAACCAGATACTTCACCGGGAAATGAACGTCAGTACGCGGCAATGGATTACGTAGTGGCGGCAGCGATCTAATGTAAACGATCACCGAAGCCAGGTCTTCATCAGACATCCGTCGGTAATGCACATAGGGCATCATCGGAAAAAGTGTCTGTCCGTCGTGACTGATACCTTCGCGAATCGCGCGTGCCAATTGATCGTCGGTAAAGTTACCGATGCCGGTCTCGGGATCGGGCGTAATGTTCGGTGCCACTAAAGTTCCTGGCAGACCGGCGGCAGGAAAAATCTGACCACTGCCCTTCTTGGACGGCACGACTTCCGGGCCGTTCGGGCCTTCTTCTTGTGGAGTATGACAAACCGTGCAGCCGGCGACGTGCTCTGCGAGATAGGCGCCGCGTTTCAGTCGCTCCGGCGTAGCTTCAAACTTCCGATCGGTCAGCGCACGCTTTTTTGGCCCGATGAAGGGGCGCCACCCTATAGTCGCGCTGATGCCGACCACCGCAAGAATTACAATAACGAACACAGCGATACCAAGCCCTTTTAAAAATTTAGACATTCAATAAACTCCTTGGGAGTAATTACGCGGCAATGCGCAGGAATGTTACAGAGCCGAGTTTGAAACTTGCAACACTCGTTTCGAAATCACCTGGCGGACAGCGANGTGTCGCGCAGATTTGGAGGAACAATAAGGCAGCTAAGNTCTGTGTTTCGCAAAAAAATGTCGGCGCGCCGACATTTCACAATTCGAATGAGGTCTCAGGTTAAAAGAAACGGGGAGCGNTAATTTAACTCTCGAAATTGTTATGCCGACTTCTTGGGGCAGACGGAAACCTNTTACTGTCCGGATTGCAGCTTGGAGACCGTGTTGGCTGTTGCCACGGTAGCGAAATAATTCTGTTCGCGCAGCCGACGATAAATGTTTCCGGCAACCGTCGCAGCCGTAGGCCCTTTTACGCGCCGAGTATTTCCACGAAGAAGAACGGCGAGCGCAATTTTCGGATGAGCTTCATCCGCGTAAGTCACGAACCAGCCGATACGCGAAGGCGTAACGTGATCGTCGCACGTTCCGGTTTTGCCAAGCGGCGTTTCATCCCCGCCACGATCGAAGCTCGATTTGCCGGTGCCATACAGAACGGCCGCGAGCATGCCCTCACGAATTTCCGGCAGGATCTGCGCAATATTCAGTTCCCGCTTCACGCGCGGGGCAAAGGCAAGTTGCTCGTCTGCGCTTCGCGGATACTGTAGATAATAGAGCGTTCCGCCGTTCGCGAAAGCTGCCGCCAGAGAAACCAACTGGAAAGGCGTCATCTGTATGCCTTCGCCAAAACTGGACATGCGCGCCACTCCACCGTGCGGAGGCGGCTGCATCGGAAACGCACCAGGATGCTCTTCCGGAATTTCGTAGCCGGAAAGTTCACCAAGACCCAACAAGCGCGCGTACTTTGAAACCGTATCGAAACCCATGCGCAAGCCGAGTTGTTCGAAAAATTCGTTGTTGGAGTGCGCCATCGCTTCCGTGAGGTTCATGTACTTGCGGCGCCCAACTTTTAACATGGTGTCGCGGTTGATTACGTTTTCTTCCAGCGCGGCCAGGGCGATCGTCGGCTTGATGGTCGAGCAAGGAATGTAGCCTTCACCAAACGCAATTTTCTGGTTTACAACCGTTAGAACTCGTCCGGTATTAGGATCAACGGCCACGACCGCACCGTTATAACGGCCCAATCCTTCTACCGCAGCTTGCCGAACAACTGGATCATCAAAAGCTGTAATGTCCCCGTTGGAAGAATTCGCAAAGGTGGGTACTCCGTGCCCGTGATAACGCGCTGAGGCTTTGCGTGTGCGTGTTGATTTGAGAGCTCGCGGGGCTGCAGGTAGCGGCATAGCGCTTAAGACTGCGAGCACAGTTGCAACCGTCGCTTTTACAAGTTCCTTCACTTCAACCACCTCAGATTGCGATCTTCCGTAAACAAAAAACTTTGCGGGACGTTGATTTTCATCGAAGCCGTCGCGCCGGTCAACTATCATTCTTGATGGCCGTTCCAGCTACGCCTTATCTTTACAATCAGATGCGGCTTGTTCCTGAAACGCCACCGAGCTGAAGCCGTGCCGAACTCGGCTCCCGATCAACTTGAGACATATTATGGTGATGGGATCCGCTGCGCAATAGCCTGTGAGGCTTAGTACGAACGTATGTGCTTTGCTTTGTATCAACTGGCCTTTAGCTGACCCAAGGGTCAGGCACTGATCTTTCGGCCCGACATAATCACCGTGCGGGCGTGAAAAAACATCTGCCCTGCCGCCTTCCGAAATGGCCGCGTGCCGCTAAGATCGTGCTGTAAATCATCCTCCAGCAACAGGCGTATTTCCGCGGCTCGCTCCGCAGGCACTCTTGTGGTGGCCATCCATTGTTCTACTTCCGGGCAAAGATCATCCGCGGTACTCACTGTTTCTGTTTCCAGCCCGGCATCGCGAAAAATATGCAGTAGTTCACTCAGCGGCACCGTCCGAACATGTGACGGATCCCGCAATATTTCCCAACGATCTTGATAGGCGGCTCGCGCAGAATGTTCGCTGCCATAAATATCTTCCACCAGCACAATGCCATCACGGCGGCATACGCGAGACATTCCGCTAACCACCTTGGCAGGTTGCTGCACGTGATGCAGAGCGAGGCGGCACACCACAACATCGAATTCGCCTTCGTGGAAGGGCAGATTTTGCGCGTCGCCGGTGGTAAATGAAATGTTTTTCACGCCGTGTTCTGCGGTTCGAGTACGGGCAATGGCGAGCATTGCTTCAGTCAGATCCATTCCCAGGACTTCGCACGAGTTTTTTGCAAAGGCTTCCGCGATGTATCCCGGACCGGTAGCAATGTCTAGAACACGTTCCGTGCCGGTAAGCCGCGCAGCGGAAACCAGGCGCGCGATGCGTTGTTCATCGGAAACCCACGGATTGGCAGCGAAAGCCGTCGCCTGCGTGGTGAATGATTCGCGAACGATTTCATTGTGGGTGGAGGACATACATCAAGTTTATCAGCAGCAAACAAAAAAATGCCCTTCCGAAACTCATCGGGAGGGCATTTTTAGGTAGTGGGTCAGATTCCCACTGGCACGTTAATCAGAACTTATCCCATGATGACCGTTCCGAAGCTCTTGCTTCGCGAGATTGCAGTCTCGTTTCACGCGGCAAAGAGGAACCGCGATCTTAGCGGATTGGACGCCATCACGAGGCATAATTTCAAATTGCACCCTACCAAACATTCCCGATTAGCGATCGGCCGGTGCAAGGAGTGGCGCCAGGGTGTGGGTGGTGGAGTCCGCCGCATGCCCCACATAGGGCAGGCTAAAGGCGGCTTCAATTGTCTTCAACAACGAATAGTGGGACTGGAAGCGCGTATCTTGCACGCCACGCACTCCGTAGTTCGTGATGGCAATGAACACCACCCGATCATTGAAGTTGGCTGGATCGTAGCACTTGGCGGCCGGCAACAGTGAACCGGGGGCGATGTCCACCCTTGTATCGGGATTGTAGTTGGGGCAGGTCAGCGGACCGTTCCCCTCGTCGAATACGACGAAGATAGCATTGCGGCCGTGCTCCCACACGGGACTGCCGGTGATGGCGTTGACGAGCCACCCAGTCTCGTCGTCGCCGCGCTTGACGTCATTGTCGTCCGTGTCAGATGCGCCGCCGCAGGGCGCGAGCGGGTTACCGAGTCCGTGCATGTCACGACATTGGTCGGGCACGATGTACGAGAACGCCGGGACCTGCTCACTACCGAGGTCGCTGAACAGCTGGTCGATGGGGACCTGCTTGGAAAATTGCTTTGGGTCGTCCTGGATCTCAGCGACGTAAGGAAATGGGTTGTGCTTCACCGCATACAGCTTGGCGGTATTGTTGTCTCCAGGCCAATTGGCGAGATGCGTGCCTGATTCAGGGAAGTTCTGCAGGTACGCCCGCCAGTCCTTGCCAGCCTTGACCAGCTGGCCCGCAAGAGACGGCAGCTGGACGCGCCAGCGATGCACCGAGGGGCTGGCGGGCGGGCCGTAGTCGGTGGAGACCGACGCCGAGTCGTCATCGCTGACGCCCACCGTACTCCCCTGCGGATACATGTGCCCCTTCGCTAAGACGTCAGTCCCAATCCAGTCGCCTGTGATCATCGCGAGATAATTCGGCAGGCTGGGGTGCCAGACCCCATGGTAGTTCGGCGCAACGTTGTATTTGTGCGCGAGCGCTGTGATCTGCGGCGCCTGCGGGTTGTCAAGAATGCCGTTGCTGCCGAAGCTTGTAAAGCTGTTGTGATTCTCGAGCACGATCACGAACACGTGATCGAGCTTCGGTACGCCGTCCTGCTCGCGCGCATCGTGCTCGCCCGCCTCCTTATTCTGGGCATGCACAGCAGGTATACCTACCGCTAGAGCCAGAGTGACTGCTAAGCCAAACAGAAAAGTTCTCATCGAAGCTCCCCTATCCTTATTGTGCGTACGCTTTCCATACGCAGTCGTGGAACACAAGTTGTGTCGGATCCTGACCACTGCAAATGACGCAACATAAATACGACTTCTGAATGATAGGGAGATGTCAGAAATATGAAGAGTCGGTGAATGCTTCCCCTGCGTGCGAGGATTTTAAGCCCACTTGCCTGGTAATCGCGTCATCGGACCCTAGCAAGTTGGGNCTCAATGTTGAGGCCTGGTTGCCAACGGAGCACATCTGTCCCTCCGAGCAGGTGTTTGCGCNTCTCCACGTGTGCCACAGTGGAGCCTGAACTTGGAGGACCACATGGCGCAAACGATTTGGATTCACAAGCTCGCCGACGCGAAAAAGGCAGACGCCGATGGAATGAGCTACATCTGTGAGCACTTGTTTCAGGCGTTGATACAGAGTGGCAAGCTCACGAAGGCAAAGGGTTGGAACCCAATCCCGAACGCCAGCGCGAAAGATGGCACCACTTTCGCGGCGCTGTTCTGCGATTCGTGTGGAAAGAACTACAACAATGGCAATGTGAGAACCGCGAAAGAACCCGTACTGGTGTAAGGACGTCGCGGCTACCTTGCGTTAATCGCGTTACCGGAACCTCGAAAATTTATCGGGCTATTTTCGCAGACTACCCGCGTGGAATGCGGACACAAATTCAATGTAAAGTGCGATACGTGGCCCGAAACCTACTCGCGGTTTTGCTGGGGTAACAATTGTCTCCGTTTCCTGCTCGCAGCCAACGAGTATTCAGAGAATCAACGTAATATCATTCCCGCTCCCGCCTCCAGACCCCAATCAGTACAGCGACGTTAGGGATGTGCGTGATTGGCAGAATCCGTATCTGATGGTTCAAGCAAATGGAATTGATGCCCGGCCAAGCAGTACTCCTACGAAAGCCGCGGCGATGTCACCGGGGAAGTGGTCAGATACTTAGAAAAACTACCGTCCACCGCATGGCCATATGGCCTCGTCGTGGCCGTGCAGGAAAACGGGCTACGCAACCCCGGCGATGATGCCCCAATCAAAAGAAACAGAAAAGAATTGGTACGTCGCCTAGAAAAAGCAGGCGTAAAAGTGGACTTGTGGCCTTCGTAGAATAGAAACCCTTTTTGTTATGGCTGCTCTCG
>JGI12053J15887_10001303_pt1 | contig 11474 bp, 18 predicted proteins | sample MedBloCAOM1_O3_FD_15887 | JGI IMG/M metagenome (IMG submission 15887)
TTGCTTCGGATAGGCCGAGGCAATGTTAATATTAGGAATAGTGGATGTCTCGGATAGGCTAAGAAAATATTAATATTATAGTTGTGGGTGTTTCGGGTAGGGTCGGGAAACCTGTTCCGGAGCTTAATATTAGATGTAGGAAGTTATCCAGTTAGCCGGAAAGGTCTAGGAAGACCTAGGATGCATATGGGAACTATCCTAATATTAGAGAAGCTATTGCTTCGGATAGGCCGAGGCAATGTTAATATTAGGAATAGTGGATGTCTCGGATAGGCTAAGAAAATATCAATATTATAGTTGTGGGTGTTTCGGGTAGGCTCGGGAAACCTGTTCCGGAGCTTAATATTAGATGTAGGAAGTTATCCAGTTAGCCGGAAAGGCCTAGGAAGACCTAGGATGCATATGGGAACTATCCTAATATTAGAGAAGCTATTGCTTCGGATAGGCCGAGGCAATGTTAATATTAGGAATAGGGCTAAGAAAATATTAATATTATAGTTGTGGGTGTTTCGGGTAGGCTAATAAAATAGTTATTGATGTCTCGGGGAGGCTCAGGGTTTCAGGGCGTATAATACATACATCAGGATGACTGGTACTGCAATAGTGGTCCTGCAAGTAATCAGAAAACTAATATTAAGAACACCATCACGCACGGTCTGCCAGTATGGATATACAGTCAGCTTGATAGAGTCCTATGAGTCTGCCTTATATTTCAATATGTATCACACACATATCCGGATGAGTGATACTGTGTGCTGCATGGGACAAAAAAATATTAATTACACCATTCCGCTCGATCCGCCGGAGAGGGTATCCGATGGGCTAGAGAGAGTCTTATGACACTCTATCTAATATTCCAGTATGTATAACACACATATCCGGATTAGTGGGACTGCAATAGTGGTAGTCCAGGTAATTAAAGGATTAAGAATGCTATACAGTCAGCCTTAGACGATATCATTAACTATCAATCTAATATTTGGGTGTGTATCACACATATATCCGGATGGACAATACTGGAACAGTGATATTGCAATTAATATAAAAACGAATATTAACGGCATCATTATTTCCGGTCCGCCGGAGAAGGGCTCGCAATTTGATACTTGAGTATATATATCTGGCAGTGTTGCAATATTGAAACTGCAAGTAATCACTGAAATAGCAGTACCACTATATTCCGTCAGCCGGAAATAGAGACTATGATCCAAGTTGGATAGATAGACATCTTATGACCGGACAATTATCCGGAGTTCGGAATAATACCCGGAGTTACCTCCGGAGTTCGGAATAATCCCCGGAGTTACCTCCGCAGTTCGGATNATATCCAGTTGTTGGAATTAATTGAAGGATGAACAAATNATCAAAGACAGTTCTCTTTCAAGAGGATCAGCTCATTGANAGAACTGATGTCTGCCAAATAATACTGAATCCAATATTATATATCAGACATTATTGAAGGATGAAATGTAATAAGAGGATGATCACAGATGACATGGGCAAGCCCAATATTGTCATAAGCTGGTCTCTTTTGGCAGAGTCGATACAATGTAATAAGAGGATGATCACAGATGACATGGGCAAGCCCAATATTNTCATAAGCTGGTCTCTTTTGGCAGAGGGAGGGATGTCCTCAAAGAATGAACATGTCATCGAAAACATGAGTTCCATTGATAATGAGATGTTTCTGATGCTCCAGGTATGTTCCTGATATCCCGGATATATTTCCGATACCCCGGGTATGTCTCCGATGACCCGGATATTCTTCCGACTCTATCCGGGAAATTGTATCCGGACGTTGACACACATTCGGAACGCATATAGAAAGACCGGATAACATTCAGATGACATTGTAATTACATGGAAAGGGGTTATCTAAGTCCGTGATTGTACCCCCTATGCACTCTGCAAATCCTCCATGGCAGCACTAATGGCCTTGAACGCCTCAGATACAACGACAAACTGCTTCTGTAGCACGTCATACGGGCCATCGGTAGGCGTAGACGCGAGGCGCACTTTTTTTGAGGGAGCGGAGGCTTTCCGTGGCTGGCGGATTTCGACCACGGGAACCTTGCGTGCAGAAGATCGTTTGCTCGTACCTTCTCCCCGATCATCGCTGACACTTGGGTCGTCGGAAATCTCGACAACGTCCTTGCGCCTGCGTTTGGTCGCTTTTTTCGGGGGGGACGACGGCTCCTTCTTGATGCGAATATGGGAGGTGGGAGAAGGGTCAGGGGACCCCGGTTCAGCGGTATTGTCCTGTGCACGAGAGCGCCTGAAGATTGTTAGCATGACATGTCAAATTAGGCGGAGGATTTTACTTACAATCTGCTGAGAGTGCAAACGGCATGTTTCAACGCACAGGCGGTGCACGCCCTGTTTGGTCCGCCCCTACAAACATCCCCACTCGTTTTGCATGCACTGCAAGGCCTGGGCTGTGGGCATTTGTGAGTAGCAGCAGGCGGTAGGTTGGAATCACGTACATTCAAAGGGCGCTCTCCCTTCTGAGGAGGCTTCTCGGGAGGCTTCTGGAGCTCCATAGTCAACTGTGCGTACAGTTTCTCCTTCCCTTCCTTCGTCCTGAGTTGATCCAGGAGTGCTTCTCGTTCCTTGCGCTCGGCTTCCGCACGCTCTTCGGCTTCCCGTTGCGCGGCCTCCTCGCGCAAGGTCGCGTCTACTTCTAGTGCCGATGCGAAATCGACCAAGGCAGTCTCGGCGTCCATCAAAATTGACGCGAATCCAAATTCCGGGTGTCGTACAGCGTGACGCGATACGCATCCCTATAGTGCGTTAGCGCGTATGAATGGGGGAAAAATATATTGTATACTTACAATTTGCAATTCGACTGCTTTAGACCATTCGCGGACCGTGAAATGGTCGTAAAAGCCATCGGATTGACGTTGAGGCGGCTTCTTCAGCAGGTGAAGTAGATTTTGGGCGGCGGGAGGGGGTTCCTGCGAGACAGGCGGATCCGGAGGATTGGCATCAGCAGAAGGTTCAGACAGGACGGAATTGTTTGAAGTAGGTACGACAGGGTCAGGGGAAGTGGGGTCAACGTCCATGATGTTTGAACACAGAAGGGGAATGAATGTGTGAGAGTGACACTAAATGTTAGAGAATTTTCCCACACCAATATGAACTTGATCTTGTTGCGGAAACCGATCCGAATCGGCTCGGAAATATTTAATCTTCAGACTTCAAATTTGTTGATTGGATGGAACTTATCATAAGAATTGTAGATGGAGCAGGATAAGAATAAGTGGATAAATACTTTATCCAATGTGATTGTTAGAATGAGATACAACTACAGTAGATGAATATAATATTTGATATATTGGCTAGTCATATTTAGATTGTGAGGCATCGGAAACGCAATCTTGGGCATGAGATCTATAGATTCATTGTTATATGCTTCGGAAGGTTAGGCTTTTGTGCTAGGATGCATTCAATATGTATAATATAGTTCCAAACGCCTTTCCCGAATGCACAAAATGTGGCACAATATATTATGTAAATAGATGATGACAAGATGATAGCGGGTATGAAGAGGGCTATTTTATCCGACGTTTCTTCGGAGTGCCTGAAGAAACAGCATCAGATTTCCGCTTGCGCCGTTCGCGTTTTCTAATGCAGTAGAAGTCAGTACATTTGTTCGGAATGGAGAGCGGAATGCATACATATCTGGATGAGATAGAATGACATTGAAAATTGTGTCAATCCTCTCAACGTTTGCGAACCAATCTTTTCCGGAGCCCGAATATTCGGCCTGCCAATATGTTCCCAACAGGAACATCACAATGCCAGTTTTTCCGGGCCTGCACCACATTTCGTTGAGAATATTTCGCTTCCCCTTCGATGCGGAAAGGGCCACGCCTGTGAGAAATTTAGTCCATATTTTCCCGAAGTCGTTACGGGGATTCTGCGTTTTATCCGATCGTCGTTTGTCGATCATCCATTGTCGGATGTCTTCCGGGACTTGCAAATCCGTTAGTTCATCATTCGACAAATCGGGATGACCTGTTCGTGCGAGTGCCGACTCGACGCGAAGCCATAGAGCACAGAGGGAGCGCCACTGAGGAGGGTAGGAGCTCCATACCGGATCGACAAGTCCCAGTTCTCGTTTGATTGCTGTGAATATTGCCGGAACAGACGGAAGGCCTTGCACACTTGTTGCGACATTCATATGAGCGGTAACAAGCGTTTCTGAGATCAGGAAACACTGACCGAAGTTTGGCTTTACTTTCTGGTGCAGTTGGATTTTCGTCCGCGGATGGGGACTTCTCGTTCAGCGCTCCTCTACACTCCGGGATGCGATAGAATTAATACTTCTAAAGTTTAGCAAGTGAGCGAATGACGTACCCATTGCGGATACGGTTGAGAATAGTTTCCGCGAATTGTGACAGCACATCATACTGATTGAATTCCAGTGGAGAGGCGGCGACATGTGGAGGAAGAACAGAGCTATCCTCTTGAAATTGCGCCTCGTTTAAGTCACGCATTGGCAAACCAATAGAGAGCAAAATGAGCTCAATAGTTTGATACGACACAACAGGATCATGGTTGGTCATGTCCTGAAGCCAGGTAACGAGATCGGACATCGAGTTTTTTCCTTCCAGCGAATGGAAGGAAGGTGGCAAATAGGACGACTTTGATTTCCATGATGCCCAGGGAGGTGCGGGAGTTCCGGATAGTGGTCCTTGCTACAATATAATAAGTTCCGAGCATAGACCATATATCATTTTATAAAATACCTTAGCAGTGTCCAACGAACGCAAGAGGCGAATATAGTTTGGATCTTGTGACAACGACGCGAGGAATCTGCGGCGCGTTTCGAGCGATTTCACACATGATGCTGGGGCCGGAGGACCACTGGGTGTATCCGCATGATTACCCATGTCGTTCCCGGACGGTTCGGAAGTACGCGAACGAGACGGATGCTGCTTTGAAGCTCTGTCATTGCCAGAATCATTGTCACTGTCTACAATCACATCAGTGTCAGTGTCATCATCAACGTCAGGGTTCATCCATTGTGGCTTTTGTGGCTTTCGCGTACGACGCGGCTTGGGCAACTTCTTCATACGACCTTCCATGGATGGATCAAGGAGTACGAGAGGGCGCCGCTCCTTGGTTTGCCTCGTTACCCAGTGTTTCAGCCAAACATTTACCCCCTGCTCAGTCATCCGGGATGGTTCCCGCAGGATATGATCGCTCTCCGGGCGTGACCGCTTGTCGATGAAATAATCCGGATGTTCCACAATCTTTCCCCAAGGAATGCGCCCATGCTGCTTGTAAAATGCTGTAAATTGACAGTCAGATGCGCCAACATAATTTGTGGGATAACCAACTTCGAGTAATCCCGACGAATCGTCGCAAAAGCTGCTTCTTGACATCGAGCTGCAGCTCCATCGTATTATCTGGCAGGATTGGATAGCCATCGTCGGTTGTGTCAATCGCTAGGTCTCCGGGAGAATCCTCGTCAATTTGAGCTGTACACATAGTTAATTTGGGATTAAATCATGATCCCACAATATCCATACCGTGTACGTAGTCCGACCACATCTCCATGACATTATTTGGTCCGCTCTTGAGGGCATCCCTGTTTTGCTCAATGAACTTCGATCCTTCCGTCTCATATCTAAGTACGGCATCGATAAGCAATATCGCTGTAAATAGAACGAACACCAGACCTTGATACCGTCAGCTCCCCATTCGCATTTGTATATGCGGCTAGAATGAAGAATACAGCTCCATTGTGACGCTTCATATACTGAGTCCATTCAGCCACCTCCGATGGAATCTTCTTTGATGCCCTGGTTGATCGTGATGTTAGGAACGTTCAACATAGATCAATGAATATTCCGCACTTGCGCACAACTTCATCCGGAATCCCCTCAGCATTCCACTCCTCGGAGAGCTTATTACAATGCTCCCGGTCCTCCTCGGAAAGCTTTTCAAACACCTTAGTCAATGCCGGGCGATAGGAAGCAATTCCCTTCTGTTCCCCATCGCCGCTCAGACTAATCTGAACTTCGGATACGCGATCCGCGAAGATGCGCCCGCAAACGGTCTTGGCTGTCCATGATCTAACATTGGCAGGGTGACCACGCTTGTCCCGCTTTTGAATGACGGATGGAGGTTCATCTCCCTGGACAATTCCTTTTGCCTGATTCTGGAACCAGATCCTGACAGACTATCAACACATCATGGTCAGCAGCATATTGCGGAGTCGTCTTACATCATACCTTCTGCAAGTCGGGAGGGACTGCTTCATTTCGTTCATTGATGGCAGCTTCAATTTCGTCGGAGACAGCTTTGGCGATGTCCGCGCGTGTATCCCCATTCCCCTTGGTCTTTGCATCCAGCCATCGTTCTGCAGCATCGACTAGACAATGCTTGAAGTAATCTTTGACCCAGCATCGAGGCATTGCGGCAATAGAATAATATGCGGGACTGGAGTGAATGCAGGGATAGATATTGGGACAACCACTGTGTGACGCTCCCTTCCGGAACTAATATTGCAAGCGTTTCAGACGGTCCCGAGCAATATCAGCTAATATTCCCAAGTTCCCGCCGAACATTTCCCATGCTCCCGCTGTAGGTCTAGGCTATTGTAGGCCATTGCCACACGAACCCGGGAATTGAGCCATCAACCCGGGCATTGAGCCACCAACCCGGGTATATACTAGTCGTCCTGACCACCTATTGGAAGTATTCCCGATACTCGGAAACATATTTGGGGAATAGGGGTAACTGCTCATAGGTTCTGTATTTATCTGCAATGTGAATCCATGCCAAGGAGATGTCCAACTAATGCCGGAACAGTGTCTACAGTTATGTGAAGTTATACTGCATTCATTAAATCGTCCTGATGACTTTGGGAAAATGGTCCACATGCTGCCCTGACATCCATAACTATTCCGGAAGCATCCAATAACTTACGTTATAAGATCAGTCGATCAGGAACCTTCGTGATCACCCACTATCTACAATAAAATAATATTTATCTCCTTTATCCCTTGAAGTTTGAGTAGCATCGGGATGAAGAAATACAAAGTAGCGGAGCTATATGTTTTTAAATGATTGTTAATGATCTGATGTGAACAATCCCATATTAATCCGACACTTGATATGACTACTGCATTACAATGAAGGTTCATTGAGCGATATGTCATATTTGTCATGCCTTCAGGCTTCCGCATGTTTGGATTATATATAGTCTGTAGTTTCTCTGGCTTGATTCTACATTCCTATCCATCAAGTATATTCCCGAGATGGGGAAATACAACCCGCGAAAGTCAAAAGTGGTACAATGTGAACCATCCATCGTGAACACACGTCGGGGCCCACGGTTGGTAGATCGTGCTGTACCCTCTACGCCTTCATCGTCCTCAAGGCAATCCTCGCCGTCAAAAAAGCGTGCATTGTCTCCGAACATTCAACATGACGATTATGATCACCTCAATTATGGCGGAAGTGTTCCACATACTCCAAAGCGATCGCGGACGTCCGGAATGGTAGGTTGTCCATTCGGAAATATATTCCATATTTTCCTAAACGAATCCAGTCACAGAACGATTGGCTCCGGCAATATCTGAAGAATCGACAGCAACTATTGTTTGAGATGATTCGTCTGGAGGCGCCACCACCAGATAGAATGTGTATAAACTGTGCATCCAGCCCGGGTCATTATCGCTGCAAGGATTGCTTGCCAAAAAACTTCTTTTGCAGTGAATGCTGCATTGCTGCGCATGTAGCGCAACCATTTCACCGTATTCAAAAGTTTACTGATGGCAGCTTCGAGGGTTATGACTTAGATCAACTCGGATTCATACTAGATATTCGTCCACACAGTGGCAGTTGCAGTCGGAAAGATGCTCCGGTTGAAACAGCGGATTCCTATACAGGTAGTGACACTGAGCTCGACTGGGAGGACGACGACGACAATACACCATTTTATCAATCTCAGTCATCTAAATTCTTTCAGCTTGTATCCGATAGTGGTAAAATAGTTATAGTCTCCTCAACTGGTATATTCAAGCGAAATATCCAGTGGTGCACCTGCCCTAACGCTCCGGAAAAGCACATACAACTCTTGCGCACCAGACTATTTCCTGCAACATTTGTGAATCCAAAAAGCGCATTCACATTCGACGTCCTTGATTACTTCAGACTCGATGCATTGGAATGCAACACATCCGCAATGAACTTCATGGCCAAGCTCATGCGTAGAACAAGCGGGACGTTTCCCGAGTCACTGCCGGTATGGAATGCATGTATAAAATTGCATAGATGCTCACGGGGACGCTTGCCAATATCTCAGGACCGATACCGGGAGCTACTGCGTATTTCCCGACAATGGCGGGACCTCCGGAATCGGATGAGGGCGGGGCAGGCACATGATCGGACATCTCGCTTTGTTCCTGGAGGCTTAGCCATTTTTTGCCCAGCGTGCCCTCAGTCAGGAATTAATATCCCTCCGAATAATGAATGGAAAAGTGGCGAGGAGTGATTATCTAATTTGCTAGGGTCCAACAACTACTAATGGCAAATTCATAGATGGATGTACCGTCCACAGATAGTTGTCGATGGTAACATGAAACTAGTACATCTACGGAATAGGCGACCCGACGATGATGTATCCCTGTCGGATGGAGAGCTGTTTATGGTCAAGCGTGAACCATATGCACAGCACCTTGCATTAGCATCGGACACCCAACCAGTAAGGGGCTATTGATACATCTTCTAGTTAATTTATTCTCACATAGGGTTAAGAAATCCCGATGCAATAACCATCGGGCCCAGAACAATGGAAGTATGCATCGGGAACATTTAGATTGCACGGGAAAGGGTGCATGCGCCTGCGCACGTCACGGAGCATTTATTCCACACTGTGTTGTCGATTTTCAAAAGGGAGAACGGTGAGTACACATGTTGCAATACATTTCCGGTTGTCTAACTTTGTTTGATTAGACAGGCAAACATCGACTATGCAATCTGTGAAGCCTCTGAAACGGTTCCCACGATGTTGCGCCGCCCTCATCATTTACGACATCTGCTGTCAGTGGTTTAAACACTTCCGGAAACGGATATCAGAATCAGAATGGCTCGAGCTGTGGGACGATATCATCATTACACCGGCCGTCGGCAAGTGGCATTTAGCCGCACACGTCCGTGAATGTTTTGCGAAGTTTTCATTGAATTTCATTGAAGGATCCGCAGAGGTGGAGGGAGAAATCATGGAAACATTGTGGTCTAGACTCGATGTGATTGCCGGAATCACCCAGGGAATGACCATTGCTCACCGTCAAGAAGTCCTTGACGATTACATTAATGATAGCAACTGGAAGAAATTACTGGATCTTCGTAAGCCTGTTCTCACAGTAGCATCTCTGATTGCTAATGTTCCACAGCCAGGAAACTTGTATGCAAATGGCGAACAGCGAAGGAAGACTTGGAAAAAACTGAAATGGCATTCCGGGACCTTTCCGAAGGCTTAGACAAGGCTTGGATCGCGGAGTGGACCCGGCAGGAGGAGAAGGCAATGTCGGAACGAGGGGCTGCGATGGAAATATATGATGTTGCTATTAATGAAGGTAATGAACTTCCCGACACATTGTTAATTCGTAGGATACTGACATATCATGTATCCAAACAGTTCAGACACTTGCGGATATACGTCTCATGCTTACCGAAAGCGAGGCCAAACGACGGGACATTTCCGGGACTGTATCCGCCATTACCGAAGGTCTTGCAATAGAGAGATCGCAGTAGGGGTTACTATTATCTTTCAAGGTGAATTGCATTATTGAATCAGAATTAGGATGTCACTTCGAGAGCACATCCGATCGTTGGGACGCCGTCTATCCACAGCGCAGAAGACGGACTTGCTTGTTAGAAGACAACGGCTGGAAACACGCATTACTGCATTTGACCAGCGGATGATCACTCTGCTCAATGTTTCCGACAATACCCAATGGTCGTCACAGGCGGGTAAATTACGGGCAGCGGAGGATAGTGCAGACGAGCTCTCGGATTGTGATTCCGCAACGCCAGCCGACATGGACCTGACTCCAGAACTTTATCTGTTGTCTCTTCCGTCTTCTCTGGCGCCAGGGGAAATCGCCAGGAACTCATTGGAGTCTTTTGCGACAATAGAAGCTGAACTTCGAAGAGGCCAAATCAATGATGCGCTCCATGAACTTCGCCTGGCCTTGGGAGAAAAGTCCTTGAGCTTTCGGGCCGAGGTACGCAATGCCAATAGTCAACGGACATCTCTCCGTGCTTGGTCAAATGTACATAAACATGATAGCAACGCGCGGAGGCAGCGTAAAAGGTATCAATGGGCTAGGACAGCCCTTACACGGCTCGGTCTACTTCCCGAGTTCTTGGCAACGCTGCACGACATTTCCGAACAGGACCTGAAGATGTCCGGTGACCTCACTGAGGAGAATCGGTACGGCCAACGATCGGAAACACTTCCATGGTTTTGGAGATTGGGTGATAGCATCACTGGAGGAACGGGCTCGTGTCCACGAATGAGGGAATGTGAGTATCAATGTTGTAGATGTAATCCCTGCTCATTCTGCAAGTAGTCTACCGTATTAGCTGGCTCAGAGCAAAAGCAAGATATACCCGATGGAAGGAGGAGCATATGCTGGTCAGGAATGAGATGACATGGACGATTAAATGGTTTGAGCATCATTGCAAATTATGGGAGAGCCGGTTTACGGATATTGATGATGAGGAGAGTTCTGATGGACTTCGATGTTATGCCCTCAAACAGGCCCGATTGTGGAAAAGTCTCGGAGAGCGTTCCCGGGATCTATTTAATCGATCTTTAGCCACTGACTCGTTTTAAACCGCTATATCGCATTTGCATTACCTACTTATTATTCAGCTCGGCAGAGGCCAACTGTATTATTAAATTCAACTGTGCATCGGGTGAGCCGAACATTTTAATACTACATTCTGTGCATAGTCAGATAGGCGGAAACATATTCCAATATTAGGATAGATGTATGGCTCAGACCGGCAGAGCTCATCTCTAATATTGGAGATGAGCTCTTCCGAGCTGAATGGCACATCTCTCCGAATATTAGGATATGTTTCCGACTATTTAACTGCAGGAATAATACATCTCTTCTGATATTAGCATATGCTTCCGTCTATGCACACAATTCAATATTAAAATGTGGTTCAGCCCATCCGATTCACATTTGATTCTAATATTACAGTTGACATCTTCTGAGCTGAATAATACATCCCTCCTAATATTAGGATATATATCCACCTATCCGACTATGCACACAATGTAATATTAAAATGCGGTTCGGCCCACCCGATTCACGTTTGATTCTAATATTAGATTTGACCTCTGCCGAGCTGAATGGCACATCCCTCCTAACATTGGGATATGTTTCCGCCTATCCGACTATGCACACAATGTAATATTAAAATGCGGTTCGGCTCACCCG
>JGI12053J15887_10001304_pt1 | contig 11474 bp, 10 predicted proteins | sample MedBloCAOM1_O3_FD_15887 | JGI IMG/M metagenome (IMG submission 15887)
CGGTCTGGCACTGGCGCTCGGACTTCTCACCAACGTCATTGCCGACCAGTCGTTCTGGCAGCGGGTGTGGGCGATCCGGCCGAACGATTTGGGCCGCAGCTTCCTCTGGGCAGGCGTGTGGTTCTACCCCATCCCGCTGGCACTGGGCCTGCTCGGCTTCATCGGCGTCGCCTACCACGTCACCCCGGAGGAGCTTGGGTCGCTGGGAGCAGGCGCCATCGGCCCTCATGTCATTGCCAGCCTCGGCTTGCCGGTGATCATCATCGCCCTCTACTCCCTCGTCGTGGTCAACGCCTGCTTCGCAGCCATCGACGGCGCGCTGTCAGGGGTCACCTCCCTGGTGGCGGTCGACATCGTCCATCGCTATTGGCCACAGGTATCCGAGCGCAGACTGCTCGGCATCACCAAGACCAGCATGGTCGTGGCCGCCGCAATCGCAGGCGGAGTTGTCTTGACCGGTATCGACTACGTGAATCTCGTTACCACTGTTTACTTCTACGGGACCAGCCTGCTCATTCCGGTCACGCTCAGCATCTTCTGGTCGCGCATGACCGGGGCCGGATACGTCTGGGGTGTTGTCGCGGGAGTCGTCGTCGGGGGTCCGCTGCGGGAGACGCTGGGGCCGACGTACGGGCCTCTGTTCGGAATCATCGGGTTGATCGCGGCGTCGGCCATCGTGTCCGTCGTCGTCAGCCTGCGCCAGAACCAGGTGTTCGACTTCGACAGTCTTGCCGAAGGCAAAGCAGCACTCCTGGAACGGGAAAACACCGTGGCGGCAACCGGTAACGCGTCAGAACCGGAGGCCCCCGCAGTGAAGGACGCACTGCCTGCAACGGCCGGACAGCAGTAGTAGACAGAACAGCAGAAAGGCACTGTCATGGTCATTTTCTATATCGGTGCGGGGATCGGCTTGATCCTTGCCGTGGTGTACGTGATTGTCGGCGCTCTCAGCTTCCTCCGGATCCGGCGAGAGTTGTTGAATGGAACCGGAGTCGATGCTCTGCAGGATGACGAGGCCGATTCGTCCGGAGTTGCGCTCGTTCCCGGGTTCACCTGGAAGGCGACGTTGGCCGTGCTGACATCGTTCGTCGCCTTGGTCATCGCTTCGTACAGCGGCGTGTTCTGGTACGTGCTGGCCTTGAGCGGACTCGGCACCGCGGCGGCGGTCATCGTCGCTTTCGTGCTCGAATTGCGGGGCGATCGCGCTCCCGCGGCGCAGAGCGCGACATGACGAAGAAGATTCACCTGCTCGGCTTCGTTCAGCACGGGGTGATGAACCATGCGTCGACGATGTGGGCGCACCCACGAGACAAGGTCGGCTACCACTGGTCGCGCCCCGAGTACTGGCGCGACCTCGGCCGCATCATGGAACGCGGCTTGTTCGATGCGATGTTCATCGCCGACGAACTCGCGCCGTACACGACGTACAAGGGCAACTCGGACCCGGTGGTGAAGTATGCGGGACAGTGTCCGGTGCACGAGCCTGCCACTCTGGTGCCGATCGTCGGGGCGTTCACCAAACACCTCGGGATCGGCATCACGCTGTCGACATCCTTTGTGCCGCCGTACATGATGGCCCGGCACCTATCCTCGCTGGACCACCTGACCAATGGCCGCGTTGGCTGGAACATCGTCACCTCGTACTCCAAGAGCGAATTCCAGGCGATGGGCAGGGAGAACCTCACGCCACGGGACAAGCGCTATGAGGTGGTCGAGGAGTACATGGAGCTGTTGTATCAGCTGTGGGACTCGTGGGACGACGACGCGATCGTCTACGACCGCGAGAACGGGATCTTCGCCGACCCGTCGAAGGTCCGTGAGATCGACTTCCAAGGCGAGTTCTTCCGGTCCAAGGGCCGCCACTTTGTCGCTCCGTCACCGCAGAAGCGGCCGGTGTTGTGGCAGGCCGGTTCGTCTGACCAGGGCCGCGAATTCGCCTCCAAGCACGCCGAATCGGTCTTCGGTATCTTTCCGACGCCGAAGAGCATGCGCGCGTACGCCGACGACATCCGCACGCGTGCAGATGATCACGGTCGCGATCCCGAGTCGGTGAAGCTCATCTACGGTCTGCAGACGATCATCGATCGCGACAAGTCGCGCGCGAACGACAAGTACGCGGAGTTCGTCGAGAAGGTGCAGATCGAAAGCGCGCTCGGAATCCTGTCCGGCCACACCGGTTTCGACTTCTCCACCCTCGGTCTCGATGACAACGTGGTCGACGCCGACGTACAGGGCATCCGCGGTCTGTTCGACGCCATCCTCGAGGCCAAGGACGGCGCGCCGGTGACCGTACGCGAGGCGGCGCAGATCTACGGCGTCTCGATGGGCGCACCCGTAGCCGTCGGCACGCCGTCCGACGTCGCCGACCAGATGGAGCAGTACATCGACGANGGCGGCTGCAACGGCTTCATGTTGCTCGCCACGGATACGCCGGGCTGCTTCAACGACGTGACCGAACTACTGGTCCCTGAACTTCAGCGCCGCGGCCGATACCGGACTCGCTATCCGGGCACGACGCTGCGTGAGAGCCTGCAGGAGTACTAGTCGTTGTTGTTCTTGGCTTCGCGCCATCCTCGCTCGAACGGCAGCCGCCACGCATTGGGTGCGATCAGTTGATGGATTGCGTTGGGGCCCCAGGTCCCTGGCGGGTACGGCTTGGAGGGCGGCGGGTCGGCCAGCAGGTCGGCTGATCGCTCCCATAGCGACTCGATGCCCTCGGCGGTGGTGAACAGCGTGTGGTCGCCGCGCATCGCGTCCAGGATCAACCGCTCGTAGGCCTCCAGCACATCGCCGGCCGATTCGACCTCCTGCGTCGAGAACTGCATCGACAGTTTGTCAAGCTTCATTCCAGGCCCCGGCCGTTTCCCGTAGAACGACAGCGACACCTTCGACGCGTCGGCGAGGTCGAAGGTCAGGTGATCCGGACCCTGGGAGCCGACGCCGGAGCCAGGCGGGAACATCGTGCGTGGTGCCTCCTTGAACGCGATCGAGATGATGCGAATGCCCTCGGCCATCCGCTTGCCTGTCCGCAGGTAGATCGGCACGCCCGCCCAGCGCCAGTTGTCGATGCCGACCTTGAGCGCGATGAAGGTCTCGGTGTCGGAATCCTTTGCCACGCCTGTGCATTCGCGGTAACCGGTGTATTGACCACGAACGACGTTGGCCGGCTCGATCGGCAACATCGAGCGGAACACCTTGTTCTTCTCCTCGCTGATGGCGCGGGGCTCCAATGCCGTCGGTGGCTCCATCACGACGAACGCCATCACCTGGAACAGGTGCGTCACCACCATGTCCTTGAAGGCGCCGGTGCTCTCGTAGAAGTTGGCGCGTTCGTCCAGGCCCAGCGTCTCGGGGATGTCGATCTGGATGTGGTCGATGAAGTTGCGGTTCCAGATCGGCTCGAACAGGCCGTTGGCGAACCGGAATGCGAGGATGTTCTGCGCGGCCTCCTTGCCNAGAAAATGGTCNATGCGGAAGATCTGCCGCTCGCGGAACGTCTCGTGCACAAAGGCATTCAGCTCCACCGCGCTCGCGAGGTCGGTGCCGAACGGCTTCTCCATCACGACGCGCGACCGGTCGACCAGGTTGGCGTCCCGCAACATCGTGATGACCGAGCGGGCGGCCTTCGGCGGTACCGAGAGATAGTGCAGCCGGCGGACGTCGGACCCAAGCTTGGCCTCGGCTTTCGCTACGGCATCGGCCAGCGCCTGGGGGCCCGCGCCCTGTGGCACATAGTCGACGGTTTCGGCGAACCGGGTCCACTGCTCCTTCGTCAGCTTGTGGGTCCCGAAGTCCTCGATGGCTGACTTGGCCAGCTTGAGGAACTCGTCTCTGGTGAAATCCTCCAGCGACGTCGCGACGACCTCGATGTTGGGTGTCAGCTCGGACTGGTCCAGAAATGCCAGGCCGGGGATCAGTTTTCGCCTCGCCAGGTCGCCCGTCGCGCCGAACAACACGACAACGTGCGGGTCCACCGAGAAGTCGTCGTGGCCATATGGGCGCGAACCCGGTGCCGGATATGCGATGGTCTGCGGTTTGCTTGTCGCCACGCTCGGCATACTTCCACCGCCGCAATCTCCCCGCAGCGCTACCGGGTACGTCGCACCGCGAAGTCACAGGCCGGACAACCGTTCTTAACCGGGGTTCCGCACGCGGGACCTCATTGGTCCGACACATTGACCTTCGCCGCGATGCCGTCGAGCAGCTGACTCAGCCCCGAGCGGAACTCGGCCTGAGGGTCGTCGGTGTCCTGGTCGAACACCCCTGCTGCCACGGCGGCCGTCAGGGCAGGGAACCGGTCGGCCGTCAACAGCCGTCGAAGCAGCGCGGGGTAGTTGGACAGGTTGGTCTGGACGGCCTCGATGTCCAGTGCGGCGGCGCCGCGGACGTAGTGCAGTACCGCCATGACGGCGGCCAGCTTTTCCCGCTCGGTGAGGCCGGTAGCGCCAAGCGCAGCAAGCCCGGCATCCAGCCACGCGAGCTGTCCTGGGTCCGCAGGCGGGCCCGCGGCGGCGGTCTGCAGGATCCACGGGTGTCGGTGGTAGATATCCCACAGCCCGGCGGCCCAATCGGTAAGCGCGCCACGCCAATCCGACGGATCGGCTGGTGTCGGTGGTGGCTCCGGTGCGGTCGACAACATGAACGTCACCAACTCGTCCTTGTTGGCGACGTGGCGATACAGCGACATGGTGCCGCAGCCGAGCCGCTCGGCGAGTCGCGCCATGGACAACGCGCCGAGGCCCTCGGCCTCGACCAACTCGATGGCCGCCGCGACGATCGATTCGCGGCTCAGTCCGCGGGTGCGCCTGGCCGGCGGTGCCTCGCGCCACAGGATCTCCAGCACTCGGGGCAGCGGCTCGTCGGTCGTCATCACCCATCAGCCTAAACGCTAGGCCAACCTGAAGCGTATGCCGTACGCTTTTGCGTATGGCATACGCATCGCACGCTCCGAACAAGAAGTGGCCTGCGCCGGCCCTCGCCGTTGTCGTCGTCGCATTCTTGGCTTACTCGCTTCCGCCCTACTTCACCGGCGGGACGCGGGTGCCCGCGACGTTCGCGTTGCACTATCCGCTGCTGGTGGGCCACGTGATGTTCGCCAGCGTGGCGATGGTGACGGCGGTGGCGCAGATCTGGCCAGGATTGCGCGCGCGTCGCCCTGTCCTACACCGGCGGGTCGGGCGGGTCTACGTGTGCGCGGCGATCCCCGCCGCGGTGTGCGCCATGGTGATCGGGGCGGCCACACCGTTCGGTCCGTTCCTCGCCGTCAGCAATGTCTTCCTCGCGTCGCTCTGGCTGTGGTTCACGACCAACGGCTACCTTGCCGCCCGGCAACGGCAGTTCGCACAGCATCGGCGGTACATGATCCTGAGCGCGACGCTTGCGTTGTCCATCGTCACCAACCGGATCTGGACACCGGTGCTGTTCGTTACGCTGCACCCGTTGCAGGACAACGTCTTTGATGGCAACGAGGAGCACTTCCTGTGGTTCGCGGCCGGCCTTGGCGCATGGCTGGGCTGGACTATTCCGTTCCTGGCTGTGCAGCGGTGGCTGAACCGGAAAACAGTAATAGCGCCGTCGTCAATTTCTCAGTCTGCCGACACGCAACCGGTGTAGTGTCCGGGCCATGGCAACGGAATTCAACGGCAAGATCGAGCTCGACATCCGGGATTCCGAGCCGGACTGGGGCCCCTATGCCGCGCCAACGGCGTCCGAGGATGCCCCCAACGTCCTATATCTGGTGTGGGATGACACCGGCATCGCGACGTGGGACTGCTTCGGCGGGTTGGTGGAAATGCCGACCATGAGCCGCATCGCCGAACGCGGTGTGCGGCTGTCGCAGTTCCACACCACCGCACTGTGCTCGCCGACCCGCGCCTCGTTGCTGACCGGGCGCAACGCCACCACGGTGGGGATGGCCACCATCGAGGAGTTCACCGACGGCTTTCCTGGCTGCAACGGGCGCATCCCGAACGAAACCGCCCTGCTGTCAGAGGTTCTCGCCGAGAACGGCTACAACACCTACTGCGTCGGCAAGTGGCACCTGACGCCGCTGGAGGAATCCAACCTGGCGTCCACGAAACGACATTGGCCGTTGTCGCGGGGCTTCGAACGGTTCTACGGCTTCATGGGCGGCGAGACCGACCAGTGGTATCCCGAACTCGTATACGACAATCACCCAGTCGCCCCGCCGGGGTTGCCCGAGGACGGCTACCACCTGTCAAAAGACATCGCCGACAAGACAATCGAGTTCATCCGCGACGCGAAAGTGATCGCGTCCGACAAGCCGTGGTTCTCCTACGTCTGCCCAGGGGCTGGGCACGCACCGCACCATGTGTTCAAGGAGTGGGTCGACAAGTACGCGGGCAAGTTCGACATGGGCTATGAGCGCTATCGCGAAATCGTGCTCGAGAACCAGAAGAAGCTCGGCATCGTCCCGCCCGATACGGAACTTTCGCCGGTCAACCCGTACCTGGACGTCAAGGGACCCAACGGCGAGCCGTGGCCTCCGCAGGACACGGTGCGCCCATGGGATTCGCTCGGCGACGACGACAAGCGGCTGTTCTGCCGGATGGCCGAGGTGTTCGCCGGCTTCCTGAGCTACACCGACGCCCAAATCGGCCGCATCCTCGACTATTTGGAGGAATCCGGCCAGTTGGACAACACCATCATCGTGGTGATCTCCGACAACGGCGCCAGCGGCGAGGGTGGTCCGAACGGCTCGGTGAACGAGGTCAAGTTCTTCAACGGCTACGTCGACACCGTGGAAGAAGGACTGCGGTTCATGGACAACTTGGGCGGACCGGAGACCTACAACCACTATCCGATCGGCTGGGCGATGGCATTCAACACGCCCTACAAGCTGTTCAAGCGCTACGCCTCCCACGAGGGTGGGATCGCCGACACCGCGATCATCTCCTGGCCCAAGGGAATTGCCGCCCATGGCGAGGTACGGGATAACTACGTCAACGTCTGCGACATCACCCCGACGGTGTACGACCTGCTCGGCATCACCCCACCGGCCACCGTCAAGGGGATACCGCAAAAGCCGCTCGAGGGTGTGAGTTTCAAGGTGGCCCTTGCTGATCCGGCCGCGCCAACGGGCAAGGAGACACAGTTCTACGCCATGTTGGGCACGCGCGGTATCTGGCACAAGGGCTGGTTCGCCAACACTGTCCACGCCGCCACACCCGCAGGCTGGTCGCACTTCGACAAGGACCGCTGGGAGTTGTTCCACATCGAAGCCGACCGCAGCCAATGCCTCGACCTTGCCGCCGAGAACCCCGACAAGCTTGAGGACCTCAAGGCGCTGTGGTTGAGCGAGGCACAAAAGTACAACGGGCTGCCGCTGGCGGACTTGAACATCCTCGAGACGATGACACGGTGGCGGCCCTATCTGGCAGGCACCCGGGAGTCGTACGTCTACTACCCCGGCACCGCCGACGTCGGCATGGGTGCCGCCGTGGAGATCCAGGGTCGGTCGTTCGTGGTCATTGCGGAGGTCAGCATCGACACCACGGGTGCCGAAGGCGTGATCATGAAACACGGTGGCGCGCACGGTGGACACGTGCTGTTCATCCAGGACGGACGGCTGCAGTACGTCTACAACTTCCTCGGCGAGGAGGAGCAGCAGTTGTCGTCGTCCGACGCCGTCCCGCTGGGCACGCACACCCTCGGTGTTGCCTTCACGCGTACGGGCACCGTGGAGGGCAGTCACACCCCGCTCGGCGACGCCGCGCTCTACATCGACGACACCGAGGTGGCGTCGCGTTCGGGCATCAAAATCCATCCCGGGACGTTCGGCCTCGCCGGCGCCAGCCTGAGCGTCGGTAAGAACACCGGGTCGCCGGTCTCGCGCGCGTACAAGGCGCCGTTCCCGTTCACAGGTGGCACCATCGCTCAGGTGAACGTTGATGTGTCGGGCAAGCCCTACGTGGATTTGGAACGCGAGTTCGCACGAGCATTCGCGAAGGACTGATGAAGCGGGTTGGTTTGGTCGCGCTCGGGCTCGCTTGCGTGGTGGCGGGTTGCGTCCGAACCAGCGACGGTGTGCCCGTCGCCGCCGAATCGGGCACGACGGCCGCGTCCACGGCTCCGTCGGCGACGAGCCAGCCAACGCAAGAGTCCGATCCTTCCGCGTTCGGCGTCGTCCCGACCACGAGGGCGCCGGTGCCGCCGAACACCGTTGCCTGCATGCAGCCGATCAAGCCGGGCGTGCGGATGGCCGCCCAAGTCAAAGACCCGCAGGCGCCCAAGATCACCGTCGGCGTTCCCGAGGGCTGGTCGATGTCGGCTGGCTCTGGCGACATGGGTGGCCAACTGGCCGGGCCGGACGGGATGACGGCGACCGTCACGATCGCCCAGACCCAGCTCGATCCTGCAGCCGCGTTCAAGAAGTATGCCGACAACCTGATGGAGGAAGCAGCCGTTAGCAGCGTCAGCGTGCTGCCCGGCCAACTATGCGAGTACAGCGGACAGAAGCTGATGGGTGCGTGGTCCGATACGCCCCAGAACGCCGTCGAGTTCAGGGACCGCATCGCCCACGTCTGGACCAACAGCGGCAACGACTATCTCGTCTCGGTGCATGTGCAGGCGCCGACGGATACCGCCGGATTCGATGACGCCGCTTCGGTTCTGACTGAGGACTTCGAGATCGTCCTACCGTAGAGCCATGCTTACCGAGCTCGTCGAGTTGCCGGGCGGGTCCTTTCGGATGGGCTCTACGCAGTTCTATCCAGAAGAGGCGCCGGTGCACACCGTGACGGTCGGCGCCTTTGCCGTCGAGCGGCATCCGGTGACCAACGCCCAGTACGCCGAATTCGTCGCCGACACCGGTTATGTCACCGTCGCAGAGCAGGCGCCGGATCCAACGCTGTATCCGGGTGCGGCTGCTGAGGATCTGGTGCCGGGCGCGCTGGTCTTCCGGTCGACGAGCGGCCCGGTGGATCTGCGCGATTGGCGGCAGTGGTGGGAGTGGGCGCCCGGCGCGAATTGGCGCCACCCGTTCGGCCCGCAAAGCACCATTGAGGACCGGCTCGACCACCCCGTGGTCCAGGTCGCCTATCCCGACGCGGCCGCCTACGCCCACTGGGCGGGCCGTCGGCTGCCGACCGAGGCCGAGTGGGAGTACGCAGCCCGCGGCGGCGCCTCGACCGCTTACTCGTGGGGTGACGAGGTAACGCCTGGCGATCAGTTGATGGCCAACACCTGGCAGGGCCGGTTCCCGTACCGCAATGACGGCGCGCTCGGCTGGTTGGGCACCTCGCCGGTCGGCACGTTCCCCCCGAACGGCTTCGGCCTGATGGACATGATCGGCAATGTGTGGGAGTGGACGACGACGCAGTTCTCGGCGCACCACCGGCTCGACGGGCCGGTGCAGTCCTGTTGCGGGCCAGCCACGCCGGATCCGGCAGTGAATCAGACGCTCAAGGGCGGTTCGCACCTGTGCGCACCGGAGTACTGCCACCGCTATCGCCCTGCGGCCCGCTCGCCGCAGTCACAGGACAGCGCGACGACGCATATCGGGTTCCGCTGCTGCCGCTGATGCTGGCAACGGGACTGACACAACTTGCGTGCTACACGCGAGATTGCACAGAGGGTTGTGGCGAGGCTCTCGAGAAATCACGACCCTGGATGCAATCTCGACCCGAGCTTCGCGATCCTTAACAACCAGCCCTGAGCGTGCGGATCAGGTCGTGTCGCCCTGACCGCCGAAGCGGACAGCCAAGGCTCGGAACGCACCGGGAGCCAGCGCGCGCACGGTCGGGGCGATCCGAAGCCACCGCGGTCTCCACTCTTCGGCGCGGTCGCGCTGCACCGCTCGGACCACGGCGTCGGCCACCGTGTCGACAGGTATCGGCCGCGGCCGCGTACGTGTGTAAGGAGTACCGCGCGTCTCGAAGAAACCCGTGTCGACGACACCGGGCACGACGACGCTGATGTTGACGCCGGATCCGGCGGTCTCGCCCCGCAGACTCTCGGCGAACGCGTCGAGGCCGGCCTTGGTTGCCGCGTAGACGGCCTCGCCCGCGACTCCGGTGCGGCCGGCGATCGACGTGACAAAGCAGATCGCGCCGTGCTTCCTTTCGACCATCCCTGGCAACAGCGCGTGCGTGAGCTCGATCGAGGCCAGCAGATCGACCTCGACGAGTCGCCGAATCACGTCGACGGCCATCGCCGACACACGTCCGAAATAGCCGAAGCCCGCATTGTTGACCAGGACATCGACGCGCCCGAACGCATCCAGTGCCTCGGTGGCGAGCCGCTGCCGGTCTGCGGGTGAGTTCAGGTCCGCGATCAGGGCGCGCCCGCCGACCTCGCGTGCGACGTCGCCTGTGCGGTCCGGGTCGCGGCCATGGACCAGCACGTGTGCGCCTTCTGCGGCGAAGCGGGCCGCCGCGGCGTGGCCGATTCCGGCCGATGCGCCGGTGACCAGCACGACGGCGTCGGTCAATTGCATGGCAACAATGATCAGCGCAACGCGGCTGCGGTGTGAATGAATCGGTCGGCCCGGTACAAACGCCGTGTGCTCGACGCGTTGGCCAAGCCGACGATGCCGACAGTGATCAGCACTCCAGACACCGCGATGGCCGAAAGTACGCCGAGTCCACGCGGTGCGGGCGCGTCGAACGCGAGTATCCCCAACACGAAACTGGCGACGGGGTTGGTGACGCTCATCGCGGCGACGGCGGGCGGCAACGGACCGCTGGCGAACGCTATCTGTACCAACAACATTCCGCTCACCGCGGTCACCGCCAACGCGTAGACGGGCCAGTCGGACAGCATGACCGCCGCGCCGCCGTGATACAGATCCTCGACCGTCAGCTTCAGATAAACGGCATTGAGGGCGTGGCACAGGCCGGCGGCGACACCGACCAATGGGCCGGCCAGCCACGGGAAGGTGTGCCGACTCAGCTGGCGAAGAATCACGATGAGGCCGACCATGCACACCGTCGCGATCAGCACTCGGTGCCGGTGCGGTGCGCCGTTGAGCGGTGAAGCGCCTGCCGTCAACAGGAGCACCAGTCCGGCGCAGACCGCGAGCGCCGACATCCAGTCACGTGCCGACGGCCAACGGCGCTGCTCGCCCGACGCCAGTGACAGCACGAACAACAGCTGCGACGCCATCAGCGGTTGGACGGCCGCCACCGATCCGACCTTGAGCGCTGCCGCTTGGGTTCCGACGCCGGATAGGTTCGTGATCCACCCGACCAGCCAGGTACGGTTCCGCACCAGGTGGCCCAGCAGCCGCACGACGCCGGATGCGTCGCGAAGCGTCGATACGTCCTCGCCGATGGCGGCGCGCGCGGCGCGTTGCTGCAGGAACGCCGACAACGCGAAAAGGAACGCGGCCGCGAGGCCCAGCGCGGTAACGGCGATCATGATGGCATCGCAATCCAGTCTGACCGGGCGCAGTACGTACAGATGAACGTGCGCAAAATGTCAGGTTTTGACGGTGTGTCGGGTGCAAACACGCA
>JGI12053J15887_10001305_pt1 | contig 11469 bp, 8 predicted proteins | sample MedBloCAOM1_O3_FD_15887 | JGI IMG/M metagenome (IMG submission 15887)
TCCGCTGCTGTCGCTGGTCGTGCCGGTGTTCAACGAGGAGGAGTCGATCGGCATCTTCCTCGACACGGTGGCGCCCTTGATGGAGCGCCATGGCTTCCGCTTCGAGATCGTGTTCGTGAACGACGGATCGCACGACAATACGCTGGGCCACCTGCTCGACCGCAGCGCCCGCGACCGCCGCCTGCGGGTGGTCAACCTGTCGCGCAACTTCGGCAAGGAGGCCGCACTCACCGCCGGCATCGACCACGCCCGGGGCGACGTCATCGTGCCGATGGACATCGACCTGCAGGATCCGCCGGCCCTGCTCGAGCCCTTCATGGCGCGCTGGCGCGAGGGCTACGACATCGTCTACGGCGTGCGCACCCAGCGCACCTGGGACACCACGGCCAAGCGGGTCTCGGCGAGCTGGTTCTACCGGGTGTTCAACTCGATGTCGCCGGTGCGGATTCCGGAGAATGTCGGCGACTTCCGCCTGGTCGACCGGCGCGCCGTGGAAGTGCTGCGCCAGCTCCCCGAGCGCAACCGCTTCATGAAGGGCCTTTTCGCCTGGGTGGGATTCACGTCCATCGGCGTGCCCTACGAGCGGCCGCGGCGCGCCGCCGGCTCGAGCAAGTTCAACCTGTGGCGGCTGTGGAATTTCGCCATCGACGGCGTGGTGAGTTTCTCGACGGCGCCGCTGCGCGCCTGGTTCTATGTCGGCGTGGTGATCGCGGCCATCGCCGTGCTCTACGCCCTCTTCATCATCACCCGCGTGCTTATCTTCGGCATCGACACCCCGGGCTACGCCTCGCTGCTGATCGTCGTCCTGCTGATGGGCGCCATCCAGCTCCTGTCGCTCGGCATCATCGGCGAGTATCTCGGGCGTCTCTTCCTCGAGGTGAAGAGCCGGCCGATCTACGTCATCGAGGGCGTCTACGAGGACGGGACCGTCCAGCCGCCCCAACCTTGACGCACAAGTCCTGACCGCATGGACCTCAAGGAAGAGGACATTTTAGGCGCCGATATCGGCCGGCANTGGTACTACCGCGCCAAGGCGGCCGCCTTGCGCCGCGCCGTCGGCGATCTCGCGCCCAGGCGGATTCTCGATGTCGGCGCGGGCTCGGGCTTCTTCTCGCGCCATCTGCTGGCGGAGGCCGGCGCGCAATCCGCGCTCTGCGTCGATATCGGCTACCCCAGCGAGCGCGACGACAGCGTGGCCGGCAAGCCCGTGCTCTACCGCCGCGACACCGGCCCGACCGACTGCGACCTCGTGCTGATGATGGACGTGCTGGAGCATGTCGACGACGACCGCGGACTGCTTCGCCACTANGCGGCCAAGGTGCCGTCGGGCGCGCATTTCCTGGTAACGGTGCCCGCCTTCGGCTTCCTGTGGAGCGGCCACGACGTGTTCCTGGAGCACAAGAGGCGCTATCGCCTCGGCGAGATCGAGGCCGTTTTGCGCGACGCGGNCCTCGAAGTGATGCGCGGCTCCTACTACTTCGGCCTGGTCTTTCCCCTGGCGGCTGCCGTGCGGCTTGCCACAGCGCAACTCCGGTGAGCCCAAGAGCAGTCTCAAGAAGCACGGCGCCATCACGAACAGCCTGCTGAGCGCGGTCTGCACGGCCGAGGTCCCGCTGTTCCCGATCAACCGGCTGGCCGGCCTGTCCGCCTTCGTGGTGGCGCGGAAGCCTTAGGACATCAATCGTGTCCCTCCCCCCGTCATCGGGGGAGGCGGCCCGAAGGGCCGGAGGGGGAAAGCCACAGGCGAGACGTCTGCCAAATTCAGATCTGAAATTCGCGGAGATCATCGGTACGGATCGTCTCCTTATGCCGCGACTTGACAGTCCGCAGCCTTCGAGCGAATTTCGTTTTAATAGCGGAACAAGATTCATATACATGAACGACAGCGTGAAATCCGCGGCCAGAGTGCTCGATATTCTCGAGCTGTTGTTCCGCAGCGAAGAGCCGATGGCCCTGAAGGACCTCGTCTCGATTCTGGCGTTGCCGAAGAGCAGCGCGCACGCGTTGCTCCGGACGCTGCAGTCGCGCGGCTATGTCGAGCGCGACGCCGCCGACCGCTACGTACTGAACGAGTCCCTGCGCCAGTCGTCGGGCTGGATCGGCGGGCCCGAGGCGCACCTCGCGGCCGTGGCACGCCCGGTGATGGACCAGTTGCGCGATGACCTGGACGAAACCGTGTTCCTGGGGGTCCGCGCGGCGCGCGGTGACGTCAAGGTCATTGCCAAGTCGGTCAGTCGCGCGCAGATCCGCTACGATTCCGACGATCCTCGTCTGCGGCCGGCTTATTGCACCGGGATGGGCAGAGTTCTGCTGGCGTTCTGGGACAAGAAGTCGACAGATGCCTATTTGATGCGCACGCGACTGCGCGCCCACACACCGAGAACTGTGACTGACCGTGGCAGGCTGCGGACGATCCTCGCCAAGGTGGCGGCTGACGGCTATGCCGTTCTCGAGGAGGAATTTGTGCTCGGTGGATCGGCGACGGCGGCACCGGTGCTTGGCGGTGATGGTACGATCGTTGCTGCGCTGAATGTGGGAACGGTTTCAGCGCGGTATTCCGCCGGCAAGTCGCGAATCATCGCCGGCGTTGTCCGCGCGGCCGCCACCATCAGCCAGCGTCTCGGCTACCGGCGCGCGGCATAGGTCTTACGACGGAAGGAATGCAGCCGTGAGCTATCGAATCGGCGTGGATATCGGCGGCACCTTCGCGGATTTCTGTGCCCTGGACGAAGCGACCGGCCGTCTGGCGACCTTGAAGGTCTTGTCGACGCCGCAGGAACCCGGGCGCGAGGTCATTGCCGGTCTGGCGGAACTCGGCAGCCGGTTCGGCATCCAGCCGCAGGACATCGGCTATTTCACGCACGGCACGACCGTCGGCATCAACTCGGTGATCCAGCGCAAGGGCATTCGCCTCTGCCTGTTCACCACCGAGAACTTCGTCGACGTGCTGGAAGTGGCGCGCCTCAAGATGCCCGATCCGTATCACCTGATGTCGAGACGGGCGGAACCGCTGATCACGCGCGACCGCGTGCTGCCCGTGCGCCAACGGATCCTGGCCGACGGCACCGTGGAAACACCGCTCGATCATGCCAGCCTGCGCCGGGCGCTCGACCAGGCGATCGCGCTGGGCGCCGAGGGGATCGTGCTGGCGCTGCTGCATTCCTATCGCAATCCGGCGCACGAACGGGAGGCCGAGCGGTTGATCGGCCAATGGGCGCCGGGCCTGCCCGTGTTCTGCTCCAGCGACGTCTGGCCGATCATCCGCGAATACGAGCGCACCGCCACGGCCACCATCCACGGCTACGTGCAACCGCCTGTGGCGCGCTACCTGACGGCCCTGCAAGCGGCCCTGAAACAGGCCGGCGTCGCCGCCGAAGCCATGGTGACCAAGTCGAACGGCGGGGTCATGACCGCCGAGCTCGGCAAGTCGGCCTGTCTGCAAATGCTGCTGTCGGGCACCGCCGCCGGCGTCATCGGCGCGGGCTTCGTGGCGCGCCAGGCCGGGCAGGACAAGGTCCTGAGCCTCGACATCGGCGGAACCTCGGCCGATGTCGCCATCATCGTCGACGGCACGCCGACCTACGGCACCGGCGAAATGGTGGGCGACTTTCCGATCTACATCCCGACCGTCTCGGTGACCTCGATCGGCGACGGCGGCGGCTCGATCGCCGCGGTCAGCGAGTTCGGCATCCTCGCGGTCGGGCCCGAAAGCGCCGGGTCGACGCCCGGTCCGGCCTGCTACGGCCGCGGCGGCACGCGGCCCACCATGACCGATGCCTTCGCGGCCTGCGGCGTCATCGGCCACGGCAACATCGGTTATGACGCGGTCGCCGTCGATGTCGACAAGGCGCGCGCCGCCGTCGGCACGATCGCCATCCGGCTGGGACGCGGGCTCGAGCAGGCCGCCGAAGCCATCATCCAGGTGGCGGTCTCCGGCATGTACCGCGAGGTCGGCAAGCTCGCCTCGCGCCAGGGCATCGACCCGCGCGACTTCACCTTGCTGGCGTTCGGCGGCGCCGGACCGATGCTGGGATGCTTCCTGGCGCGCGAACTCGGCATGCGCCAGGTGCTGATCCCGACGGCGCCGGGCGTGCTGTCGGCGCTGGGCGGGCTGGTCGCCGACGTCAAGAACGACTTCATCAGCACGGCCTACTACCCGCTGTCGACGGCCGAGCTGCCGCGCCTGAAGGCGGATTTCGACGGCCTCGCGCGTCGCGCCGCCGCCTGGATCACCGAGGAGCAGAAGTTCGCCGGTCCCTACGTGCTGCAGCCCGCCGCCGACATGCGTTATCACGGGCAATCGTTCGAGATCGACGTGCCGCTGCAGCTGGACTGGATCGCGTCCGGCGACCTCGAGCGCATCGCGGCCGCCTTTCATGCCCAGCACGACCGCCTCTACGGCCACAGCGCGCCCGCGACGCCGGTGCATCTGGTCAGCCTGCGCATGGTCGTGGTGGGCGCCTCGCCGCAGCCGCAGTTCCCGGCCGCACCGCTTCGCGCCGACGCGCCCACGCCCATCAAGAAGATCGAGGTCTACCTCGACGGCGCCTGGCGCACCGTGCCGCTTTACCGGCGGGCCGACCTCGGGCACGGCCACCGTCTCGCCAGCCCCTGCGTCGTGGCGCAGGAGGATACGACGATCTGCGTGCCGCAAGGCTTCTCCGGCGCAGTCGACGCGTACGGCAATATTCTCCTGTCGCTGGATCACGTTTCGCCAGATCACGGGCCGCCAGCTCGCGGGTCGATCGAGCAATGAAGGGACACGCCATGCGCACCGACCCGGTCACCCTGCAGATCTTCGCCAACCACGCCCAGGCGGCGGCCGACAGCATGGCGTTCACGCTGTTCCGCACGGCGCACTCGACCTTCGTGAAGGAAACCGAGGATTTCACCACCGGGCTCGCCACGCCTGACGGCATGACCTTCGCCAGCCCGCGCGATCTCGGCGCCACCTGGTTCATCGGCCTCGACTACGCCAATGCCGTTCGCATGGTGGGCNACTACCAACCGGGCGACATCTGCATCACCAACGATCCCTACAGCGGCTTCGTGTGCACCCACACGCCCGACCTGCATATGTGGAAGCCCATCTTCTGGCAGGACGAGCTGGTCGCCTTCGCCGTCAGCCACATCCACAACACCGACGTGGGCGGCGCGGTGCCGGCATCGTTGTCGCGGCAATTGACCGAGGTCCACCAGGAAGGCATCCGCATCCCGCCGCACAAGCTCTACGACCAGGGCAAGCTCAACCAGGCGCTGCTCGACGTGATGCTGACCAATGTGCGCATGCCCGAGCAGAACTACGGCGACCTGCAGGCGCAGATCGCCGCCATGAATACCGGCGAGCGCAAGGTCCACGACATGGTGCGCAAGTTCGGCGTGGAAGTGTTCCGCCAGGGCGTCAAGGATCTGCTGGACCTGGGCGAACGGCAGGCCCGCGCCGTGTTGCGCCGCATTCCCGACGGCGACTATTTCTTTGCCGACTACCTCGACGAGGACGCGCCGGGCGGCGTGCCCGTGCGCCTGGCCCTGACCCTGAAGATCAGCGGCGACGAGGCGATCCTCGACTTTTCCGGCTCCGACGCCCAGCTCCAATCGTCGCTCAACGTGCCCACGGGCGGTGCCGAGCGCCACATCCTGCTGATGGTCGGCTACACCTACTGCCTCTACAGCATCGATCCGACGATTCTCCTGAACGGCGGCATCACGCGGCCGGCGCGCTGCGTCGTCCCCGAAGGCACCATCCTCAACCCGAAATTTCCCGCCGCCGTCGGCATGCGCAGCATGACCTGCAGCCGCCTGCAGGGCGTCACGATCGGCGCGTTCTCGGCGGCGGTGCCCGACCTGCTGCCCGCCGGCCCGGCCGGCGGCGGCGCCATCATGAACGTCAAGACGACCGACAACAGGAGCGGCCGCACCATCATGGCCTCGATCGACCCGATCACCGGCGGCGCCGGCGGCTGGTCGGGCGGCGACGGCGCCGACGGCTCGGGCGCCAACTCGAGCTTCCTCAAGAACACACCGGTCGAGATCAACGAGACCGAGGTGCCGATCAAGGTGCTGCGTTACGGCCTGGTGCCCGATTCCGGCGGCCCCGGCCGGCATCGCGGCGGGCTGGCGACCCAGCTCGAGTTCAAGGTCTTCGCGCCCAACACCGTGGTGACGGCGCGCAACCGCGACCGCACGCGCTTTTCGTCGTGGGGCAGCAACGGCGGCCGGCCGGGCGCGACCTCCTGCTTCTGGCGCAACCGGGAGAGCAACGACGCGGTCGATCTGGGCAACACCGACGTGGTGCCGCTCGATCCCGGCGACGTCATCCTGGTGACGGCGTCCGGCGGCGGCGGCTGGGGACCGCCCTGGGAGCGCGATGCGCAGGCGGTGCTGTTCGACGTGCAGCAAGGCAAGGTCTCCGTCCAGTCAGCGGCCGACGATTACGGTGTCGTCATCCGCGACGGCGCGATCGACGAGACGGCGACGGCGGCCCGCCGCGCCCGCCTGGCGGCCAACGCCAAGCCCAGCGTCTTCGCCTTCAATGACCAGCGCGAGGCCTACGAGCGCGACTGGACCAACGCCAACTATGCCGTCCTGACCGAGGTGCTGGCCACCCTGCCGGTCCATTGGCGGCACTTCATCAAGAAACGGATCTTCGCCGCGCTGGAGGCACTCCCGCCGCATCAGCGCCGCGGCGACGGCAGCGAGGTGCGGCGCGCCTTCGACCTGGCGGTGGCTGAGTTCCCGCAGCTCGGGCTGGCGCAAGCGGCGGAATGAACGGCGTCGCGTATGGCCAAAACTCCGTCATCGGGATGACGGAGTAAATAATTCGACAACCCCGCCCTAGCGGGGGAGAGGAAATTTAGGAGGAGACCATGTCCGCACGCCCGACCGTCGTTCCCAAGCCCGAGGAGCAGGAGCAGCCCTGGCAGTGGTCCGAAGAGCGCTGGCGCGGCATCGTCGAGCGGGTGCGCGCCGGCCGGACGCTGCGGCCCAACGTGTGGCCGGACGGCGCACGCTGCGCCGTGGCGATCTCGTTCGACTCCGACCACGAGACCGGCGAGCTGCGCGAAGGCGGCGAGTCGATCGGTCGCCTGAGCCAGGGCCAGTACGGCAACCGCGCCGGCATCCCGCGCATCCTGGCGCTGCTGCAGAAATACGCGATCCCGGCGACCTTCTACGTGCCGGCCGTCTCGGCCATGCTCCATCCCGACGAGCAGCGCCGCGTCGTTGCCGAGGGCCACGAGATCGGCATCCACGGCTGGATCCACGAGCGCAACTCGATCCTGCCCGAGGCGTCGGAGCGCGACCTGCAGATGCGCGCGGCCGACATGCTGGAGAAGGTCACCGGCCGGCGCCCGGTCGGCATCCGCACGCCATCCTGGGATTTCTCGCCGCAGACGCTCGCCATCACGCGCGACATGGGATTGCTCTACGACTCCTCGCTGATGGCCGACGACGACTGCTACGAGCTGCTGCTCGACGGCCAGCCGACCGGTGTCGTCGAGCTGCCGGTCGAGTGGATCCGCGACGACGCGGTCTACTTCAACATGAATCGCTTCGCGTCGCTGCGCCCTTATACGCCGCCCTCGGGCGTGCTGGAGGTCTTCCGCCGCGAGTTCGACATGGCCTATGCCGAGGGCGGGCTCTACCAGCTCACCATGCATCCGCACATCATCGGCCACCGCTCGCGCATCATGATCCTGGAGGAGCTGATCCGGCATATCCGCGCGCATGCCGGCATCTGGTGTGCGACGCATGCCGACGTCGTACGCTACGTCAAGCAGAACGGCTGAACGAAGGGGAGGGGCAGGGGATGAAACGGACAATTCTGGCAGTGCTGGCCGCGATCGCCGCGGCAACGACCGTCGCCGCCGGCGAGGCCTGGGCGCAGGGCAAGTACGTCCACGCCAACAACAGCGGCTACGACAATCTCGATCCGCATGTCGTGTTCGACGTCGGCCGCGCCGCGTCGCGCATAAACTTCTACGACGGACTCCTGCGCTGGGTCGACAATCCGCCGAAGATGATCCCGTGGCTGGCGGAGAGCTACACGTCCTCGCCCGACGGCAAGACCTGGACCTTCACCCTGCGCAAGGGGGTGAAGTTCCACGACGGCAGCGAGATGACCGCCGACGACGTGCTCTACAGTATCGAGCGCATGCTGGCGACCAAGAAGGGCGCCTCGACGCTGTTCCTGCCCATCATCGACCCGGGCAGCACCAAGGCGCCCGACAAGTACACGGTGGTGTTCACGCTCAAGGAACCGTCCGCCATCTTCCTGGCCACCGTGCCGGAAATCCTGGTGGTCAATGCCAAGCTGGTGAAGAAGAACGAGAAGGACGGCGACTGGGGCCAGGCGTGGCTGGCCAAGAACGTGGCCAGCACCGGCTCGTACAAGCTGAAGCGCTACGATCCGGCAATCGGTTTCGTCGGCGAGCGCTTCAAGGAGCATTTCGCCGGCTGGGGCCCCAAGGCCTTCGACGAGATCGAGTTCCGCACCGTGCTGGAGACCAACACCCGCGTCCAGGGATTGATCAAGGGCGACATCCAGGGCACCGACGGATACCTGCCCTATGACCAGATCCTGCGGCTCAAGCAGGTGAAGAACGTGCAGATCCTCGAACAGGAATCGATGCGCGTCTTCTACTTCAACATCCACAATGGCCGGGCGCCGCTGGACGACGTGCACTTCCGTCGGGCGCTGGCCTATGCCTTCGACTATGACGGCTTCATCAAGGACATCCTGAAGGATGCGGTTGCCCGCAACCGGAGCCCCAACCCCAACAACCTGTGGGGCGCTCCCCAGGACCTCAAGGGCTACACCTACGACCTGGAAAAGGCCAAGGCGGAGCTTGCCCAGGTCAAGGAGCCATTGCGGCCGATCACCATCGGCACGCTGGCCGGCTTCAGCGAGACGGAGCAGGCGGCCACGCTGCTGCAAAACGGCGCCAAGAAGATCGGCATCGACATCAAGATCGAATCGGCGCCCTGGCCGGTCATCCAGAGCCGGATGCAGGATCGCGAAAAGAGCTACGACATGGTGCCGCTGTGGAAGAGCACCTACTACGTCGATCCCAACAACTGGGTCGGCGAGATGTACGGCTCGCGTTACATCGGCACGCGCAACACGTCGTACGTCAAGGATGCCGAGATGGACCAGTGGATCGACGAGGCGCTGGCGGTCAACGACCAGGACAAGCGGCGCCCCCTGTACGAGAAGGCCGCGACCAAGGCGACCGAGCAGGCGATGGGCATCTTCGTCTACAACACGCGCTGGTATGGTCCCTACGCCGCCAACGTCGAGGGAATCCGCTTCAGCCCGATCGGCAGCGGCCAGGACATGCGCTGGGCCCATTACAAGTAGGCAGTTCATGATCTTGCGGACCGCGAGCGTCTCGCTCGCTCATGATCATGAGCGAGCCGGAGGCTCGCGGTCCGGAAGAGGAAGAGTGCAAGAGGCCTCTTGATGCGCCGCCTGGAGATGATCGTTTCGCGACTTGCCTGGTTCGTGCCGACCTTGGCCGGGCTCGTCGTCATCGTCTTCCTGATCTCCAACGTCATTCCCACCGATCCGGTGCGCGTTCTTCTGGGCGAGAACGCGACGCCCGCGCAGGTCGAGGCGATGCGCATCCAGCTGGGCTACGACCAGCCGCTCTGGGTCCAGCTCGCGCGGCACTTCCGCGACATCGTGTCGGGCAATCTCGGCATCAGCATCTACAGCCAGCGCCCGATATCGGAGGACTTGGCACAGCGCCTGCCGGCCACCCTGGAACTGACCCTGACGGCAATCACGCTGTCGGTCGCGCTTGGCATTCCGCTCGGCGTGATATCGGCGCTGAATCGCAATTCGCTGTTGGACCACGTCCTGCGGGTGATCAGCGTCTCCGGGCTTGCCCTGGCCGCGTTCTGGTTGGCGTTGCTGCTGCAATTCCTGTTTGCGATGAAGCTGGGCGTGGCGCCGCTCAACAGCCGGATCGACGGATTTGGCCCCACCCCCGTAACCGGGCTCATGATCATCGATTCGCTGCTCGACTGGGACATGGAATCCCTGCACAGCGCGCTGTCGCACATCGCCTTGCCGGCCCTGACGCTGGCGCTGCCAGCGGCCGCGACGATTGTCCGCTTCACCCGGGCCGGCGTGCTGGACGTCATCAACAGCAACCATGTGCTTTACCAGCGTGCCATGGGCCTACCGCCGGGTCTGATCGTCTGGAAATACGTGCTGCGCAACGCCATGATTTCGACCGTTACCCAGATCGGTCTGATCTTCGGCGTGCTGGTGACCAACGCCGTGATCGTCGAGACTGTGTTCGACTGGCCCGGGATCGGCACGTTTGCCGTGCAGTCGATCCTGCAGTCGGACCACAAGGCGATCATCGGCTTCACGATCTGGATCGGCGCCCTGATCGTGATCGTCAACCTGCTGGTCGACATTACCCATTCGTTCATCGACCCGCGGGGAACGCGATGAGGGAAACACGATGAAACCGGGCTGGCGGCGGGGGTTGGACCGGTTCGCAAGCGACCGCGCCTCGGCATTGGGCCTGGCGCTGCTGCTTGTGCTGATCGTGGCGGCGATCTTCGCGCCGATCCTGGCGCCGTTTCCCGGCGACGTCGCGGATTTCCACACCGCGAACCGCTTGCGCGCGCCCGACGCCGTGAACTGGCTGGGCACCGACCGGATGGGCAGCGATCTGTTGAGTCGCATCCTGTTCGGCGCCCGCATCACGATCACCATCGCCGTTGTCGCCGTCGGATCCGCCGTCCTGGTCGGCGTGCCGATCGGGCTCGTCGCCGGCTACTACGGCGGCTGGCCGAGCAATCTCCTGATGCGCGTCTCCGACATATTCCTGGCGGTGCCGCAAATCGTGCTGGCGATCGCCATCGCCCAGACGCTCGGTCCGTCGATCGAAAACGTCATCCTGGCGCTCAGCATCACCTATTGGCCGTTCTGGGCCCGGCTGGTCTTCGCCGAAACGCGCTCGCTGAAGAACGAGGTCTTCATCGAATCGGCGATCGCCCTGGGCGCCTCGCCGTTGCGCGTGATGACCCTGCACGTCCTGCCGAACATCGCCTCGGCCATCATCGTGCGCACATCGATCGGCATGGGCGCCACCATCCTGACCGCGGCGGCGCTGGGCTTCCTGGGCCTGGGCGCCCCGCCGCCGACGCCCGAGTGGGGCCGCATGATCGCCGAATCGCGCGAATTCCTGCCCGAGGCGTGGTGGTATGCAACCGTGCCCGGGGTCGCCATCTTCATGGTGGTCATGGGCTTCAACCTGCTGGGCGACGGGCTGCGCGACTTCCTCGACCCACGCATACGGCGGGGAGCCGGCGTAAAGTGACGGCGCTGCTGGCGGTCGAAGACCTGTCGCTGGGGTTTGCAACCGAGGCCGGCTTCGCCTCGGTCCTCGACCGCGTCAGCCTGTCGATCGAACGCGGCCAGGTCCTGGGCCTGGTCGGCGAAAGCGGCTG
>JGI12053J15887_10001306_pt1 | contig 11466 bp, 9 predicted proteins | sample MedBloCAOM1_O3_FD_15887 | JGI IMG/M metagenome (IMG submission 15887)
GCCGCAGCCGCACGAAAACGCGCTCGCCCGCCAGCGCCTTGAAGCCGTTCTCGAATCGCAGCACCAGCCGGCCGCGCTCGACCAGCATCGGCGTCTTCGGCAGCACGCCGGTGGTCGAGGCCGACACGAGATAGGCGACGCGCAGCGCAGCGCCCAGCACGCGGGCGCGGTCGAGCACCCGGGTCGAGGCGAGTTCGCGCAGCCGCGGCGAAAGCTCCTCGTCGACCAGGCCGACGTGGCGAAAGAATACGGCCAGCGAGATGAAGGTGCGGCCGGGATGGTCGACCGCGACGAAGGCGGCATTGGCGATGATATTGAGCGACTGCTCGCCGCGATAGTCGGGATGCGCCCGCCACCCGATATCGGCGAGCAGGCACGACGCGTGGCGAAGCCGCCGCTCGTCCGCGGTCTCGTCGAGCCCCGACGACGTCATGAACCGGTCGGTCCATTGGATGAGCTCCTCGCCATGAGCAGGCGAGCGCGAGCGCAGGACGTTGAGCTCACTCGCGGCCGCGATCAGCGGATCCTTCTCGCGCTCCTTGGCGTCGAGCATGGAATAGAGCAGTCCCTCGCGCACGCCGAGCGCGGAAATGACGACGTCCTTCGGCTTGCCGATCCGCACCAGGTTCTCGAGCACGAGCGCGGCATAGGCGAGCAGCGGCCGGCGGGCATCGGTCACCACCTCGATCTGGGAAAGTATGTCGGGGTTGACCCTGTGCACGAGGCTCGCGAAGTCGAACGCTTCCTTCGCCGGCAGCACATAGCCGTGCATGACGTGGAGCGGATAGCCGGTCTGCCACATGTGCAGGCGCGCGAGTGCGCGCCAGGTCCCGCCGATCGCATAGAAGGTGCGCCCCTTGCCGTTTTCCAGGAGGCGCGCGCCGGCGAGCGCGCTCCGCACGATCTTTTCCGCCTTCTTGATCGACTTCGACGAAATGTCCTGCAGCGCAAGCCCGCCCAGCGGGAGCGTCAGGCCCGGCTTGACCCGCAGCCCGTGGACCTCGGTCAGCTCGAGCGAGCCGCCGCCGAGATCGCCGACGATGCCGTCGGGCTTATGGAAGCCGGACACCACCCCGAGCGCGGAGAGTTCCGCCTCCCGCTTGCCGGAGAGGACGTCGATCTTGGTGCCGCAGATGCGCTCCGCCTCCGCGACGAAGGCCTTGCCGTTCTCCGCATCGCGGCAGGCGGCAGTCGCGATCGCCCAGACCTGCGCCGTCTCCAGCCGCTCGCACAGGGCGCGAAAGCGCCGCAGCGCCGCGAGCGCCTTCTCGACCGCGTCGGCGGCGAGGAGACCCGTGGTCTGGACTTCGCGTCCGAGCCCCGCCAGCACCTTCTCGTTGAAAATCGGCGTGGGGCTGCGGGTGAGGCCCTCATAGGCGACGAGCCGCACGGAGTTCGAGCCGATGTCGATAACGGCGATCGGCGGCCCGTAGTCGAGACGACCTTGCGCGGTATTCATGGGCAAGCGCCGCCGCTTAAGCGCGGTCGAGACGGCGTATAAGGCTACGCGGGGACGATTCCTTGAGCGATTTGCCACGGCCCGACAGACTCGGATTGGTCATGAAGTATTTGTGAGCGTTGAAGGGCTCCTCACCCTCGGCGGCTTTTATGCGATTCGACGTCCCGTCGGGCAACAATTTCCAGCTCTGCTCGTTGTCCTTGAAATTCGCTACCATGATCTGGTCGAGCACCTGCTCGTGCACGGTGGGATTGAGAATCGGGCACAACACTTCGACGCGGCGATCGAGATTGCGCGGCATCATGTCGGCGGACGAAATGTAGACCGCGGCCTTCGGGTGCGGCAGGCCGTGGCCAGCGCCGAAGCAGTAGATGCGGCTATGCTCGAGGAAGCGGCCGACGATCGATTTCACCCGGATATTGTCGGACAAGCCCGGCAAGCCCGGCCGCAGGCAGCAAATGCCGCGCACCACCAGATCGACCGCCACGCCAGCGCACGAGGCCTTGTAGAGCATGTCGATGATCTCGGGATCGACCACCGAGTTGTCCTTCATCCAGATCGCCGCCGGACGCCCGGCCTTGGCGTGCGCGATCTCCTGCTCGATGTGCTCGCAGATGCGGTCGCGCAGCGTGAGCGGCGACACCGCCATGCGTTGCAGCTCGGCCGGCTCGGCGTAGCCGGTCACGTAATTGAAGATGTGCGCGACGTCGCGCGCGATGACCGGATCCGAGGTGAAGAAGGAGAGATCGGTATAGATGCGCGCCGTGACCGGATGATAATTGCCGGTGCCGACATGGACGTAGGATGCGAGCGCGCCCGCTTCCCGCCGCACCACCATCGACAGCTTGGCGTGGGTCTTGAGCTCGATGAACCCGTACACGACCTGCGCGCCGACGCGCTCGAGCGCGCGCGACCAGCGGATATTGGCCTCCTCGTCGAAGCGGGCCTTGAGCTCGATCAGGGCGGTGACCGACTTGCCGGCTTCGGCTGCCTCGATCAGCGCCCGGACGATCGGCGATTCGGCCGACGTACGGTAGAGCGTCTGCTTGATCGCGACGACGTCGGGATCGCGGGCGGCCTGGTTGAGGAACTGCACGACCACATCGAACGACTCGTAGGGATGGTGGACGATCAGATCCTTCTGGCGGATCGCCGCGAAGCAGTCACCGCCATGATCGCGGATGCGTTCGGGGTAACGCGGGTTGTAGGGCACGAATTCGAGGTCCGGCCGATCGAGGCTCACGAGCTGCGACAACTCGTTGAGCGCCAGCACGCCATCGACCAGAAACACCTCGTCGTCACTGCAGGCGAGCGCCCGCTGGACGAATGCTCGCAACTCCGCCGGCATCAAAGCTTCGAGCTCGAGCCGGATCACCGATCCGCGTCGGCGCCGCTTGAGCACCGTCTCGAACTCGCGCACTAGGTCTTCCGCCTCTTCCTCGATTTCGATTTCGGAGTCGCGAATGACGCGGAAGGCGCCCTGCCCCTTGACCGTATAACCAGGAAACAGGCGACCGATGAACAGGCTCGTGGCCTGTTCGAGGGTGATCACCCGCGCCGACGACCCGCCGTCCGCGTTCGGCAGGCGGATGAACCGTTCGATCTTGTTGGGAACGCGGATCAGCGCGTTCATCGCCTTGCCGTCGCTGACCCGCGCCAGCTGCAGCGCGATGGTGAAACCGAGATTGGGAATGAAGGGAAACGGATGTGCCGGATCGATCGCGAGCGGCGTCAGCAACGGGAAAATCTGGCGCAGGAAATAGTCCTCGAGCCAGATCTTTTCCTTCTTGCTCACGTCGGGCCCGTCGACCAGCACGATGCCCTGCTCGGCCAGCATCTTGCGCAGCTCGCGCCAGCGCTTCTGCTGATCGCTCGCCAGCACGGCAACGGCCTCGCTGATGCGGGCGAGCTGCTCGGCCGGAGTGAGCCCGTCCGGCGACTTGATCATGGTGATGCCCAGCTTCAGCTGGCCCTTCAGGCCGGCCACGCGGACCATGAAAAACTCATCGAGATTGTTGGCAGAAATGGAAAGAAACCGGACGCGCTCCAGCAGGGGCTGGGCGTCGTTGGCTGCTTCCTCGAGCACCCGGCGATTGAAATGCAGCCACGACAATTCGCGGTTGATGAATCGCTCGGGACTCTCCATCAGCTCGAAGGCAGCCGCCGGGGCGTCCGTGGCCAGCGCGGTTTCTTCTTTGACAGCAGTGGCTTGGCTACGCTCAGCCATGAGTGAAGGTGTTCCGATGCGGGCGGCACCATGGCCGGCCACGATGACCGCTTCATGACGCGTTGGGGCAATAAGGCGCCTCGACTGGGGACCCGTCAAGCTGGCGGTGCGCGCAGGACTTCGGTCGCGAGCGCTCTGGTTAATGGGCGCTTGCGCAGCATTGCCTCGTCGTCGAGCCGCGCGACGACGTCGCGCGCGCCGGCAAATGATCGTTCGATCCGCGTGGCCAGGTAGCCGATCAGGCTTTCGTCGACCGCGAGCTGCCGATCGGCAAAAAGCTTCACCAGGACCGCGCGCAGCAGCGCATCGTCGGGAGGCGCCAGGACGACGACCGGCAAAGCCTTGAGCCGGGAGCCGACATCGCGGATGGCGAAGGTCCATCCCACCGGGGCGGTGCGCGCGGTGAGCAGCACGAAGGCTTCGTCCTCGCGGGCAAGATTGAGCAGGTGAAAAAGCGCGCGCTCGTCGAAGGCGCCTTCGGCGATATCCTCGACGACCAACGCGCCGGTCACGAGCGCCGCCGGCACCGCCTCCTGTTCCAGGGCGCGCGCTGCGACGAGCCTGGCGCCCGCTATCAGCGCCCACACGGCGGCGAGATGGCTCTTGCCGGAGCCTTCCGGGCCAGCGAGGATCACCGCCCGGTGCGGCCAAGCCGGCCAGCTGTCGATGAGCGTGAGTGCCGCGGCATTCGAAGGCCCGCTCAGGAAATCCTCGCGCGCAAGACTCTCCGCGTGATCGAGCGCAAGCGCGAGTTGCCGCGGAGCCATTTGACGGGGAGCCGTTTGACGAGGAGCCATGGCCGTTAAGTCGGCTTTTCCCCGGTATAGAAGGGGCTCGNGAGATATTGCCGCAGCCCGAAGCGGAACAGCACCGCGATTGCGGCCGCGAGCGGCACGGCGATCAGAAGCCCCACGAAGCCGAACAGATAACCGAAGGCGAACATGGCGAACATCATCCAGACCGGATGCAGTCCCACGCGCTCGCCGACGAACTTGGGCGAGATGATATTGCCCTCGATGAACTGTCCCACCAGGAAGATCGCGATCACGATCGCGATGCGCTTCCAGTCCGGCCAGAATTGCGCGATCGCCACGCTGGTCGCGATCACCAGCCCGGTCATCGAGCCGATATAGGGCACGAAGGTGATCAGGCCAGCGATGAGACCGATGAGCAGGGCGAAATCCAGGCCCACCAGCATCAACCCGATGGCATAGTAGATGCCGAGCACGAGGCACACGCCGAGCTGTCCGCGCAGGAAGCCGCCGATCGCCGTGTCGATCTCGCGGGCGAGCCGGCGCACGGTGTCACGCTGGCGCACCGGCACCCAGCTGTCGATGATGTCGATCATCGCATGCCAGTCGCAGATCAGATAGAAGGTGACGATAGGCATCACGATCAGGATCGACGCGAACGAGACCAGAGCCTTGCCGCCGGTCCACAACGAATAGGTAAAGCCCAGTAGCCAGGTGGCAGCCTGGCCGACCAGATCGGAAACCGTCTTGTTCTTGTCCTCGCCGGCAAACCAGTTGATCCAAGGGAGGTCCGGATCGACAAGCATCTCCTGCACGCGCTTGAAATATCCGGGGATGTGAGAGATCAGCGCCGATCCCTGCTGGAGCAGAAGCGGAACCAGCAGCAGCACGAGCGCGACCAGGGCCACGACCACGAGGCTGACCATCAGCAGCGCCGCGACGGTGCGATTGATGCCGAGGCGCTCCATGCGGTCGGCGATCGGAGCTTGCACGTAGGCGAGCGCCATTCCCAATACGAACGGAAGCAAGACATCGTGCAGCAGCCAGAGCAAGGCCGCCAGCACGAAGAACGTCAGGAGCCAGAACGCGAGATGGCGGCTCTGAATCATCATCCCCTCCCGCACCCTCGACCCACCGCCGCCTCTTGAGCATTTTCCGGAAAAGTGGAAACCGGTCTTCCGCAGAAAATGCGACCACTAAACGACTCTAGAGCGCATTCCGCGGTCAACCTAGTCGGAATGCACTCTAGGATCGGGGGTCCTTTTCCGCCGCGTTCATGTGGCGTACCCACTCAGCGACATAGAAGGCAACGGAAAGCAAGGTCAAGATCGTCACCAACCCCATGAGCACCATCACCGCTATTTCCGCATCGAATTCGAATCCGAGCGCCGCCAGGACCACGGCGGCGAGAGCGATCTGCGCGACGGTGTTGAGCTTGGAAACGCGCAACGGCTTGAGCGGCACGGGCTTGTCCACCACCCACGACAAGATCACCGCGCTCACGATCATGATGTCGCGCGAGACCACCAGGATGACCAACCAGCGCGGAATGGCATCGGTGATGCCGAGCGCGACATAGATCGAAACCAGCATCGCCTTGTCGGCGAGCGGATCGAGATAGGCGCCGAGCTCCGTCGTCATGCCGAAGCGTTTGGCCAGGAACCCATCGATAGCATCGCTGATGCCAGCGGCGAGAAACAGCACGAAGGCGACGCGAAACTCCCCTGCCGTGATCGCCCAGACCACGACCGGCACCAACAGGATACGGCCAAGCGTAATAAGGTTCGGAATACTCAAACTTCGCCCCGGCTGGCCCGCGCGCCGCCGTCACCACCGGGGGCGCATCTGGCCATGCCAGCGCAGTATAGCCACGATCAAGCCATTGCACACTCTGCGATTCCGACGTACCACCCCGCGGCAATCCGAGGACAGGCGATGGCAGACAAGGGGCAGGGCGCCGATCCGCTCTTCATCTTCGACTACTTTACCTGTGGACAACTCGCTCCCAAGATCCGTGCCCGCGTCGTCATGGGCGTCGTCGCCGGCTGCCGGGAGGCAGGTTGCGTCCTGATCGGCGGCGAGACCGCCGAAATGCCGGGTCTCTACCAGGCGGGCAAGGACGGCGCGCCCCGGGTTGTCTTTTCCGGCCATCTCGATCTCGCCGGGTAACGCATGAGCAGGAAGCGCGTCGCCGTCCTGATTTCCGGCCGCGGCTCGAACATGACGGCGCTGATCGAGGCGGCCAAGGATCCGTCTTATCCCGCCGACATCGCGCTGGTTCTCTCCAATCGAGCGGATGCAGCCGGGCTTGCGCGGGCGGAGGGCGAAGGCATCGCAGCCGCCGTGGTCGATCACACCGCCTTCGGCAAAGACCGCGAGGCCTTCGAGCGCGCCGTGCAGGCGGAGCTCGAAAAGCATCGCATCGATCTCGTCTGCCTGGCCGGATTCATGCGGGTGCTGACACCCTGGTTCGTGCGCCGGTGGGAAGGGCGGCTCATCAACATTCATCCTGCCCTCCTGCCGGCATTCAAGGGCCTCAATACCCACGAGCGCGCGCTCGAGGCCGGCGTGACGCATCACGGCGCGACGGTGCATTTCGTCGTCACGGAAATGGACTCCGGCCCCATCATTCTTCAGGACAGCCTGAGAATTCTCGACATCGACGATGCCGACACGCTCGCCGCCCGCGTGCTGGAGCTCGAGCATCGCATCTATCCGCTGGCGCTCGCGCGGGTCGCGCGGGGCGAGGTCAAGATCGGTGACGGAACATCTTAGCCCGATCACGATCGCGATGATGACGGCGAATTGATCGTGCCCGACAATTGAATCGACCGGTCCATGCGGCACAATCGCCTGGATGCAGGGAGATCGCGATCATGATGACGCTCTACACCTTCGGGCCGGCGTTCGGGCTGCCGGATCCGAGCCCATTCGTGACGAAAGTCGAAATCCTCCTGAAGATGGCCGGGCTGCCCTATCGGACGGAGACCAACGGATTCGGCAAAGCTCCCAAGGGCAAGCTGCCTTACATCGATGACGACGGCGAACGCATTGCGGACTCGACCTTCATTCGCTGGCACATCGAGAAGACATACAATTTCGATTTCGATCGCGGACTCAGCGCCGAGCAGCGCGCCGTCGCTTGGGCATTCGAAAAGATGGCTGAGGATCAAACCTATTGGGCGCTGGTCCATGCCCGATGGATGAACGACGCCAATTTCTACAACGGTCCGGCCAAATTCTTCGGCAAGGTTCCAGCCCCGCTGCGCCCACTCGTGATCGCCATGGTTCGACGCCAGCTTCGCAAGATCCTGCATGGCCAGGGCATCGGCCGTCACTCCGACGCTGAGATTGTCTCGCTCGCGACGCGCTCGATCGGGGCGATATCCGACTATCTCGGACAAAAGCCATTCTTCATGGGCAGCGAGCCGACCGGCATCGACGCCGCCATGTTCGCATTCGTCGCGGGCGCGCTGTGCCCGGTATTCGACACGCCGATCCGCACGGCCGCGGAAGGCCACGGCAATCTCAAGGGCTATGTCGGACGGATGGCCGCGCGCTTCTACCCTGAATTCAAGGAGCTCGCTGGAGTGAAGGCAGCCGCTTGACTACGCCTACTCGCCACTCCTCACAAAAAACAACCCCCCGGCGCAAGGCCGGGGGCTACGGGAAGAACTCGCTGGCCGGGTATCCGGCCTTCCCGCCACGTCAGGACACCTTGATATTTTCCGCTGATGTCTTGCCGCGATTGCTCACGAGCTCGAACTCGACAGTCTGCCCTTCGTTGAGCGTGCTGAGGCCAGCGCGCTCCACCGCCGAGATGTGGACGAAGACGTCCTTGTCGCCGGTCGAAGGTCGAATGAACCCGTAGCCTTTAGTGGGATTGAACCATTTGACGGTGCCCTTCTGCATCGTCTGTCTCCTAGTCAGTGAAGCCTCGAGCGTTGGTAGCGCCACCGCATCGCTGCGAGCCGCGCCACAACCCGGGTTTTGGGATGATCCGAAGTGAGGGCGCCCTATCGGCACGCGACCGCCGGAGCGGCCCAAAAATCCGAATTGTGGCGTAACAAATACCAAAAACGCGGCTGGAGCAAGGCTGGCAGGCGGCGCGCGTCGGTGCCAGGCGCGCGAAGCGATGATAGTGCGCGGGTTTGGTCGATCAAAGAAACGCAGCTGCTCGGGCGTCGGATATTTCATCTCATGATAGGTCATAAAACATCCGCGCCGGCGGTTCGCGATCAGGGACCGGCGGGCGGTGGCCTCGTGCGGCGTAGCTTCCCGATCCCCGCGCAATGTTCGCAGCGACATGGAAGTCCGGGCGCTGGCCGGTGTTATTATCGATTATAGAGTCGCAACCGAACCGTGGGGGAAACGCATGATGACGATCACGTCAAACCGGCCCAGCGTGCAGTCCGGCGAGCCGAAGCCGATCATTCCGCCGCTTGCCGCCTTCTACGTCCATAGCCGCGATCTCGCCTGGCTGGTGATCCGCCTCACGGCTGGCGGAATGCTGCTGGTGCACGGCATCAACAAGGTGATGCCGATGGCGGAGAAAGGCTTCAGCGCGACCATCGAGGCGTTCGCCGCCGGCAGCATGGCCCGGCGCGGGATCGAGCCGGCGATCCTCGCCGCCTATGCGGTGTTCTTTCTGGAGACGATCGGCGCGGTGCTGATCATGCTGGGGCTGTTCACCCGTTTCATCGCGGCCGCGGCGGCAATCCAGTTCGCGGTCATCACCTTTGTCGCGCACTGGCCGCAGGGCTTCACCTGGTCGCGCGGCGGATGGGAGTACCCGTTGTTCTGGGGCCTGATCCTGTTCGCCATCGCGCTGCGCGGCGGCGGCCCCTACTCGCTCGACCGCAAGCTCGGCTGGGAGTTGTGACGGATCCAGACGCGATTGTCGTGAAAGGCGGCGCCGCCCAACGGGGCAATGGAGTCGGCGCCCGTGAGCGTGTTGATGCCGCGCCCGTCGCAATAGGCCGCGTTCGGCCAGACCGATTCCGCAATCAAGACACCGCGCCGCAGGCCGTCGAAGAGCCGCGCGTACAGGCGTACCTCGCCCCGCTTGTTGCCGAGGACGACCTGGTCGCGATCGGCAATACCCAACGCAGCCGCGTCCTCCGGATGGATCATCACCTCCGGCCGGCCTTCCCTGGCGCGCGAGGTCGGCATTTCGGTGAAAGTGGAGTTGAGGAAGCTGCGTGCCGGTGAGGTGGCGAGCCGGAACGGATGCTCCGCGTCCGCCTCCTCGATCGCCGCCCAATGGTCAGGCAGCTCCGGCATACCATCGACCGGGCCGGATTGGCGCCACTGTCGGATCGCGAGTTGCGGCCAGTCGGGCTTGAAGCGGAACTTGCCGCCGGGCCAGGCGAAGCCGTTCGTGTAATGGGCGGTGTCGAAGTCGGGCTGGCAATCGATCCATCGGCTGCGCTCGAGGTCGGCCAGCGTTCCCCAGCCCGAGTTCTGCAGCGTCCAGTCGATCAGCTCGCGCGCGCTCATGTCGAAGCCGGGATGCTTCGCCCCGAGCCGCGCGGCGAGCGCGCAGATCACATCGTGATTCGAGTGGCATTCGCCAGGCGGCTCGATGAGCTTCGGCCCGAGCTGGATATATTGATGGCCGCCACCCTGATAGACGTCGTCGTGCTCGAGAAACATCGTCGCCGGCAGCACGACATCGGCCATCGCCGCGGTCGCGGTCATGAACTGCTCGTGCACGCAGACGAACAGGTCCTCGCGCGCAAAACCGCGTTTGACGAGATCCTGTTCCGGCGCGACCGACACCGGATTGGTGTTCTGGATCAGCATCGCCTCGACCGGCGGCCCGCCCGCGAGCGCATCTTTCTCGCCGCACAGCACCGCGCCGATGCGCGACTGGTCGAGCAGACGCACGGAAGGGTCGCGCCGGTCGAGCCCTTCGATCATGGTCTTGTCCCAGTGGTAGATCGCGGCGTTGTTGTGGAACGCCCCGCCGCCTTCGTGGAGCCAGGCGCCGGTGATGGCGGGAATGCAGCTCGCCGCGTGCATGTTGACCGCGCCATTGCGCGAGCGGGTAAAGCCGTAGCCGAGGCGGAAGAAGGCGCGCTTGCGCTCGCCGACCAGCCGGGCAAACGCCTCGATGGTCTCGGCCGGGCAACCGGTGATGCCGGCCGCCCATGCGGGATCGCGCAGGCGCAAATGCTCTTCGAGCTCGCGCGGGGCATCGGTGTAACGGTCGAGATAATCCCAGTCCGCCTTGCCGTCGCGGAACAGGCAATGCATGACGGCACAGGCGAGCGCGGCGTCGGTGCCGGGCCGAATGAGCACGGGCAGATCGGCCTGCTCCATCGTGCCGTTCATATACACGTCGACGGCGACGATCTTGGCGCGGCGCTCCTTGCGGGCACGGACCGCGTGCGTCATCACATTGACCTGCGTGCTCACCGCATTGGTGCCCCAGATGACGATGAGATCGGATTTCGCCATTTCGCGCGGATCGGGGCCGGCAATTTTTCCCGTGCCGGCGGCGTAGCCGCTCCAGGCCGGGTTGCTGCAGATCGTCTCGAAGAAGCCGGAATAGGCCTTGGCGTGCCGCAGCCGATGGATGCCGTCGCGCATGACGAGCCCCATCGTGCCGGCATAGTAATAGGGCCAGACCGCCTGCGGGCCGGATTGCCGCTCGACGCGCAGGAAGTTCTCCGCAACCAGGTCGAGCGCGTCGTCCCACGAGACCGGCGAGAACTCTCCCGAGCCTTTGGCGCCGAATCCTTTCGCGCCTTTGCGCAAGAGCGGGCGCGTCAACCGGTCTGCATGGTGCGCGCGCTCGGCATAGCGCGCGACCTTGGCGCAGATCACGCCGGCGGTATAGGCGTTGTCTTCGGCACCGCGGATGCGCCCGATCGTGCGCTCGTCGAGGACTTCGACTTCAAGCGCGCAGGTCGACGGACAATCATGCGGGCAGGCGGAGGCGCCGATGCGAACCGGCGCCCTCCCTTCCGTCCCCCGCATAAGCGCGTTCACGCGCGCCTTCCGACGCGCTATGCGGGGGAGGG
>JGI12053J15887_10001307_pt1 | contig 11464 bp, 9 predicted proteins | sample MedBloCAOM1_O3_FD_15887 | JGI IMG/M metagenome (IMG submission 15887)
AGCAGAAAACCCTGCAACCTCTCGACAACCCGTTCGGCACGACGTTGTCACCCATGTCTTAGGTACGACCTGTCACCTATGTGTCCGGGCTGGACACGGGACTGGTTGGCTGGGGCGCCAGGACTCGAACCTGGGAATGGCGGAATCAAAATCCAAGTAGTTCGCCTTATTTATCAAAGCTTATTCCGAAAAAATGCGGAAATTCGACCTCAATTCGATCAAGAGGTTAGCGGACATTTCGGAATACCGAGATGTAGCGAAAACACAGGGCATGCACCTACATTACGACCGCGAGAGGTAACGCGGCAGCTCTCGCTCGAACTCGGGGAAGTAGCGCGAGATCACCATCGCGTCGAACCGTCTGAGAATTGACTCCTTCGGTTCTCGGTCGAGCAAGAAGCGGAAGGCCGCCTCGAGACAGCGTTCCGGCGTATGTTTGCCGGCTGTCAGCCGCTCGCACATCTCTGGCGACATCGTCACGTGGTGACGGGTCTCACCCCTTCCTTCACGGACGACCACCTCGAATTCGAGAGGGTCGCCCTCGGCAACGCGCTGGACTTCGATCATATCGACTCCTAGGTCAGAGCCGGTTGGCGTCGGAATCGTAGCCCTTGTCGGCGAGAAGATAGGCGGGCCGCTCCTCGGCCAGGGCGATTACCTCTTCGAATGCCGTGCAGTCCGCCGCTTCGCCGGGCGTGAGGTGGAAGACGAGCGGGATACCTCGGGCATCACTGAGACAATGAACTTACAGGCGAAGGATGCACGTGCGGCCGCGCCGGTATAGGGTGATCTCGCCGGCGGTCGATGACGCCAATGAGCGAAGGCATGGACTGGTTTCACCTGACCGATCCCGGGCCGATGACAAAGGAGACTCGAATGATCGCCTGCCTCCCACGACGCGCACGGTCTCGTCAGGCGGGCTCCTCGACCGTCGTCCTGACCTTTCTCACTCTTCTCCCGCTCGCTGCGCTGCTCGGCACCGCGACGGCACAAGCGCCATCGGTGTCGCCTCTGGCCGGTGAAGGGGATAGGGCGCATCGGGCCGACTGGGTGCGTGACGCCTACAATGTCAAAGGCGCGGGGGTCACGGTGTGCGTGCTTTCCGACAGCATCGACAATGGCAATGGAGCGCTCGCCGAGGCCCGGCGAGTGCATGCTCTGCCGCCGGAGCCGCAACTGACCGCGGTGCTCGGCGAAGAAGGCAGCGCAACCGGCGAGGGCGCGGCGATGCTGGAAATCATCCACAAGATCGCGCCCGATGCCAAGCTGGTCTTCGCCACCGCCCGGGGAGGGACCGATCACGTCGCGGCTAACATCCGGACCCTCGTGTCGCCGACGTACGGCTGCCAGATCATCGTGGACGACATTTTCTTTCGCGACGAGCCGCCGTTCCAGGACGGCGCCATCAGCATCGCGATCAACGAGGCCGCCGCAAAGGGCGTGCTGGTGATCTCCGCAGCGGGAAACTACGGCAACTACGCTGCCGGGACATCCGGCACGTGGGAGGGCGATTTCGTCGACGGCGGCCCGAGCCCGATCACTACTTCGGGCATCGCGCACCGCTTCGCGCCGGGCAAGCTCTATGCGACGCTCACGCAAGCGACGTCCCTGATCGCAGTCTACTGGAACGACGAATGGTCGAGCCCCACGTCCAACTACGCGCTGTTCGTCACCGACGCGAACAATGCCGTCATCGCGTACCAGGCGGGAAGGACGGGGTTTGCGTACCAGTATGTCGACGCATCGGCCGACCTCGCACGCCCCAAGTTCCTCCCCGGAGATCGTATCTGGGTCATCAAGGGCGCAAGGTCCCCGGCGCGCTACCTGCGGATCAGCACGTTGGGCGGGCAGATCGACGCCGACGCGCGCCCCACGGAGGGGAGCGTGTTCGGGCACAGTGCGGCGAGCAACGTGCTGTCGGTCGGGGCCGTCGACCTGCCGAGCCCCCTCGCGGCGTATTCGCGCGATCGCGAAATCGTTGTGAACTCCCGTACGGCGGACGGTAAACGGCGCATCTTCTACAAGGCCGACAAGAGCCCGATCCCGCCGCCGGGAAACCTCCTGAAGGGCACGAACGGCGGGAGCAGCCTGTTGAAGCCGGACCTGGCAGCCGGCGCGGCCAACTCCCGGAATACGGCGGATCTCGCCCAGGACGTTGCGGATCATGAAGTCGCCGAGCCCGATCTCGTCCAGTTTCCCGTCGGTCTACCGTAGCGTGATGATCTGCAGGACCGCGCTCGATGCTTCCTCGATCAGAATGCCTTGCTGGATGACCGCGCGCGGCAGCCGCGCTTCGACGCGCTTGATCCTGTTCTGAACCTCGACCGAGGCCATGCTCGAATCGGTGCCGGGAACGAAGTTGGCCGTGATCTCGACCTGTCCCAGTGAATCGCTGGTCGATTCGAAACTCAGGATGCCACTGGCGCCATTGCGTCCACCCGTGGGCGGATCGCAAGCCTCCTCGACGCCTTCACACCTGAAGAATGCGCCACTCCGACTCGCACTCCAGCTCTGTCGCCCTTCCATTTTGGCATGTTGCCGGCCGCGTACCTGTCGAACAAACGGATCACGCCTCGCCCAACCAAGGACGGCGGCCTCTTTGACGTAACTCAAATCCGCGGGTCAAAATCGCACGCCTGCGCCTAACATCCCGCGTCTCAGGACCTTTCGGATTAGACAGTGCGCGAGCTATGTTGCCCGGCACGGCGCAGATCGTCGTCTCGCACAGGCTGAGATACGCTGCGCTTGCACGTTAGTGGCGGAACAGCGAAGGGTTCTGGACGGAAGAGTCAACGCGCGTTAATGGCAATTCCATTGGCTAGAGAAAAGGGGCAGCAACCAAGCAGCCCCCTAGCGCGCGTCGATGGCCTTGAGCCGCAATCTAATGCGACAGCAACGGGACGGCAGGCCATCTTTCTGGGAAAGACGCGAGCCGCGTACTGCCCGACCCGAAGGTGCCCGCCACTGGCGTGAACAATAGGCCGCCGCGAGCGCGCGAATGTCAACGGCCGGAACAGATTGAGCATCGCTCATCTCCTCGTTCCAAGCGTCCGACTACCCCGCCCTGAATTTCGCGGCTAATTTTTTTGCCGGCGGGGGCAAAAAAAAGTTTTCGGAATTTCGCGGAAATTTGCGTGGGCCTCGGATTTGGTCATTGCGTGTCCGCGCCGCCCGGCAGGCACACGGTGAAGACCGAGCCCTTCCCCGGTTCGCTCGTCACGGTTACGTCGCCACCCATCATGCGCGCGAGCTTGCGCGAGATGGCGAGGCCGAGACCGGTGCCACCGAAGCGCTGCGCGGTCGAGGCATCGGCCTGGGTGAATTCCTCGAACAGCTTGGCCTGCTGCTCAGCCGTCATGCCGATGCCGCTATCGGCAACGGCGAGTTCGATCCAGTCGTGTCCGTCAGCCACCCTCCGCGCCCGCAGTCTGATCTCGCCCTCTTTGGTGAATTTGCAGGCATTGCTTAGCAGATTGAGCAGGATCTGCCGCAGGCGCATGGGGTCCACGGTCATGGCGCCAAGGTTCTCCTGACTCTCGACCACGAAGCGGTTCTTGTTCTGCTCGGCAAGCTGGCGCGCGGTGCCGATCACCTCGTCGATCAGCGGCGTGAGTTGCACGGTCTGAGGATTGAGCTCAAGCTTGCCGGCTTCGATCTTCGACAGGTCGAGCACCTGGTTGATGAGGCCAAGCAGGTGGGTGCCGGCGTTTTTCACGCGCTTGAGCGGCTCCTGCGCCTTCTCCGTGCCGAAGCGCGCGGCATTGGTCGACATCATCTCGGTGAGCCCGATGATGGCGTTGAGCGGGGTGCGCAGCTCGTGGCTCATGCTGGAGAGAAATTGCGACTTGTGCTGGCTCGCCAGTTCGAGCTGACGGCTCTTGTCCTGGATTTCGTCGAACAGCCGCGTGTTCTCGATGGCGATTACCGCCTGGTCGGCGAATGTAGTGACCAACTCGATGTGCTTGTCGTCGAACGGCCGCACGGTGCGACGGCTCACCAGAATGACACCGATCGGGCTACCCTCGCGCAACAGGGGCACGCCGAGATGGGTGCGATAGCCACCTAACCTTTGTGCCTCAGCATTGATGTATTCCGGGTCGGCCAGAACATCGGGGATTTGAACGGCCTTACCCTCAAGCAAAACTCGCCCGGTTAGAGTCGGTCGCCCCAGTGGAAATGTAAGGTCCTTGTGATATTCAATGTATTCCGGTGAGAAGCCGTATCTCGCCGCGGAATAGTAGCCGCCCTCTGTCGGGCGGAGGATTTGAGCCATATCCGCCTCGCACAGGCGTGCCGCCGACTCGACCAAGGTATCGAGCACGACTTGCAGGTCGAACGTTGAGCGGCTGATCACCTTGAGCACGTCGGCGGTGGCGGTCTGCTGCTGCAGCGCCTCGGCAAGGTGCTTCCGCGCCTCGGCTAGCTTGCGCTTGTATTCATCAAGCTGCCGTTCCAGATCGGCGCGCGGCTTTCGCGTCCTCGCTTTCGTTCCGGTCGAACGAAGCTTGCGACCACGCGTTCGGCTCTTCGCACCCTTGCGGGACAAACGTTCACCTCGTCGGCACGGTCTATCGCCGCAGGCCCGGTCTGACAACCTGAGGTCCTTCAACTCGGACCATAACACGGTCCGGGTCGGCAGTGTGTGAGGCCAAATTACATTGGTGCCAGCAACGGAAACAAAGGCCACTGGCGTCCGAGCTATGCGGCTCGGTGGCCGGAGTGAAAACGCCTGACGACTTTGCTGTGGGGTCCTGCTCTCTGCATGTCAGCTATTGGCACGTTTCTGCCGTTCGTGGCGCTGCAACATCAAGGCAGTTATCGGGGGTATAGGAGACATGTCGCCGATGGCGCGGGAAGCCGAGTTTGACCCACAACGGACCTCGGCCCCAAAGGCAGGCGCGCGTGCTGCGCCCTCCCCCCAGTCCGAGGAATGCCGCCTTCTCGATTCAGAACAATTCAGGTCTGCCCCAAGGACCGGCTGACTCTTCCACCGGCAGGCTGGGAGATGTGGTAGACCGCCTGCGCACTGCGGTCGCTGGCTGGTACTATGGCCGCGGTACGGCGCGGAGGGAGGAGCATGATGTATCCGGAATATCTCGGATTGGTCGGCGACCAGGCAGCCGCATACCCGCTTTCAATTAAACGGCAACAGCCGATCAAAGTGCTGCGCGTTGTCTTCCTGGCCATTCTCTGTCTGCTCGCCACGCCGTGCGCTGGCGTGGCACAGCAACCCAAAAAACCCCCATGGGTCTGCTTTCTGACGTTCGATCCCGGTACGTTGCGGACACGGTCGCCACGATTCGACGGATTCTTTGAAGGCCTGCAGGAACTCGGATATGTGCATGGGAACAACATCAACATCAGTTATCTTTCCGCGGACAATAACGGCGATCGATTTCCCACGCTGATCGACGAATGCCTGAGTCTCAAGCCCGACGTCATCGCTGTGACGACCACCCCTGCAGCTCATCTCTTGAAGAAAGCAACCCGCACGATTCCGATTGTCATGGTTGCCCTGGGCGACCCGCTTGGGACTGGGCTTGTCGATAGCCTATCAAGACCCTCGGAAAACATCACCGGGATGTCGCTGATGGTACCCGAGCTTGCGGTCAAGCGACTTGAGCTGCTTAAGGAACTCGTGCCCGGGATCTCCCGGGTGCTCGTGCTGTCTTTCCTCGCCGACCCAATTGCACCGATACAGGTGAAAGCGCTGGAGGGAGCAGCCCCTTCGCTGGGTGTGACGCTGCTAGTACAGGACATTCGGACGGCCGATGACATACCTGCCGCATTCGAGGCTGCAAGCCGAGCGCATGCCGAAGGAGCTCTCATAACTGAGGAGAGCATGTTCATTGTTCATCGCGCCCGGGTTACGGAACTCGCGGCTCGGCACAAGTTGCCCGCCGTGTATCCCTTCCTACTGCCTGTTACCGATGCCGGTGGCCTGATGGCTTACACGGTAAAGGCTCCTGCACTTCATCGAAACGCCGCCGCATACGTCGACCGGGTATTGAAGGGGGCCAAGGTTGCCGATCTTCCTGTTCAGCAGCCGACGCAATTCGAGCTTGTGATCAACCTCAAAACCGCGAAGGCACTCGGGCTCGAAGTGCCACCGACGCTGCTCGCACGCGCCGACGAGGTTATCGAATAATTTGGCCGATGTCTGAGTTTGGCACGTCTGAGACCTTCGGCGGTGACGTGAAGAGGTCCGCTTATGGACTAAGAGCGGTCCTGTAGCGGATGTTGTTGCAGGACCGAGTCTGACCCAACTGAGACATCGGCCTACGCCCAATTACTGCGACCAAAAGTCCATTCCTACCCGTTTGAATGTGTTAGTTTGAGCCGAGCCTCTAAGGTCGGAGTTGGACATGAGGCGGCGGGAATTTCTTAGTGTCTTCGCTGGTGCAGCGGCTGCGTGGCCGCTCGCGGCGCGAGCGCAACAGGCCGCAACGCCGTCAATTGGCGTCCTATCGCCGGCTTCAGCGGCCACCAGCGCACGCAACATTGCGGCGCTTCGGCAGGGATTACGCAATCTGGGGTACGTCGAGGGTCGCAATATCGCGATCGAGTATCGATTCGCAGAGGGAATTTCGGAGCGGCTCTCAAGGTTCGCGACCGAGCTCGTTGCACTCAAGCCCGTTGTCATTGTCGTCGGGTCAACCTCCGGAATCGTAAGTGCAAGCAAAATTACGCAAACAGTACCGTTGATAATGATTGGAGCAAGCGAAGACCCAGTCCTGCTGGGGCTGGTCGCGAGCTTCGCGCGCCCTGGCGGCAATGTGACGGGGTTCATGCTCACTCTCGATCAGCAAATTCTTGGCAAAAGGCTCCAGCTGCTCCGCGACGCGATCCCCGGGATCTCGCGCGTCGGCGTCATGGGTAATCCTGACGCTCCGGGAGATGCCGCCGAATTGAGAATGGTGCCATCGGTCGCAGGACAGTTCGGGCTGCAATATCGTCTCTTAGAGGTCCGGACAGTAGACGAGCTTGAGGCGGCGTTTGCGACGGCGACTCGCGAAGACTTGCAAGCGCTCTATATTACTTGGAACCCTGTTTTCAATGTTCATCGTGCGCGGGTGGTCGCCATGGTGGCGAGCCTGCGGATACCGGCGATATATGGCTTCCGCGACTTCGTGCAGTCGGGCGGTCTGATGTCATACGGCCCAGATTTGCCCGACCTGTATCGGCGCTCTGCAACGTACGTCGACAAAATCCTCAAGGGTGAAAAAGTGGGTGAGCTGCCGCTGCAACTCTCCGAATGGTACGAATTGGTGATCAATCTCAAGACGGCCAAGGCACTCGGTCTCTCGATTTCGGAGGCGTTTCTGCTGCTCGCCGACGAGGTGATCGAATGAATGGCGCGATGTCGCATATTGGCACATCGCTGCCGTTCGCGGCACTGCAACATCACGGCTGATGTTGAGAGTACAACGGACATGTCTCGGACATGCTGCTAGGGCAGAGTGTGACCCAACTGCGACATAGATCGGACCGAAATGCCGCAGCGCAGCAGTCTCCTGCCGTAGCTGAGGTGATGCTATCGTTTCTATCGAAAGAACGGGAGGCATTGGGCAGTGAAACGCCGCGAGTTCATCACGCTCCTCGCCGGCGCGGCGGCGGCGTGGCCGCTCGCGGCACGCGCGCAGCAATCGTCACCGGCGCTCATCGGCTTCTTTAACGCCGGAGCCGCCACCGTCTTGAAGCAGGAGATCGACGCGTTTCGCGACGGCCTGCGCAACCTCGGCCACATCGAGGGCCACAATGTTCGCTTCGAGTACCGGTTTGCCGACGGCTACCTCGACCGGCTTCCGGCCCTCGCCGCAGAACTAGTCCGGCTCAATCCAAATGTCGTCGTCTCCTCGCCAGTGCCAGCCAATCTGGCGATCGCCAAAGCCACGAGCACGATTCCCATCGTGATGGCGTCGGGCGCCGACCCCGTCGGCTTCGGCTTGGTTAAAAGCTTTTCGCATCCAGGCGGCAACGTCACCGGGCTCACCAATTTCGCCGAGGAGCTAGCTTCCAAGCAGATCGATCTCATGCGCGAATTGCTGCCGGACTTGGCGCGCCTTGCCGCGCTCGTCAACGTGGCGAATCCGCTGCACGTGCCGCAATGGCGCGAGACGCAGGCAGCGGCTGCCCAGGCAGCAGTCGCGCTTGTGGCGTTCGAACTTCGCAGCCCCGATCAATTGGAGGAGGCCTTTGCGAGGTTCGCACGCGAGCGGGCCGACGCGCTGCTCGTTCCGCCCGACGTGACCTTCAGCACCCACGGGCGGCGCATCGCAAATCTCGCGCTAGACGCGCGGCTGCCGACGATCTTTTTCCTCCGCCAATCCGCCGAGGACGGCGGCCTGATGAGCTACGGCCCCAACCAGGTTGAAAACTATCGCCGCGCGGCAACCTATGTGGACAAGATCTTGAAGGGCGCAAAGCCGCAAGACCTTCCGATCGAGCGGCCGACCAAGTTCGAACTGGTGATCAACCTCAAGACCGCCAAGATGCTCGGCCTCACAGTGCCGCCGGCGCTGTTCGCCCGCGCCGATGAGGTGATCGAATGAAACGCCGCGAGTTCATCATGCTGCTCGGCGGTGCGGCGGTGGCGTGGCCGGTCGCGGTGCGTGCGCAGCAGCCCTCGAACATCCCGAGGGTCGGCGTCCTACGTTTTGGTCCTGCCGCTGCTTACGTTGACCGGGTTGAGGCACTGCGGTCCGGATTGCGCCAACTCGGCTATGTCGAAGGCAAGAACATCGCCATCGAGTACGTGTGGACGGAAACGGCCGACCGATTGGATGAACGCGCGGCCGAACTGGTCCGCATGAACGTTGACATCATTTTCGCGACTTCTTCGACCGAGGTGGAGGCTGCTCGAAAGGCGACTATGACGGTTCCCATCGTGTTCGCTACCTATGCCGACCCCGTGGGTGTCGGCCACGTGGCTAATCTTGCCCAGCCCGGCGGCAATATCACGGGGCTATCGATGCTGCTCACCGAGCTCGTTGCCAAGGAACTTGAGATATTGAAGGAGGCCCTGCCCGGCATGACGCGAGTCGGTGTGCTCTTCACCTCCATCGCGCCCTCTTACGGTCCTACGGTCCAGGCATTGGAGAGTGCCGGTAAGACACTCGGTCTCCAGCTCGTCATCACGCCGGCGCGAGCCGTCGAAGACTTTGAAGAAGCGTTCTCAACGATGTCGAGAGAACAGGTGGCTGGTTTTGTCGCCGTGGCGACGCCGCCCACCCTTTCGCACCGTGAGCGTCTGGCAGAACTCGCACAGAAGCACCGGTTGCCGAGCATGTTCGGAACCAGGGAGAATGTGGAGGCAGGCGGCCTCATGAGTTATGCGCCGGACCTCCGCTATATGACCCGGCTCGCCGCAACCTACATCGACAAAATCCTCAAGGGCGCTAAACCAGCCGACCTGCCGGTGGAGCAGGCTTCCAAATACCAGCTGGTCATCAATCTAAAGACCGCCAAGGCGCTCGGGTTGGAAGTGCCGCCGCTGCTGCTCGCTCGCGCCGACGAGGTGATCGAATGAAGCGGCGCGAGTTCATCACGCTGCTCGGCGGTGCGGCGGCGTGGCCGGTCGCGGCGAAGGCGCAGGAGCCCGGCAAGCTGCCGACCATCGGGTACCTCGGTAGCGGTGGACCAATAACGCAGCGTGCATGGGTCGAGGCGTTTGTGCAGCGGCTGCGCGAACTCGGCTGGTCCGAGGGCCGTACCGTCGCGATCGAGTACCGCTGGGGCGAGGGACGCGCCGAGCGCTATGCCGAGATCGCCGCCGAGTTTGTCCAGCTCAAGGTCGATGTCATTCTCGCAGGCGGAACCGAAGCAGCGATCGCTGCAAAGCAGGCGACTTCAATCATCCCGATCGTATTTCCGACGGCGGGAGACCCGATCGGCAGCCGCCTTGTGGCTTCACTGACTGGCGCGCCAGCAAACTTGGTATTTTTCAAAGTCGCGAAGCGTGAGGTGATGCCGGGGGAAGCACCGGGGAAGCAGCCGGACTGATTTTAGCCGTCCGCGTCGCCCTATATGCCCTGCGCAATCTCACCGGGCTTTCTCCTCCGGCCGCGCCTACAGAATTGTACTATTGCATGCGTCCGCGCGGGGAATAGCTTTCAACCTCGCCCCACAAGAATGCCCGTTTGGGCGGCTATGGTAGCAACGTCGGCTTTGTTGCAGTGGCGGATAATCGCGCTGCCTCTTTGGTGGAATGCGTCATCGCCAAGAGGCGGGGGAGGAAGCCCAGATGAGGCGGGCGTGTCGCGCCGTACCCATTTTCTGCCCGAGCCAGTGCCTGTGTCTGCGGCTCGGAGAATAGCCAAGTGCCGCCCGCGAGATAGGCATCGCCTTCGGCAAAGAGTTTGATTTCGTCCCGACTACGCGGCCGCGCTATCGCCGTGACAGTGTTAAGATCCATGCCTGCCGAGCTATGGGCGAAAGTTGGTGACGGCATGAAGGGATAAGGCGGCGTATCGTGGGGGTGTTCGACGCCTCCACTTCTCCACTGAAGGAGTGATACGCCGTGACCGACAGTAACGTTTTCCAACTCTCCCAGCCAGGAACTTTTACCGATCCGCTGACCGAGGTTTTGCGCAACGGCGCGCGAGCGTTGTTGGCGCAGGCCGTCGAGGCAGAAGTGGCGGCTTTGCTCAGCTGCCATGCCGACAAGCAGACCGACGACGGCCGCCAACGGTTGGTGCGCCACGGACATCTGCCCGAGCGTGAGATCGTGACCGGCATCGGTCCGGTGGCGGTGCGCTGCCCGCGCGTGCGCGATCGTGTTGGCGAAGGCCCGGAGCGCATCCGCTTTTCGTCGGCGATTTTGCCGCCCTACGCCCGCCGGTCGAAAAGCCTCGAGGTGTTGATCCCGATCCTCTACCTCAAGGGTGTCTCCACCGGTGACTTCGAGGAGGCGCTGATCGCACTGCTCGGCAAGGACGCCGGCGGGCTCTCGGCCACGACCGTCGGACGGCTCAAGGAGGCCTGGTCGGAGGAGCATGCGCGCTGGAGCAAGCGCGATCTCTCAGCCAAGCGCTACGTGTACTTCTGGGCCGACGGCATCCATGTGCAGGCCCGGCTCGAGGACGCCGCGCAGTGCCTGCTGGTCATCATCGGCGCCACGCCCGAGGGCAAGAAGGAACTCGTCGGCCTGATCGACGGCGTGCGGGAAAGTGCGCAATCCTGGAGGGAGCTGCTCCTCGACCTGAAGCGGCGCGGACTTGCGGCAGCGCCCGAGCTCGCGGTTGCCGACGGCGCGCTCGGCTTCTGGCAGGCGATCGAGGAAGTGTGGCCGCAGACGCGCGGACAGCGCTGCTGGGTGCACAAGACCGCGAACGTCCTGAACAAGTTGCCGAAGAGCCAGCAATCGAAAGCCAAGCGGGCGCTGCAAGAGATCTGGATGGCCGAGACCAAGAAGGATGCACTCGCCGCGTTCGATGCCTTCGTCGAAACCTGGGGCGTCAAATAC
>JGI12053J15887_10001308_pt1 | contig 11457 bp, 7 predicted proteins | sample MedBloCAOM1_O3_FD_15887 | JGI IMG/M metagenome (IMG submission 15887)
CGCAATGACGGACGGGTGTGCGTTTGTCCCGGACGCGGTCCGGGGCACGCCATTCCTCATCCAGAGAAGCCTCAGAATTCGTCTCCACTCATAGTGCGCGCCGCGCCGTCAAAAAAAATGCGCGGCCCCCCCTAATCAGAGGGAAGCAAGGAATACCGCTGTGTTCTATCAACGATGCTTCGGCCTTAAGGGGCCAACAAGGCATTTGAGCAGCCAGCGATTCAAGAGAACATGACCAGCAAGACCTGCGTGGCTCCGGAGATATTGTCTCGCGTGACCACGGTTATCGCAGCCGGCCGGGCATTTCCGGCGGTTGTCGTCTGTGCCGCCGGTGTGAAGACCCGCGCGCGCAGCAGCGGAATGATGAGCTGATATGGCCACCATCATGACCGCTCGCTGCCGGAACAAACCTGCATGACCGATCCGGACAGCTCCGCGACAATTCGATTCTCGACAGCCGATGTTCCAGAAAACATGCGGGTTGCCACCTGGCGTGCGCATTACGGCCGGACGGTGGTTAACGCCGACATCGACCCTGATGACGAAGCCTCGTTCGACGCAACAGTGGCTTCACGCGTGCTGCCGGGGCTGCAGCTGGTGTCGGGCCGCTTTACGGCCGCCCGGATCATACGGACGCATGAGATGATCGAAGACGGCAATGACGATCTCTCGCTCCTGGTGAATCAGACGGGCAACGTTACCGTTTCCGCGCGCGGCCGCGAGGTCGCGCTCGGCCAGAACGACGCGGTGTTGATCAGCAGCGGCGAGACCGTCGTGTTCGACCGCCGTTCCTTCGGCGAATCCATCGCCATACGAATTCCGTACGCGACGTTGTCGCGGATGGTCGTTGATGTCGATGACGCCATCATGCAGCACATATCCGGGGGGGCAGCCGCGCTCAATTTTCTGACAAGCTATTCGAACAAGTTGCTGGACGACGATTGCGGGCAGATGACGCCTGCGCTTCGGCATCGTGCTGCGACCCATGTGCACGATCTGGTGGTGCTTGCGCTCGGAGCGAACCGTGAAGACGCGGACGTTCCAAAAAGCCGCAGGATAGGCGCGGCCCGATTGAGAGCGGCAAAGATCCATGCCGTGGAAAATATCGGCAGCCGGGACATTTCGGTCGGCGCCGTCGCGGCGCATATCGGCGTGACGCAGCGCTATCTGCAAAGACTGTTTGAGGTCGACGGCACCACGTTTGCCGCCTTTCTGCTTGGCCAGCGCCTCGCCCGCGCCCATCGCATGCTCTGCGAGCCCCAGTGCGAAGGCCGGTGAGCGCGATTGCCTACGAGGTCGGCTTTAATGATCTTTCGTATTTCAACCGCTGCTTTCGACGGCTCTACGGCGCAACGCCCATGGAGATCCGCGAAGCCGCCGGGAGATAGCAGGCCCGCGGTTGCGAGGTCGATCTCGCCGAGCGCGTCGACCTGCATTCGCGCCGCTTGAAGCCGATTCAGATCGGGACGCCCGGGGTCAAATACCAGCCCGCGTCGCTCTTCACCAAGCCGATGTCGCTTGCGTCCAAGCCGGGCGTCAATGGGGGGTGTAGGGCTTGTTCAGATCGCGAGCAACGGCAAACGCGTTGGCGTTGCCATCAGTCCCGCATTCCCAGACAGCGATCACGGCGACGATGAAACACAGGGCCGGATGTCCGTCTTCGGGGATAACCATGGACCAGGCAGAGCAGCTTTCTGAACTCGTCGGCGAGGTTTACGATGCCGCGCTGGATCCTGCGCTGTGGAGCGACGTTGTCGGCAAGGCCGGTCGTTTCGTCGGCGGCTCGGCGGCGGCGATCTATGCCAAGAGCCCAACCGCCTTGACCGGCCATGTCTACTACGAGTCCGGCACCGACCCGCATTATCGCGAACTCTATTTCAACAAATTTATCAAATTCGATCCTTCCGTGACCAGCCATTACTTCGCTGATGTCGAGCAACCGATCGCGACGGCGGATTGCATGCCTTACCCGGAGTTCCTGGAAACGCGGTTTTACAAGGAGTGGGCCCGACCGCAAGGCTGGGTGGATAGCCTGAACGCGGTGCTCGATAGATCGGTGACCAGCGCGGCACTGTTCGTGGTGTTTCGCCACCAACGCGACGGGGTTGTCGACGATGAAACGCGGCGGCGCATGCGCCTCATCGTTCCGCACATCCGCCGGGCGATGCTGATCGGCAGACTTGTCGATCTCAGGTCCGCGGATGCTGCGAACCTCGCCGACACCCTCGATGGCCTCAGCGCTGCGATGTGCGCTGTCGATGCGGATGGACGCATCGTCCATGCAAACGTCGCCTGCCGCGTCCTTCTCGACGCCCGCGATTTCCTGTCCGTGATCGGGGGACGGATCGTCGCAAGCGATGCGAAGATCGATCAGGCTTTTCGTGAGCTGTTCGCAGCCGCCGACAGCGGCGACGCCGCGATCGGAACCCGGGGTATTGCCCTGCCGCTGGTGGCGCGGGACGGCTCGCATTATGTCGCACATGTGCTGCCGCTGACGTCCGGCGCCCGCCACCTGGCCGGGATCGCTCCCTCCGCGGCCGCGGCCTTGTTCATCTGCAAGGTCGCGGCGGAAATCCGATCGCCTCCGGGAATCATCGCCCGCGCCTACAATCTGACCCCGGCCGAGTTGCGCGTGCTGCTCGCCATCGTCGATGTCGGCGGGGTTCCCGAAAGCGCGGTGGCCCTCGGCATTGCCGAAAGCACGGTCAAGACGCATCTCGGCAGGTTGTTTGTGAAAACCCACGCCCGTCGCCAGGCCGATCTTGTGAAAATCGTCGCGGGATTTGCCAGTCCGCTGATCGGCTGACGGATGTCATCGATAGACCCCGCGGCGGCCGCCAACCACTGGCCGAGACTCATTTCAATTCTGTCCGTCATCGGGGATGACCATGGATCAGGCAGAGCGGTTTTCTTCACTCATCGGCGAGATCTACGATGCCGCGCTGGATCCCTCGCTGTGGAGCGACGTTGTCGGCAAGGCCGGGCGTTTCGTCGGCGGTTCGGCGGCGACAATCTATTCCAAGAGCCCCACCGCCATGACCGTCACAGTCCATTATCAATCCGGCATTGACCCGTATTATCTGCAAATCTATCTCGATAAATATGTGAAACTCGACCCTACCACGATCGCCCACTACTTCGCCGAAGTCGAGCAACCGATCGCAACGGCGGATATCATACCTCACCATGAACTGCTGGAAACGCGGTTCTACAAGGAATGGGTCCAACCGCAGGGCATAGCGGGTAATCTATCGGCGGTGCTCGACAAATCGGCGACCAGCGTGGCTCTGTTTGCGGTGTTTCGCTACGGACGGGAGGGCGTTGTCGACGATGAAATGCGGCGGCGCATGAGCCTCATCGTTCCGCACGTTCGCCGGGCGGTGCTGATCGGTGGACTTATCGATGTCAGGTCCGCGGATGCCGCTGGTCTCGCCGACACCCTCGATGGTCTCAGCGCGGCGATGTGCGCCGTCGATGCGGATGGACGCATCGTCCACGCCAATGCCGCCTGTCATGTTCTTCTCGACGCCCGCGATTTCCTGTCCGCGGTCGGGGGACGGATCGTCGCAAGCGATGCGAGGATCAATCAGACTTTTCGTGAACTGTTTGCAGCGGCCGGTAGCGGCGACGCCGCAATCGGAACCCGGGGTATTGCCTTGCCGCTGCGGGCGAAGGACGGCTCGCATTATGTCGCGCATGCGCTGCCGCTGACGTCCGGCGCCCGCCGCCTGGCCGGGATCGCTTACTCCGCGACCGCGGCCTTGTTCATTTGCAAGGCGGCAGCGGAGACCCGCTCTCCTCCGGAAATCATCGCCCGCGCCTACGATCTGACCCCGACCGAGTTGCGCGTGCTGCTCGCCATCGTCGATGTCGGCGGGGTTCCCGAAAGCGCGGTGGCCCTCGGCATTGCCGAAAGCACGGTCAAGACGCATCTCGGCAGGTTGTTTGTGAAAACCCACGCCCGTCGCCAGGCCGATCTTGTGAAAATCGTCGCGGGATTTGCCAGTCCGCTGATCGGCTGACGGATGTCATCGATAGACCCCGCGGCGGCCGCCAACCACTGGCCGAGANTCATTTCAATTCTGTCCGTCATCGGGGATGACCATGGATCAGGCAGAGCGGTTTTCTTCACTCATCGGCGAGATCTACGATGCCGCGCTGGATCCCTCGCTGTGGAGCGACGTTGTCGGCAAGGCCGGGCGTTTCGTCGGCGGTTCGGCGGCGACAATCTATTCCAAGAGCCCCACCGCCATGACCGTCACAGTCCATTATCAATCCGGCATTGACCCGTATTATCTGCAAATCTATCTCGATAAATATGTGAAACTCGACCCTACCACGATCGCCCACTACTTCGCCGAAGTCGAGCAACCGATCGCAACGGCGGATATCATACCTCACCATGAACTGCTGGAAACGCGGTTCTACAAGGAATGGGTCCAACCGCAGGGCATAGCGGGTAATCTATCGGCGGTGCTCGACAAATCGGCGACCAGCGTGGCTCTGTTTGCGGTGTTTCGCTACGGACGGGAGGGCGTTGTCGACGATGAAATGCGGCGGCGCATGAGCCTCATCGTTCCGCACGTTCGCCGGGCGGTGCTGATCGGTGGACTTATCGATGTCAGGTCCGCGGATGCCGCTGGTCTCGCCGACACCCTCGATGGTCTCAGCGCGGCGATGTGCGCCGTCGATGCGGATGGACGCATCGTCCACGCCAATGCCGCCTGTCATGTTCTTCTCGACGCCCGCGATTTCCTGTCCGCGGTCGGGGGACGGATCGTCGCAAGCGATGCGAGGATCAATCAGACTTTTCGTGAACTGTTTGCAGCGGCCGGTAGCGGCGACGCCGCAATCGGAACCCGGGGTATTGCCTTGCCGCTGCGGGCGAAGGACGGCTCGCATTATGTCGCGCATGCGCTGCCGCTGACGTCCGGCGCCCGCCGCCTGGCCGGGATCGCTTACTCCGCGACCGCGGCCTTGTTCATTTGCAAGGCGGCAGCGGAGACCCGCTCTCCTCCGGAAATCATCGCCCGCGCCTACGATCTGACCCCGACCGAGTTGCGCGTGCTGCTCGCCATCGTCGATGTCGGCGGGGTTCCCGAAAGCGCGGTGGCCCTCGGCATTGCCGAAAGCACGGTCAAGACGCACCTCGGCAATTTGTTTGTGAAAACCGGCGCCCGTCGCCAGGCCGATCTTGTCAAGATCGTCGCGGGATTTGCCACACCGTTGATCGGCTGACGGACGTCGCCCACAACCGCAAGCGGCCATCGCGAGCGGGAGTTCTGTGCTCGTGGTCACGGAACCCGGGCTTGCCGCTCGCCAACATAGCTAGAGCGTTTTCAAGCGAAGTGGTACCGGTTCGCTTCAAGAAAACGCGTCAAATCAAGAAGCTGGAGCCTCGTTTCGATTTGATCGGAACGAAAAAGGCTCTGGGGGTTCAAGGTAATTCGGTGGCACCTAGGTCGACGTTCAAGTGTCCGTCTTCGGGGATGACCATGGATCAGGCAGAGCAGCTTTCTGAACTCATCGGCGAGATCTACGATGCCGCGCTGGATCCCTCGCTGTGGAGCGACGTGCTCGGCAAGGCCGGGCGTTTCGTCGGCGGCCCGGTGGCGGCAATCTTTGCCAAGAGCCCAACCGCCTTGACCGGCACTGTCTATTATCATTCCGGCGGCAAGGACCCGTCCTACCGACAGCTCTATTTCGACAAATATATTAAATTCGACCCCACCACCACCGCCCAATACTTCTCTGAGGTCGGGCAACCGATGGCAGTGGCGGATATCATGCCTTACCAGGAGTTCCTGGAAACGCGGTTTTACAAGGAGTGGGTCCAACCGCAAGGCATGGTGGATGCCGTGACGGCGGTGCTCGATAAATCGGTGACCAGCGCGGCGTTGTTCGCGGTGTTTCGCTACCAAAGCGACGGGGTTGTCGACGATGAAACGCGCCAGCGCATGCGCCTTATCGTTCCGCACATCCGCCGGGCGGTGCTGATCGGCAGACTTGTCGATCTCAGGGTCGCGGATGCCGCTGGTCTCGCTGACACCCTCGATGGCCTCAGCGCGGCGATGTGCGTTGTCGATCCGGATGGACGCATCGTCCACGCCAATGCCGCCTGTCACGTTCTTATCGACGCCGGCGATTTCCTGTCCGCGATCAGGGGACGGATCGTCGCGAGAGAGGCAAAGGTTGATCAGACCTTGCGGGAGTTGTTTGCGGCTGCGGGTGCTGGCGACGCCGCAATCGGAACGCGGGGCATTGCCTTGCCGCTGGTGGCGCGGGACGGCTCGCACTATGTCGCGCATGTCCTCCCGCTGACATCCGGCGCCCGCCGCCTGGCCGGGATCGCTTACTCTGCGACCGCGGCCTTGTTCATTTGCAGGGTCGCCGCGGAAGTCCGGTCTCCTCCGGAAGTCATCGCCCGCGCCTACAATCTGACCCCGACCGAGTTGCGTGTGCTGCTCGCCATCGTCGATGTCGGCGGGGTTCCCGAAAGCGCGGTAGCCCTCGGTATTGCCGAAAGCACGGTCAAGACGCACCTCGGCAGGTTGTTTGTGAAAACCCGCGCCCGTCGCCAGGCCGACCTTGTCAAGATCGTCACGGGATTTGCCAGTCCGCTGATTAGCTAGCGCATGATGGCATGTGCGAGAAGGTCAATCGGTTCGCCACTTGTCGCAGCCCTTCAACAGTCCGCGATTTCGCTCGTGACCAATCCGCTGTCGCTTTCGACCAAGCAGCACGTCAATGGAGCGTGTAGGGGTTATCCAGATCGCGAGCAATGGCATCTGCCCTGGCGTTTGCCTGGTGTTTGCTTGGTGTTTCCTTGGTATTTCCTTGGCATTGCTGTCAGTGCCGCGTTCCAAACAGTCAGGTCCAAAGCAGCGTGAGGCTTATTCGTGGCAAGCAGTTCTGATTTCAATAGTGGATCCATATTTTCACGGCAGCGAACAGAGGCGTCCGATACGCTGTTCAAGTCGGCGGCCAAGGCGAAAGCCAAGCCAGCGATGACGGCGACCATGAAACGCAGGGCGTTGAAACCAAAAAAGGCAGGACCGAATTCAGGGCGTGTAGGGCGTGAAACCTCGTAAGTCTCAATTTGGTGGACCGACCTGCCAAGTCCCAAAAGTGCAGTATTCGCTTTTGTCCAATTTGACGCCGCTTATGTCCAAGCTTTTTTACCGGACTTATACAACAGGGTTGCTAAACCCTGTGCCTCACGTTTCGCGTATAACGCCAGCGGCTCAGGGCAGTTCGGCTACGGTTGTGCCGACGATCGCCGATCCGGGTGTCCGTCTCCAGGGATGACCATGGATCAGGCAGAGCAGCTCTCTGAACTCATCGGCGAGATATATGATGCAGCGCTTGATCACTCGCTGTGGCCTGACGTGGTCGGCAAGGCCGGGCGTTTCGTCGGCGGCCCGGCGGCGGCAATCTATGCCAAAAGCCCAACCGCCTTGACCGGCCGTGTCTATCATCAGTCCGGCACGGACCCGTATTATCGCGAACTCTATTTCAGCAAATACATAGAATTCGATCCCACCACGACCGTCCATTACTTCGCCGAAGTCGAGCAACCGATCGCAGTGGCGGATGTCATGCCTTACCAGGAATTCCTGGAAACGCGGTTTTACAAGGAGTGGGTCCAACCGCAAGGCATGGTGGATAGCGTGTCGGCGGTGCTCGATAAATCGGCGACCACCGCGACGCTGTTCGGGGTGTTTCGTTACCAACGCGAGGGTGTTGTCGACGATGAAGCGCGCCGGCGCATGCGCTTCATCGTCCCGCACATTCGCCGGTCCGTGCTGGTCGGCAGGCATATCGATCTAAAGTCCGCGGATGCCGCGAGCTTCGCTAACACACTCGATGGCCTCAGCGCGGGGATATGCCTTGTCGATGGGCTTGGAGGCATCGTCCACGCCAATGCCGCCTGTCGCATCCTTCTCGACGCCGGCGATTTCCTGTACGCGAGCGGGGGGCGGATCGTCGCGAGAGATGCCAGGATCGACCAGGCTTTTCGTGAGCTGTTCGCAGCCGCCGGTAGCGGCGATGTGGCAATCGGAACCCGGGGCATTGCCTTGCCGCTGAGGGGACGGGACGGCTCGCGTTATGTCGCGCATGTGCTGCCGCTGACATCCGGCGCCCGCCGGCTTGCCGGGATCGCCTACTCGGCAGTCGCGGCCTTGTTCATTTGCAAGGTGGCGGCGGAAAACCCTTCTTCTCCTGAGATCATCGCCCGCGCCTACCGTCTGACCCCGACCGAACTGCGCGTGCTGCTCGCGACCGTCGAAGTCGGCGGTGTCCGGGAGGTCGCCGCGGCCCTCGGTATTGCGGAAAACACGGTTAAGACGCACCTCCGCAATTTGTTTGCGAAAACCGGCGCCCGCCGCCAGGCCGATCTTGTCAAGATCGTCGCGGGATATGCTACCCCGCTGATCGGCTAGAAGCGTTTTCCGGCGAAAGCCCGCCCTGGACTTGATCCGGCGTGGAGACCGGTTCGCGTCGCCTACCCGCATGGTGTGCGACCGCGGCTGAGCCGCTGGCGCGCAGTCCAATCCGATGTCATTTATCTGACGTCAGGCCATTTTTTGACTTGCCATGCCGCGTTCACACGTGCCACGAGGATAGGCACCTAAATCATTGTACCGGCGGCCGGAAAGTGGCTTCAGGCCACGCCCGGCGTCAGGCTGATTGTCTCAAAATACCTGCTATTCAATTTATTTTGATCGCTGCGCTGCAGCGAAAAACCGGTCTCCACCGATCGGGGGAAGCGGCGAATTTTGCCGCGATCTACCAATTCCGCATCGGCCTGCGGCATTGCGGCATGATGGCCGATATTGCTGACTGGCCCCTACGGGAAATGAGCCACGTGACCGATCCAGAGTGCTCCACGACAGTTCGCTTCTCGACGGCCGATCTTCCGGAAAATTTGCGGGTCGCCACCTGGCGCGAGCATTACAGCCACACCGTGCTCCGGGCCGACATCGACCGCGGTGACGACGCCTCGTTCGACGCAACGGTGGTTTCACGTACCCTGCCGGGACTGCAGCTGGTGTCGGGTCGATATACGGCCGCCCGACTCATACGAACGCGAGAGATGACCGCTGATGGCAACGACGATCTCTCGCTGCTGGTGAATCAGACGGGTAATGTCACCGTTTCTGCGCGCGGCCGTGAAGTCACGCTCTGCGAGAATGACGCGGTGCTGATCAGCAGCTGCGAGCCCATCGTGTTCGACCGCCATTCCCAGGGCGAATCCATCGCCATTCGAATTCCATATTCGATATTGTCGCCGGCGGTCGTTGATGTCGATGATGCGATCATGCGTCGTATCTCCCGGGATGCGCCCGCGCTCAACCTGCTGACAGGCTATGCGAACACCTTGCTGGGTGATGATCACGAGATGGCGTTGCCGGCGCTTCGACATCAGGTTGCGACCCATATGCACGATCTGACCGTGCTCGCGCTCGGAGCTACCCGCGAAGCCGCGGACGTTGCAGGAAATCGGGGGTTGGGGGCTGCCCGATTGAAAGCGGCAAAGACGTATATCGCCGAGAACCATCACCATCGTGATATTTCGATCGTCACCGTCGCCGCGCATGTCGGCATGACGCCGCGCCATCTGCAGCGACTGTTTGAGAACGACGGCACCACGTTTTCTGCCTTTTTGCTCGGGCGGCGCCTCGCCCGCGCCTACCGCATGCTCTGCGAGCCCCGGTCCGGGGAAAAGCAGGTCAGCGCGGTCGCCTACGACGTTGGCTTTGGCGACCTTTCCTATTTCAACCGCTGCTTTCGACGGCTCTACGGCGCCACACCTATGGATGTCAGAGCCGGCGTTTCGAAATAGCCAACGGCCGTAACCCGGATGGCCGCAAATTTGCAGCGGCCTGGCCAGACCTCGTACGTCCGGCCAGCTGCCATCGCCTTACTTCTTCACCAGCGGACACTCGCTGGCCTCGAGCGGCTTGGCGGCTTCTTCCGGCGAGATGGTGGCGATGGTCTTGTAGTAGTCCCAGGGGTATTTCGACTCCTCGGGCTTTTTTACCTCGAACAGATAGGCCGGAATGATCCGGCGGCCATCGATCCGTAAGGGGCCCTTGCCGAACAGCGGGTCGTCGGTCGGAAGCTCCTTCATCTTGGCGACCACCTTGGCGCCGTCATGCGGGTTGCCGCCGAGCGCTTCCATGGCTTTCAGGTAGTGCAATACGGCCGCGTAATTTCCGGCAACCGTCATCGAGGGCATCGTACCCTTCGGCGACAGCGCCATGAAGCGCTTGGACCATGCGCGGGTCTGGTCGTTCATGTCCCAGTAAAAGGATTCCGTGAACGACAGGCCCTGCGCGGTCTTCAGGCCCAGTGAATGCACGTCGTTGACGAACAGCAGCAGCGCCGCAAGCTTCTGTCCGCCCGACACAATGCCGAATTCGGACGCCTGCTTGATCGCGTTGGTGGTGTCGCCGCCCGCATTGGCGAGACCGACGACCTTGGCTTTCGAGGCCTGCGCCTGCAGCAGGAACGAGGAAAAATCCGAGGTGTTGATCGGGTGCTTGACCCCGCCCAGAACCTTGCCGCCGTTCGCGGTGACAACCGCGGTGGTGTCGCGCTCCAGGGCCTGACCGAAGGCGTAATCGGAGGTCAGGAAAAACCAGCTGTCGCCGCCGGCTTTGGTCAGGGCTTTGCCAGTGCCATTGGCCAGCATGTAGGTATCGTAGGTGAAGGAGATCGTGTTCGGTGTGCACGCCTTGCCGGTGAGATCGGCGGTCGCGGCGCCCGAGTTCAGCAGCACCGCGTTCTTGTCGCGAACGAGGTTGCTGACCGCCAGCGCGACGCCGGAATTCGGGGTATCGGCGATGGCATCGACCTTCTCGTTGTCCATCCATTGCCGTGCGATGTTGACGCCGACATCCGGCTTGTTCTGATGGTCGCCGCTGAGGACGTCGATGGTCCAGCCTTTTTTCGGCAGGCCGGAATCCTCGACCGCCATCTTGATCGCGACCACCGAATTGGCGCCGCCGATATCGGCATACAGGCTCGACATGTCATTCAGCACGCCGATCTTGACGGCCTTGTCCTGGGCCAGAGCGGGAGCAGCGAGGCCCAATCCGGCACATGCGATAAGCGCGGCAGTGCACCGCGCGAGCATTGTCTTCATTGATTCCCTCCAGATGTTGACGCCAGGATGGCTCTCTTTTCGGAGCCTTACCAAGGGCTTGATCGACCAGACGATCCCTCGGTTCGCGATAGCCCTTCTCGCGCCGCGCCGCAATGCGCCTATCGTAGCGCGTCCGAGGTCAGTTTGAATTTCTGGATGCGCTTTCCGGTGTCGACCTCGGCGGTATAGACGTTGCCTTGGGCATCGACCGCCATGGCGTGGATCCAGTGGAATTGCCCGGCGTTGCGGCCGTTGCGGCCAAAACTGCCGACCACCGTGCCGTCCTCGCGCTTCAGCACCCGGAT
>JGI12053J15887_10001309_pt1 | contig 11452 bp, 7 predicted proteins | sample MedBloCAOM1_O3_FD_15887 | JGI IMG/M metagenome (IMG submission 15887)
CACGATCACATCGGGTTCGCCAAGCCGGCGCGGCTCGGGAATCGTCTTGAGCCTGTCGGCTCCGCTGCTCTTGCCCTTGCGCAACACCATGCGCTCGAGCTCAAAAAGCACATCCAGCCCGGCCGGCGACGGCGTTGCAGTCTCGGCCCAGGCGATCTGAATCCCGATGTCCTGATTCTCCAGTGGCAAGGTCGTATCGACCATCCACTGCCGCGCCCCCTCGCGATCGCATCGAAATTCAACAATCATCCCGGCCTTCCATCTGATCCAACAGAGCTACAAGGCCTCTATGATTTCCACGTATGCGTCCACCATCGCCTTCACCGAGTAGCGCGACCGCAGCCCGCTTGCATTTTGCCGCAATTCGTCACGCAGAAGCTTGTCGTCGACAACTCTGGAAACAGCCGCCGACAGCCTTGCGGTATCCGACGCATCGACAAAAAGCGCCGCCGGCTTGCCCTCAACCGACAGCACCTCGCGCAAAACAGCAAGATCGGTCACGACGCAAGGTATGCCGGCACTGGCAGCTTCGACGGCGGCCAGCCCAAACGTCTCGGCCTGCGAAGGAAAAACGAAAACGTCGAGGCAGGCGAGAAACTCTCCCACGCGCCGGGGCGAAAGCTCGCCCACAAAGTGCACCCGCTCCGAGACATTCAACTCGTCGGCGAGAAGTTTTAACCGCGCTTCGTCCTGGCCCTGTCCCGCGAGCGCAAGATGCCAGGAATGCTCACTCGCAAGCAGGCGGATGGCGGCATCAAGGCGCTTGTCTGGATGCAATCGCGCGGTGCAACCCAACAGCATGCCGTTATCGGGCAAATTGAATTGCCGCCGCGCTTCCTGCTTCGATACATCGAGGGCCTTGTCGTCGAAGCCATGCGCGACATACTTCATCCGCGAGCGGTAGCTTGCCGGATAGCGCGCGTACTCGCGCTCCATTTGGCGCGAGTTCAGGGTTATGACCTCAAAGAAGCCGACGCTGCCCATCGCGATCTCGGCGGCGCGAACCGGCCAGCTCATCGACATACCAGATGAAACCTGGTTCGCAATCACGGGAGCCCTGCTGACCAGACGGGAGACAGCGCCGCCAATCACATTGCCGAAGTGCTGGAAGGTGAGAATGGCGTCGGGCTGAACTCTCCTGATCTGCCGTCCCAGCTGCCACAGAAATTTCAGCAGCGCCCATGGATTTCCCGGCCGGCGCGGCCAGCAATAGATGGTGTTGGGCGGCGCGTCGAACGACGCCGACTTGCGGAAAAAGAACAGGTGGTAGACCTCGTAGCCGAGGTCTGTCAGCCCGGCGCCGGCGAGCCTGGAAATCTCCTGGGCACCCGCGTTCTCTGCCTGGGTCTGGACGAGAAGGATACGCCGACGCTTGACGTTCATCTTGTTCCGCAATGCATCCGTTGAATCGGACTGATCGCTTTGCCGGTATGGATTCGATTCAACGACGGGAAAAGCGCGTGATTTTGCGTCTGGCGTGGCAAGCAACACGGGCTTCTCGTTTGCTGAGTGGCGATTGCAGCCTCCTACCACAGGGCGCCCGGCCGCACACGAAGTAGAGCATGAAGCGGTTAATCCATATTTGGGTAAGCCGCTCGCGGTGATCAAATATCGGACGTCGGTAGTGCCCGGACGCAACCCGCGAGAATCACGCGGTAACCGCCGATTAACTATAGATATTTACGGTAGCGGAGCGTCTCTCAAGAATGTCTGCCGGTCGAGTTGAGTAAGCACGTATGATGTTCGCTAACCAGGCGACCCAAGCCAGTTCCGGCCGGGCGACGGACCCAGCTTCGTGGGAAGCTCCGGGCCGCGCGGCTGCCGAAGCGGCCGTGCGACGACCTGACCTGCTGAAGGGGTCTCTCTCCGTTGCCGGCACGATCGCATTCTTTCAGGGCAACGGCCGACGCATACTGCTGATCGCCGCGGCGCTGTTCGCCGCCGGTGTCGTCGGTCTGGCGGTCATCCCGACGCGTTATGCCGCGACGGCGCTGGTCGTCGTCGACCCCCGGGAGCAGCGCGTCACCAACGAGCAGGATGTGCTGCCCGGCATCGGCCAGGACGCCGCCGCTCTCCAGAGCCTGATCGAAATTGCCAAGTCGGACGGTTTTCTGCGGCCGCTGATCGAGCGGCTAAAGATTCAGACCGACGAGGATATTGCCGGCGGCGAGACCGATATTTCGAAGCTTCTCGAAAAGTTCCGCAGCCGCCTCGATATCTCGCGCCGCGGCTTGACCTACGTCATCGGCATAGCGGTCGTCTCGAACAACCCGCAGAAGGCCGCCTCATACGCTAACGCGGTCGCCGAGGCGTTCGTCGCCAACCAAACCGATGCCCGCACCGCTGCAACCGACGAGGCGGCCGGCTGGCTCAACAGCCGCCTGAAGACGCTCAGCGATCGACTGAGGACATCCGAGGATGCGGTTGCCGCATTCAGGCGCGACCACAAGATCGTCAATGCCGGACGCGATGGGACGACGCAGCAACTTCGCGTCAGCGAACTGAGCCAGCAGGTCGCCGTCGCGCGTCTGCGCGCCGAGGAGGCAAAAACCCGCTATCAGCAGGCGCAGCGCGACCTCAAGGCCAATGTCGAAGGCCCGGTGAAACAGGACCTCCTCAGCTTGCTGCGGGCGCAGCGCTCGGCGCTCAACGATCAAATAGCGCAAAAGCGCGCTGTGCTTGGCGATCGCCATCCTGATCTTGTCATGGCGTACAGCCAGCTCGGCGAACTCAACAAGCAGATCGAAACCGAGCGGAAGCGCAACATTGACAGCGCAAAATCGGAATATGAATCCCTCGTCGAGCAGCAGCGGACGCTGGAGGGCCAGCTGAAATCCGTCGAGTCGGAAATTCTGGTCGATGGTCAGGCGCTGGTGAAGCTGCAGGAACTTCAGCGCGATGCGGACGCCAACAGGAACATCTACGAACAGTTCCTGTCGCGCTACAAGACCACCAATGAGCAGCGTCTTCTTCAGACTTCGCAGGCCAAGATCGCCTCGCTCGCGATCCCGCCAATTCGTTCGACCCGCCCTCCGCTCGCCTTGCTTCTCGCAGCGCTCGCGCTGGCTTCGATTCTGACATCGAGTGCCGCGGTTGCGATGCTGGATTCGAGGCAGCAGCCTCTCGAACCCGAAGTGCCCGCTGGTCCCTCGGATGCGGCGCCGGTTCGATCGAAGGCACCGGAGATTCCGGTCTGGGCAAGAATTCCCCGTTTCGTGTCGGGGGAAAGCAGAAAAACAGTCTGGCAAAAGCCGATCGTGTCTATCGGCGAACTCGATGTAGGCCCCTATCTCGCAACGTTGCTCGAGAAGATTGGCAGCGCTTCAAACGGTCGCGGCAAGGTAGCGGTCGTGACGTCAGTTGAGACGGGCGGCGGCGCCAGCACGGTCGCGCGATCGCTCAATCAGGCTGCCCTCAACAGCGGCAAGATANGCGTTCTCATTCAAGTACAGCCCGACAGCGCCGGCTCGCGCCTCGCAGACAGTTCTGCCGAACAGATCNCCAAGACCGGATATCAGGCGTCAAGGACAAGCCTGCGGTCGGTTAGCCTGCTGCTCAGCAGCAACCGGAATGTTGATGCGCGGCCTGGCGATGATATCCGCTCGGATTTCGACCTGATTGTCATCGACGCTCCGCCGCTGCGCCAGCAGCCCGAAGTTGCCTCGCTGGCAGCTCAGGCTGACGTTGTCATTTTGGTGGCGCGGGATGGCGCCGCCGACCGGTCTGCGATCGAGAGCGCCGGCGACTTGCTTTCGAAATCCGGCCCGGCCGGGCTCGGTCTCGTCATCAACCAGGTCGGCCCACCAAGGATTATTCAGGCGCAAGGCGCGATTTCGGGGTTGGCGAGTTGAGCGCCTTGAACGGGCGCCTGCGCCGACGACCATGAGTCGGCGACGAAAACCCGGCCGATCACGGACGCGGAGACAATGAACCGGCTAACCATCGCATTGCTCTGCTCGACCACCATTCTACTGTCAGACGTGGCGAATGCTTGCGCCATCCTGGGACACACCGTGCCTGCAGACCGCATCAACGGCCTGGCCCGTGGCTTCAACGCAGACGGCTGGGTCAATGGCGGGCAGTCCCCGCCGCCGCTTGCATTGCTCGCGCAACTTCGCAAGGAGGGCATGACGCATGTTCGCCTGCCCGTTCCGGCAGAGCACATCATGCAGCGGTTTGCTTCGAAAGGCGACCGAAATGCCCGGCTGGATGCTGTGAATGCCGCAGTCACGACGCTCATCTCGCTTGGCTATTACGTTTCCATAGATTTGCATGCGGGAGAATCGTTCAATCAGCTGCATCGCCAAGAGCCGGCCGCCGCGATGCAAGCCATGAAGGACGCATGGCAAGACCTGGCTCAGATCATGCGACGTCATCCGACCGACCGGATCTTCGCGGAATTGCTCAATGAGCCCGATCTTGATGCCGCCAGATGGCAACGCGAGGCAGAGCAGCTTGCCTTGTTCGTGCGGCAACTGCTTCCGCGCACGACCCTGATCGTCGGACCCGTGAACTGGCAACGCCCGGACTCACTGCCCGGCTTTCGCCCCCTGGACGACCTCAACGTCGTCTATGCCATACACTTTTATGACCCGATGGTTTTCACCCATCAGGCCCATTGGGATCCGAAAGATCCGCTGCACTATATTCGCGGATTGCCATATCCCATTCGCGCCGAAGATCCTGAAGTTCAAAAACTCAGGCGGCAGCTCGCCGACGGCAACGACGCGAAAGTTCTCGCGATGCTGGATAAGGCCACTCCCGATGAACGGATCGACAAATGGCTTGAACCTGCCGTGCTGTGGCAGCAGCAATTTTCCCGTCCGATCATCATCAATGAATTCGGGGTCCTGAAAGCCGGCGCACCCCGGGAGAGCCGGCTGCGCTGGCTTTCATCCGTCGTGTCGTATGCCCAGCAGCATTGCTGGGGCTGGACCCATTGGGAGCTCTCGCAGGGTTTTGGCTTGCTGGACGACAAGTCCGGCCAGATCGACGCCGGCGCGTTGAAGGCCTTGCTGGGCGCAGGCTCGGGTCTTGCCGGACCAGAAGCCGCGCCGGCTCCCGCGAAGCAACGTCAGGATCGCTAGACGTTCGGATCTGCGGCGGCGGCCGGACGAGCCTTGGCTTTCCAGCGCGGGAATCTGAAGAGCACGAGGATGGAAGGATCGACTCCGGTCCAGCGCCGGCAAATCAGATTAAGCGCGATCGTGGCGATCCCCAGGGAAAGGCTAGCCGACACGGCAGCGCCGAGCACGCCAAGCCAGGGGATAAGAATGAAAAACCCCAGAAGCCGGAGCAATACATTCGCGGCGACCACCGGCACATAGCTGCTTTCGCGGCCGGTCAGTTGAATGATTGCCGCAGCCGGGCCGCCGGCAGCCTGAAACGCCGTGCCGAGCGCCAGAACGATCAGCGTCCATTTTTGCGCAACAAACGCCGGCCCGAACAGCCCCAGCAGGTAGGGCGCGCCAACGCAGATGATCACCAGGCCGCTCAACACGCACAGCGCGGTTACTTCGGCCATCAGAACGAGCGTGTGCTCGAACTCCTCGTGGTTCTTGCTGAAGTACAGCAATGGAAGGCGGCGCGCCGCGAAGGTATACAAGGCCGCTGAAAGCATCGCGAAGATGTTAGCGAGGCGCGAGGCGGCAAAATAAATTCCCGCGGTTACCGAATCCAGCATCCAATAGATCAGGATCACATCGAAGTACTGGTTGGCGGCCTCGAGGATCGAGGAAAGCCAGAAGCGGCCGCCGCTCGCGGTCCAGCGCCTGGTCTCGTATCGAGCCGTCGCCGTATGCACGGCTGGCAACGCCCGCGCGATCGAGAAAGCCTGAACGGCAAGCCCCATCAGCATGGCCGCGGCCATCAGCATGAACATTTCGGCCGGGCTGATCTGACTATGACCCAGCAGCAAGCCCAGCAGAGACGTCACAACCAGGATGCGCCAGAAGAATTCCCGATTTCCCTCGCCCATGAGAATGCTGACAAGCGAGCGTGCGATTTGACTTCCCAGCATGAGGCCGGAGTTGACAGCCATGAACGCGATGACGGACAGCAGCAACAACGTGGATTCGCCCCTGACGCCTCCGGCCGCCGCGATCGCCGCTGCAGCCGCGACAGTTGCCGTCGCTGCCACCGCCATGCAGAAAAGCAGCACGCCTTTGCTCAGGTCTCTCGCCCCAAGCGCCTGATACTCGTTCAGGAAACGCACCAGCACGAGTTCTTGCCCGACGAGGCCAACCACGGAGGCGATTTGCGCGATGCAAAGCCATGTTGCAAACAGGCCAAACGCATCCGGAGACATGGTCCGCGCCGCCAGCGAGAACATCGCAAACGCTAGACCGCCGCTGCCAACCTTGAGGAGGATGGTGCCGGTGACGCCGCGGGTCACGTCGCGTTGCAAGAGCTGGAGGACGTATTCCATCATGAGAGATGCAGCCAGCGCGCCTTTCCGCAATCCAGGGGCACAAATGTCGAGCTGCCCCATGCGCGGGAACAGCTCTGTTTCGTGGTAGCGTAGCTATTTGAGCCCAAACAAGTTTCTATATGCCAACCAACTCCCGGCAAATGCCAACTTGGTCGCATGGTAAGCGCGCTCTATTTTGGCGCCGCGGGTGTCCCCAGCCGTCCTTAAACGGGTCAGCGCGCGCCGCGCCGCGCCGGTCGCCCTGCTTGCGGATGAAAATGGCTCCCAGGGATGGATTCGAACCACCGACCTAACGGTAAACAACCGTCCACTCTACCACTGAGCTACCGGGGAACAGGTAGGTACAATAGCGCCGAGGATCGGTTAAATCCGTTAAATAAACATGACGGGATACTCGGGTTAACCCCAATATCTGAAACTGATCGCGCCCTGCCTCAGGTGCCGCTACAGGCATCGAAATTGCACTATCACTGCTACCGAGAGCAAACACAGGGCAGGCATGCGGACCATCTGCGCGAACCTAACGGAGGGCCCCGGGCGCGAGGCCACAACCATTGTGGCGGATGTAGCCATCGTGGGCGGCGGACTGGCAGGTTCGCTCGCAGCCGCTGTCCTCACGCGGGCCGGATATCGAATTGCGCTGATCGACAAGCGCGCCGTCTATCCCGAAGAATTCCGCGTCGAAAAGCTTGGCGGCCAACAGGTCGACATCCTGCGCAGGCTCGGATTGCTCGATGCATTCGCCGAAGATGCCTGCCCGTTCGATACGGTGCTCAATATCAGGCGTGGCAAGGTAGTCGACGTCAGCAGGAGCCAAAGTTACGGCCTTCATTATGCGCCAATCGTTGCCACCGCCCGGCGGCTGATCGCGGATCCATCCAGCCTGATCGTCGATCAGGTTCTAAACGTAACCCCGAGCGACGGCCTGCAACGCCTCACGCTGGCATCGGGAAACCAGGTGGTTGCGCGACTGGTCATACTGGCGACCGGGATGGCAGGGGCTATCCCGTACAGCCTCGGCGTCAAGCGGCGTGTTATCGTCGAGCGCCATTCACTGGCGTTCGGCTTCACGATCGCGCCGGCGGACGATACCGTGTTCGCATTTCCCGCCCTGACCAGTTATGGCGAACGGACCGCCGATGGCATCGACTACCTCAGCATCTTTCCCGTTCCCGGCGGGATGCGGGCGAACCTCTTCATGTTCCGCGATCCAAACGATCCGATCATACGGGAGATTCGGCGCGAGCCGAAGTCAACCTTGATGCGCATGATGCCCGGACTCCAGCCGCACCTCGGCGACTTCAAGGTGATCGATCGCGTGCAAAGCTGGGTGATGGATCTCGCGAATGTGGAAGGCCATCTGCAGCCCGGCATCGTGCTGATCGGCGACGCGTTCCAGACGTCGTGTCCGGCGGCCGGCACCGGCGTAAGCCGCTTGCTGGTCGATGTCGAACGTCTCTGCACCGTGCATCTGCCGGAGTGGCTCAAAACCGACGGAATGGGTACGGAAAAAATATCGATGTTCTATTCCGATCGCGACAAGGTCGCGTCCGACGAACGCGCATTCAGGATGGCATACTTCCGGCAGGCCTTGACCTCCGACGGGGGCATGCGCTGGAGCTTGCGCCGCCGCCTGCATTTCCTGCGGCGAAATCTCAGGCATCATGTTGATACGGTCCTGCCCGGTTGGACGGACCGGCTCGCGGGAATGCTTCGCGCGTGAGCTTTCCCAGGGCGCCGACCTCGCAGAGTGATGATCTGGAAGTGGGCGCAGGCGCTGCCGGTCTACGCCCCCGGGCTCAGGTACGCACCGGCAGCAGCTTGAATCCGGTCATCCTTTTTGCAACCGATTTGATCCACGGCACCTGCACCAGTGCATAGGCGGCGAAGGCTCCCGCTGCGCTGCCGGTCTGGGTTACCACCCACATCGGCGAGGGCTGCGCGCCGAACTGTTTCTTGTACGGCTCGTCTCCGATGGTGAAATCGAGGACGCCATCACCTCGGGCAATGCAATCCTTCGCTACCTGCTCGAACATCAGCGCCCCGATAGATTGGCTCTTGTAGCCCTCGATATCGAACGCACCCATGATGATGAGAAAGCTGTCCTTGTGGCATAGTCCGAGCACCGCCGCGATCACACGGCCATCCATTCTGAGCACGTAAAGCCGGGAGAACGATCCGTTGCCGCGCAGTGCAACGTCGGAATAGAAATCGAAATACTCGGGACGCTGCAGCAGGTCACCGTCGCCCTGGGCGTGAAACCGCGGGCCGCGATACTGCTTCATCATCTCCAACGTCGAGACGACGGACGAAACGTCTTCGCAGGAAAACGCCAGTTCGCCTTTCTTCTGCAATTGACGCCACTTTTTTGCGAGTTCCTTTTGATAAGAACGCTCCAGCGCGCTCGATCGCCACCGTTCGAACGGCGCGTTCAAGCCGACCGAGTACGCACTCGCCTCCAGCGCGACACGCGGACGAGCCTCCAGGAGCCTCTCCAGCGAGACCATCCCATCCGGCAATTTGGGGATTCTCAACAAATCGAAAGGCTGCAAAAGGCGCCGAATCTCGCCGCACGCGTTCTCATCCTGCAGCAATTCGGAGAACGCGCTCGGGCTGCAGATGGGAGCAATATAGTCCGATACGCGCAGGTCGGCGAACTCCACGGTCCGAATCGGACCGCGCCTGATCCGCAGCAACGGCAACAGCATCGCCAATTCGCCGTTTGCGCGGCCCCGAACGGTGATCACCAGCCGCCTCGCGCCACATGCGGGAGCAAGTTTCGAGTAAATGCTTTGCAGCCAAATCGGATGCTGAAACGCGGTCGCGCTGGAGCCAGCAAACAGCCTCACGTACTCATTCGATGAAAAATCGAAGTCGTTTTCAATGCTTACGTCAAACACGGCCTTAGCTTGATACATGCGTCGCGAACCAGGAAAAGGATGCTTGTGCCGGTGGAACTGGGCCCGCGAGCTATATCAGATGAGGAGCTATTGCGCCGTTAACGCGCTGCCCCGTTATTCGACGTGTCAGTGGAGCCGCGACGCGGCCTGTTCAGGGCGCCGGGAACAGAACAGCGCGCGAACTCGGCTTGCCCGACCGGCAGAACCGTCGGAAAATTGTGAGACAATTGCGTTGTTGCAGCCTCGAACCCCCGACGTCGCTGCGCCACATTTGCTGTTTTTTAACCAATCCTTACACATTCCGCGGTATCGCCAAATGACCGGGCCGAATGACCAAAGGTGCAATAGATGCCTGCGCAAAATTTCAGGCACCGTGCGGCTCCCTTAGCCTTCGCCGATTGGCCAGCGTTGACCGCTGATGTGATCCCGGCAGTTTGCCTTGCTGCAGCGTCGATCGCATTTGCTCCGATCCTGCATGTCGTAAGCCCTGTGCTGGCTATCGCGGTTGAGGCGTTAATTGGCCTTGCCATCGTCATTGCCGCGCCTGCGTACGCGCCTTCGATCGCGATTTTTGTGCTGTTTTTCCAAAATCTCTTTGTTTCGATATTGTCCCCCTATCTGTCGAGCCCCTCAGAACTCGAATTCGTCAAGGGTTATAATTTTCTGCTGTGCGCTGTCATGTGGCTGGCGACGCTCGCGCTCTACTTGCTGCGCCGAAGAAATCACTCGGCAGAAGTCAACCGCATCATGTGGTGGGGCATCGCAACGCTCGCGGTCGTGATGCTGTATTTCGCAATCGGGTTCGTCCATAACGCGCTCGCCTCTGCAATCTATCTGCGCAATATCATCCTGCCGCTGTTGCTGTTTCAGCTGTCGCTGCTGACGGCGGCGACCTTCGAAATCCGCATCACGCCGTTTCTGACGGTGATCGCGGTTCTGCTGATCGTCTGCGGCTACGTGGAATTCCTGTTTCGCGATTTCTGGCTCACCATCACCAACGGTTACCATTTCTGGCATTTCGATGAGCTGAAGGCCACGCAATCGGGCGCCTGGGAGGCCGAGATGCGCGCCACCGGCAACGTCCCGGTCGACCTTCTGGACCGCTTTCGCTTCAGCTTCNTCAACACGCCGCTGCTTGAGGATTTCGGATTGTCGACCATCCTGCGCATCTTCGGGCCGAACATGAGCCCGATCAGCTTCGGCTACGGGATCGGCTTCTTCGTCCTGTTCCTGTTCTCCGTCGGGCGTCCCTGGNTGGCGCTCGTGGCCCTGCCGCTGCTGGTCCTCTGCAGCGTGAAGGGCGCGCTGATCATGGTGATCTTCGTCGGGCTGGCCTGGATGTCGACGCCGCTGATCGGCCCGGTCATGACGCTCGGCCTTGGGCTGATGGCGCTCGTCGGCTACGCCATTGCCGCGATCTATATCGGGCTGCAGCTCGGGGACTATCACGTCCTCGGCTTCATGGCGGCTGGAACGGCTTTCTGCAGAACCCGCTTGGCCGCGGCTTGGGCGTCGGCGGCAATCTGTCGGAGGGATTCTATTCGATCGACTGGAGCGCGGCGCAACAGGCCGGCAGCGTCGACGGTGCCGTCGAGAGCGCAGTCGGCGTGCTGCTGTTCCAGATGGGTGTCGGGGCGCTGGCGCCGCTCGGCTTCTGCTTCGCCATGGCGCTCAAGGCGTGGCGGCTTTATGCCAGCTCGGGAATTCTCACACAGGGTCTCGCCGGCTTCGGCATCATCGTCGTGCTGGTCAACGGCCTGTTCCAGGAAGAGGCTCTGTTCGCACCCCCCGCTCTCGGGTTGTTGTGCTGCCTACTCGGCCTGGTGATCGGCAATCACATCCGGAGCCAGGCGGCCTCGGCGTAGACCGGGGCTCGCGGCCCGCCGCGAGGCAGCCCGAGTCCTTGTGCGCCTCGCATTTCCCTAAGGTTAACGGCCCCGGCGGTAACCATCGCAGAAATCTGCAATTAATATTAGCACCGCGCTGGACCGGATATTGCTATGTGGAACGCAGTAGCTTTCGTTCCTGAGGGCGGGGTAGAAAACATGAGTAAACCAGCGCAAATGCGGCTCACTCTATCCATTCGATCATATCGTGCCGCTGCCCGTGTCAGGCACGGCAC
>JGI12053J15887_10001310_pt1 | contig 11448 bp, 11 predicted proteins | sample MedBloCAOM1_O3_FD_15887 | JGI IMG/M metagenome (IMG submission 15887)
CAGCACGACCGAGCGGATGATCGCCTTGAACGGCAGGCTGTGGTTGAGCAGCACCGCGAGATAGAGCCCGACGGCAAATTTGATGATGCTGGCAACCACGGTATACAGTAGCGTGTTGAACACCGAGAGCCAGAAAACGCTGTCGCCCCATAGCCATTCGTAGTTTTCGATGCCGATGAACGCGCCGGTGCGGCCGATGCGTGCGTCGGTGAACGAGAGCCATACCCCGAGCCCGAGCGGATAGGCGAGGAACAGGATCAGGATCGCCAGCGCCGGCAGCATGAACCACATGCCGAGCCAGTCGCGCTGGACCTTGAGCCGGTCCCACGCGCTGACGTCGCGCGCCACGCGCGACGTTCCGGGACGCTCGAACAGCGTATCAGCCATCGACGGGCTTCACCTCCCGAGCAGATGTCAGGTCAACGAAACCGGTGCTGCACTTTCCGAGCCGCCGGCGTTGACCCTTCAAGTTTGCAAGCGCGGCGGCTCACCGATAGATCCGCTTGGCTTGGCGTTCCGCCTGTGCGATCGAGCCTTTCACGTCCTCGCGGCCGGTGCAGTAATTGGCGAACATGTCGAGCACGAGAAAATCGGCAATCGCAGTCGCCGCCTTTTCGCCGACCGAGCCCAGGCCGCCGGCGGTCAACGAGCGCTTGGCGGCGTCGCGGAACACCGTGCGCTTGGGATCGGCGGTCCAGACCGGGTTGGAATCATAGGCGTTGAGGCAGTGGGTCAGATAACCCTGCGCGGAATCGATCCACTTGTTGAACTGGTCGGCCTCCAGCATGTACGCGATCAGCGCCTTGGAGGCTTGCGGATACTTGGTGTAGTTCATCGCCAGCACCGGATACATCAGGTGCAGCTCGGTCGGCTTGCCGATCGGGCCGATCGGCCAGAACGCGTGGTCCATGTCTTCGGCGATCTCTTTCTTGGTAGGATCCTTGGTGGCGGCGACGTAGATCGAGATGCCGTTGTCAGTCCAATGGATTTCGCCTGCGAGGAATGCCTTGTTGTTGGAGGCGTCGTTCCACGAGGCGACGCCCGGGATCATATTCTCGTAGAGCTGCTTGGCGTATTCGAGCGCCTTCGCCGTTTCGGGCGAGTTGAGGATCACCTTGTCGTCCTTGTCGACCAGGTTGCCGCCGTGCGCCCACAGGCACCAATGCACCCAGCCGTTGCCGTCGCCGGAGGCGTGGCCAAGCGCCATTCCGCCCGGCGTTCCGTTGCGTTTCGTCGCCTTGGCAAATTCGAGATATTCGTCCGTCGTCGCCGGAAACTTGGAGAATCCCGCTTTCTTCAGCGACGAGATCCGGTAGTTCTGCATGTTGCCGCTGTAGCAGATCGGGATGGCGATCCATTTGTTGCCGCTCTTGCCGTAGGTCACCGCGCTCGGCACCCAGCCGCCGTACTTCTTGCCGAGGTAATCGGCGACGTCCGTGACGTCGACGCATTTCTGCGGAAAGAGGTGAGGCAGCGAGTAGAGGCCCCAGAACAGATCCGGTCCAGCGCCGGTATTGGCGGCGACCGAGGCTTTCGGCTGCACGTCTTCATAGGATTCGCGCGAGATGTTGACCTTCACGCCGGTCGCCTTGGTGAAGGCATCGATCAGCGCCACGAACGCGTCGTCTTCGGACTGCACGAAATATTTCCATCGCAGCATGGACAGCTGCGCGCCGCTCTCCGGCTTCCACGGCGCCGTCTGCGCCCAGGCTTTGGCCCAATCGAGCAAGGTCGGACCGGTGAGCGCACCGGCGGCGGCGAGCGCGGTGCCGCTTGTTACCAGGGCACGGCGGGTAATGGTCATGGCTGTTTCCTCCGTTGTCATGCGTTGAGGCGTTTGCCGCTTGGCTCATCGAACAAATGCGCCAGACGCGGATCGGGCTTGAGCCGGATCTTGTCGCCCGGCTTGAAGTCATGGCGTTCGCGAAACACGGCGATGATGTCGGCGCCGCCGAGTTTGGCCGCGACCTGCAGCTCGGAGCCGGTCGGTTCGATCACCAGAATCTCAGCCTCCGCTCCATCCTCGGCGATAACGAAATGCTCCGGCCGGATCCCATAGATCACGGGATGACCGTCGCTTCCCGCCGGCGCCGCGGAGAGCGGCAGGCGGACGCCGTTGGCGCCCTCGAACTCCAGTGCGCCGTTGGCGCGGATCGTCCCGTTAAGAAAGTTCATCGCCGGCGAGCCGATGAAGCCCGCGACGAACAGGTTCTGCGGGCGATCATAAAGCTCGAGCGGCGCCCCGATCTGTTCGACCACGCCGTCATGCATCACCACGATGCGGTCCGCCAGCGTCATGGCCTCGATCTGATCATGGGTGACATAGACGGTCGTCGTCTTCAGGCGCTGATGCAGCTCCTTGATCTCGGTGCGCATGGCGACCCGTAGCTTGGCGTCGAGGTTCGACAGCGGCTCGTCGAACAGGAACACCCGCGGGTCGCGCACGATGGCGCGACCCATGGCGACGCGCTGGCGCTGGCCGCCGGAGAGCTGGCGTGGATAGCGGTCGAGCAGGGGGCCGAGCCCCAGGATATCGGCGGCCCCCGAGACGCGCCGCTCGATCTCGCTCTTCGGGGCGCGGCGCAGCATGAGCGAGAACCCCATATTGGCGGCGACGGTCATGTGCGGGTAGAGCGCGTAGTTCTGGAACACCATGGCGATGTCGCGCTCTTTCGGCGGCATCTTGTTCACGATGCGCTCGCCGATGCGGATCTCGCCGGAGGTGATGTTCTCGAGCCCCGCGATCATTCGCAGCAGGGTCGACTTGCCGCATCCCGATGGCCCCACCAGGACGACGAACTCGCCGTCATCGATCAGGACATCGACGCCATGGATGACCTCGATGGCTCCGAAGGCCTTTCTGACGTCGCGGATCGCGACGGAAGCCATGCGGTTCCTCCCGGTATGTCGCTCGGCCCTTTGCGGACGCACCTCCGAGTGCGCCCATGGGCTTCTTCGCATTCCGCCAATTTGCGCCCCGACGCTCGGCAGCACAGCCTAGCGCTGCAATTGAATGGGATTACGCGTACGATTTCAATTCCCCGTTGGTCGCATATTTCATCGAAAGGACCGGAGGCCAAAATGCGATCAGCGGCACGGACACGGCCGAGACCCCGTGCAATTCATTCGCCAGCAGCAGGCGGGGTGGCGCCCCCTTGCGCAGGAACTCGATCTGCGGCCGGAATGAACGGCCGTTAATCGTCTCGCATCCCCTGTCAGCGTTGTCTCGTCTCTGAGTGTTGCATCCGCCACGCACCGACCAGTGCCGACTGGAATTCGTCAGAAACAACGCGCTCTCGGTTCGCGATGCAGGCCTGCGTGTAATCATGGGCGAACACGCAATGCCGAGCGAGTGCGTTGGTCGTGTCGGACTCTGCGCTCCTACTTGATTGGCACCAATCGGTGGGTTGGACGTTGGTAGTCCGACCATCGAGGGAACAGCGATTGCCGATCTTCCGCAGCACCGTTGCCTGGTGGAGAAAACGGGCGCCGCGTTTTTCAATCGATGCGGAGGTNATCGTTGCGATAGCCCTGCTGAGCGCGGCGCTCGTGGTGGGGCTGTCGACGGCGGCGGACTATGGCCTGACCGTCGATGAGTTCAACACCGACGATTACGGCCCCAAGGCGCTCGCCTGGTACACGAGCGGCTTCAAGGACCGATCCCACTTCGAGACCGTCGAATTTTCGCTGTGGTACTACGGGCCGTGGTTTCAGATGCTCACGGCCTACCTCCAATCGTTTGATTTTGCCGACCGGATCACGGTCCGACATGCCGCAACGTTCGTTGTCGGGCTTGCCGGGCTGGCCGCGCTGCTGCCGCTCGGACGGCTTGCGATCGGCCGCTGGGCCGGGCTCACCGCCATCGCGCTGTGCCTGCTGACCGGATATTGCTATGGCAGCCTGTTCTTCACGCCCATCGATGTTCCCTTCCTCGCCGCGATGACGTGGGCGACCCTCGCCATCGTGGTGATGACGCGCCTGGCCTTGCCGTCGTGGCGGGGGACCGCCGCCGTCGGTCTCCTGACCGGCCTAGCCATCGCCACGCGTACCGGCGGCATCATCACCCACGCCTATCTGTTAGGTGCGATGGTCCTGTGCGTTGCGGAATTCTGGGCCCGGCATGGCCGGTTGACCCTGCGCTATCTCGTTCAGATCGCCGTGCGTTACGCGGCCGTTGTCGTCATCGCGTGGGTGACGGCGATTGCGCTTTGGCCGTGGCTGCAGACCGGGCATCCGTGGGCGCAATTCAAGGTCGCTCTCTTGCACTTTGCGACCATCCCGATGTCGTATGAATTCTCCCATTGGGGGGAGCGGATATGGACCGATGCATTGCCCCGCTCCTACATTCCGGGTCAGCTCCTGGCTCGGTTGCCGGAAGCGTTTCTGGTTCTGCTGGTCGTCGCGCTCGTCTCCGCGATCCCTGCCGTGACTGTTCTCGCGCGCGAAGCGAGCGCGACATGGCGCGTCGACCGGAACGCAAGCCTGCGGGCGGCGATGCTGACGGTGGCGCTCGAGCGTGCCTGCCTCATCGTATGCGCGGCCGTTATCCTGCCGCTTGCATTCCTGATCGTTCAGCGCGCCACCATCTACAATGGAATACGGCACGTGTTGTTCGTCGTTCCCATGCTGGCGGTGATCGCCGGCGCCGGATTGCGGGCGCTGCTGCCGCTGCTGCGTCGGGTTCCGGTTATCGCCGCCGTTGTGGGAGGCGCCTATATCGGCAGCATGGTCACCACCCTCGCCGTGTTGCATCCGCTCGAATATGTGGCGATGAATTCGCTCGCGGGCGGGACGCGAGGCGCCTACGACAGGTTCGAGCTCGACTATTGGTCGGTGGCGGCGAGGGAGGCCGTGCGTCGTCTCGAGCACCGTCTCGATTACGATATCTTCCTTCGCTTTGCCGAATCCCCGCCGAGCATCCTCATTTGCATTCCCTGGCGGGAGGAAAGGGTCGATCCGATCTTGAAACGGCCGTGGATCGTTCAAACCGATCCGGATAAAGCCGATTTCATCATCGCGACCGAGCTCTCGCGTTGCGCGGACAATAAGCCGGTCGAGTTGATCGATGAGGTCAAGCGTTTTGATCGCACGTTCGCCTGGGTCTACGCGCGACGCTCCGGAGCTAACGAGCGGTAAGTTGGGCGGAATGGAAGCCGGCACCACCCTCCTGGCGGTCGACCTCTCTCCGTGTCATGGCGGTGCCCGCCACGGGCGTTCACCTTCATACCCCGACAAGGCCGGGCATGACGCGTCGAACATTGCGAGCGTCGGTATCAGGTGTTGCGTGATTGCGCGTCGGTGATTGCGATCTTTCGCGCCAGCGTGGTGATCAGCTCGGTCTGCGTCCGCAGCTTCAGATGCAGGTTGAGCAGCACGACCAGGCTGATGCAGACCCAGACGTAGAGAATGAGGTCGACGCCGCGCCCGATTCCGACCAGTTCCGCGAGTTGCGTGCTGTGCTCGGGCATCCACACGAAGTAGAGGCCCGACGTCGCGATCGCCACGGTCAGGAAGGCGACCGCGGGCGACCGCCGGTACTCGGTCCAGGCGTACAGCAGGATGGCGGCCAGCAGCGCGGAGAGGATCAGTTGCGCAATCATCGGTACAGCCTTCGCGCAAACAGATCGAGCAGGATGAGCACGGCATCCCGCAGGTTTTGCCCTTTGGCCAGCGAATAGGCGGTGTATTCGATCGTGACGGGCTGCTCGACATAGCGAAGCCCGCTGGTGCCGATCTGGCTGAGGCATTCCGACGCATGCGCCATCCGGTTTTGCCGAAGCTTGAGCGCGGCGGCGCCACGGCGGGTCATGGCGCGCAGGCCGTTGTGGGTGTCGGTGACCTGCAAGCCCGTCGTCAGCCGCGTGAACAGCGTTGCGGCCTGCAGCACCAGACGGCGCAGCGGAGGAAGATTGGGAGCTTGTCCGCGAAACCGGCTGCCGAGCGCGAAATCGGCCCGTTCGCGGACCAGTGCGTCGGTGAGACGGGAAATATCCGACACGCGGTGCTGGCCGTCGGCATCGAACGTCACCACGAATTGAGCCGGTTCCGCCAGCGCGTAGTCGATGCCGGTCTGCAGCGCGGCGCCCTGGCCGAGATTGAATGGATGCCTGACCACGATGGCGCCGGCCGCGTGCGCGTGATCGGCCGTTGCGTCAGTGGAGCCGTCGTCGACCACCACCACCGCGTAGCCCGCGCGTTTGACCTCGGTCACGACGCGGGAAAGGACTGTCCCTTCATTATAGGCCGGGATGACCACATACACCTGCTCCCGCGAGACAAGTTCCATCTGTCGTTTCCATGGTATGGACGAACAAGAATTCGCAGGTCCCGAGAAAGTTCCGGCTCGACATGGCCGAAGAGCGATTCCCCAAGGGCGACACGCATCGCGATCGTCACTCATTGGACCAGATGTCGGAGCCGTTCTCCTAGCGATGAGCCTGCGATGGATCGCCGCGCGCCGCGTTGAACAACTCCTGTTTGCGGCAGTGCAAAACGGACGCCGATCACGACGCTTTCCGCAGCACGACACGCATGGCGTCGAACAGGTTGACGGGTATCCCGACGCGTCCGGCGCTTGCCATACTCGCCGAGCGCATCCCGAGCATGCGCCGCAATTGAAAGACGATCAGCGAGGCCGGAACGATCTTCCAGGGGTGATCCACATGCTCCATCGAAAGTCCCAGACCCCTGGACATCCGGCGCATGCTCTCCTGGGTGAAGAACCAGAGGTGCTGCGGCGGGGTCATCAGCCGCCATCGCACGCCGGCAAGTTTGGCGACCGTCGAGCCGAAGTCGCCCGTGGTGATCACGATGACGCCGCCGGGGTTGAGCTGCCGATGACACAGCGCGAGCGTCTCCCGCGGGTCGGGAAGATGCTCGATAACATCGAACAGAACGATGACATCCACATGACCGATTTGTCGCAGGGTGGCCTCGTCCGCCATTCCCTGTACGACGTTCAATCCGGCGCGGCGGCCATGCTCCGCGGCATCCGCGGCCAACTCGATTCCGGCCACATCGAAATGGCGCGCCGCTTCCATGAGGAAAAAGCCGTAGGCACAGCCCAGTTCCAGCAGCTTTCCGCCGCCGCGATAGCCGCGGATGAATTCGACGCTGCGCGCGAACTCGCGGCGCAGCACCGGCTCGGCCCCGAGATAATCCGAGTAGCCATCGGAGTGCCGGCCCGAAAAATAATCCTCGGTATAGTAGGCCGCAGGATCAAACCCGGATGTTTCGGTGCGGCCGAGGCCGCAATCCGCGCATTGCAAGATGTCGCATCCGTTGATCCTAAAGCGAAGGGTGTGGTTCCTCGTGCCGCCGCAGGCCGGGCACGCGCGCGAGATGACTCCCGCCGCCTTTGCCGCGGGAATCGCGACCTCCGGTGACGGTGTCTGCAAGGAGCTGGTCTTCATCTCGACTGCTGTTTCCGCCGTTGCGTGCTTCGCGCGGGTGGAAACCCGGATCGTCCCACACCGAGCGGCCCGGCACGGTGCGCTGGTGGTGATGTATGTGACATGAACACTCTTGAACACTCTTGCCCGGTTACGCGGTCATCTCGCCGCAGGGAGGGTAACCCTTAGGCGACGGAGGTGGCGTCGGCTAGCCGAAATAGGCTTCGCGCACCTCCGCCCGGCCCGCGAGCTCGTCCGGCCGCCCCGCCGCCACCACGCGTCCCTTCGAGAGCACGTAGCCGTAATGCGAGATCGCCAGCGTCTGGTGGACATTCTGCTCGACCAGGAACACGGTGATGCCGCGCGCGTTGATCTCGCGAATGATGTTGAAATTCTCCTTGACCAGGAGCGGCGACAGCCCGAGCGAAGGTTCGTCCACCAGCAGCAGTTTGGGGGCACGCATCAGGCCGCGGCCGATTGACATCATTGCCTGCTCGCCCCCTGACATCGTGCCGGCAAGTTGCATCCGGCGTTCGCCGAGGCGGGGGAACAGGCGATAGATTTCCTCGGTGCGCATGCGCGTCACCGCTTCCGACGGCTCCTGATAGGCGCCGACGCGAAGGTTCTCCTCCACCGTCAGCTTGGGAAAGACCTTGCGTCCCTCCGGGATGCAGGCGACGCCGGCGGCGATCACTTTGTGGGTCGGCAGCCGCGTGATCTCGTTGCCGTCGAACATGACGCGGCCGGCGCGGGGCGGCGTCAGGCCGAGAATCGAGCGAATGAGCGTGGTCTTGCCGGAGCCGTTCGAGCCGAGCAGGCAGGTGATGCTGCCGGCCTCGACCGTCAGCGAGACGCCTTGTAGCACGTCCGCCTTGTCGTAGGCGGTGGTGACGTCCAGGATTTCGAGCCGGCCTGCCATCATGCGACCCCGAGATAGGCCTCTTGCACCTGCCGATCGCCGGCGACCTCCGCGAACGTGCCCTGCTTGATCTTGCGGCCGTAGTTGAGTACCACGCAGCGATCGGTGACGCGCTCGATCACTCCCATCTCGTGCTCGATGATGACGATGGTCAGGCCCGGCATGCGGCCGCGCACCAGGAGAATGTCGTCCATCAGGTGGCGTGTTTCCTCGTGCGTCATGCCGGCAGATGGTTCGTCGAGCAGTACAAGGCGTGGCCGGCTGATCAGCGCCCGGCAGATCTCGATCCGCCGCCGATCGATCATCGGCAGGCCGGCGGCCGGTTCCTCGATGCGGCCGGCGAGTTCGGGGCTGAACACCGTCACCAGCTCGCGGGCCTCCTTGCGACTATGCGCGAGCTCGGCGCCGAACGCGCCGCGCCGCAGCAGGTTGAAGACGAGGCTGTGGTTCAGCCGTTTGTGATTGCCGACCATGATGTTGTCGAACACCGAGAGCGGCAGGCACATGCGCGAACGCTGGAAGGTGCGGGTCACGCCCGCGCGATAGATCGCTTGTGGCGTCGCTGCGGTCATGTCCTTGCCGGCAAAGGTGACCGCGCCCTCGTCCGCGCGATAGATGCCGGTGACGACGTTGAACAGCGTGGTCTTGCCCGAGCCGTTCGGTCCGATCAGGCCGACGATCTCACCGTCGTTCACCGCGAAGTCCACGCCGGCGAGGGCAACGAGGCCGCCGAAGCGACAGGTCACGCCCTTGCAGGCAAGCAGCGCTCCGGTCATGGCGCCCGACCCTCATCCTGAGGAGCCGCTGCAGACGGCGTCTCGAAGGATGGCGGCGCGCTCATGCTTCGAGACGCCTGCCTTACGGGCTCCTCGGCACGAGGACGTCCGCTCCGCGGTTTGGCGCCGGGGATATAGTCGCGCAATTGCCGCGGCAGCAGTCCCTGCGGACGGAACAGCAGGATGAGAATCACCAGCACCGCGTAGAGCACCAGCCGGTATTCCTGGATGACCTGGAATTTCTCCGGCAGGATCACGACGAAGGCGGCGGCGACGACGACACCCCACAGGTTGCCGAGGCCGCCCAGCAGAATGATCGAGACCAGAATCAACGAATCGCCGAAGGTGAAATTATTGGGCGCGATGAAGCCCAGCACGTGTCCGTACGCCGCGCCCGCGGTGCCTGCCAAAAAATTGCCGAGCGTGAACGCCAGCACCTTCCAGCGTGCGAGGTTGAGCCCGTAACAGGCCGAGGCGATCTCATCGAGGCGGATCGCGTCCAGGCTGAGCCCGATCCAGGAGCGCTCAAGCCGTCGCACCAGCGCGAAGCTCAGGACCAGCAGGACCAGCGCCAGGAGTAGATAGGAGAAGTAGAACGACGCCGTGAAGTCGCCGATCCGGATCGGGCTGTTGAAGTTCCAGCCGAACAGGACGATTGGCTTGACCTGGATGCCCTGCGGTCCGCCCAGCGTGTCGTTGACCTCGAGAAACACCTTGAACAGGATGCCGAAGGCAATGGTGACGAGGGCGGCGTAGTGCCCCCGGGTCCGCAGCACCGGCAGGATCAGGATCGATCCGATGACCGCCGCCATCAGTCCACCGAGCGGGAGGGTGAGGAACGACGGCAGCGACGTGTACTTGGTAACGACCCCGGCGGTGTAGCAGCCGATCCCGAGGAAGGCCGCGCCCGCGAAGTTGACCACGCCGGCATAGCCGAACTGGATGGTGAGGCCGAGTGCCGCGACCATCAACAGGAATGCCGTGGTCATCATCAGGATGATGAAATGCTCCTCGTGAAACCAGAATGCGACGGCGAGCACGCCCACGACCGCGGCGATGTCGAAAGTGCGCTCGTTGCCGCCGATGCTGGTCCTGATCCGGTCCACCAGCCCGAAGCGCGCGCCCAGCACGGCGGCGGCGGCTGCGATCGCCAGCAGCGTGCCCAGCGCCCGTTCGCTTTCCGCGCCGAGAAACAGCACGCCGTAGAGCGTCGCGACCCCCGCCCATACGAGCGCGGGAAGGGAAGATCGGGTGCTTGGCGATGCGACCATGCCGCTACACCCGCTCGCTCGATTTCTCCGCGATCAGGCCGGTCGGCCGCCAGGCCATGATGGCGATGATGACGGCGAGCGCGAACACATCCTTGTAGGCGCTGGCGAACGGCAGTGCGACCGCGCCGATGGTCTGCAGGCCGGCGAACAGGAAGCCGCCGAGGATGGCGCCATAGATATTGCCGAGTCCGCCGACCACGGCGGCGCTGAAACCGAATACGCCCAGCAGCAGGCCCATGCTGAAATTGATCTCGTTGTAGTAGAGGCCGTTCATCACGCCGGCAAAGGCGGCGACGCCCGAGCCGATCGCAAAGGTGATCAGCACCACGGCGGTGAAGTTGATCCCCATGGTGCGCGCAGTCTCGCCGTCCTGCGCCACCGCGCGGATCGCCAGTCCGAGCTTGGTCTTGTTGATCAGGAGATGGACGGCGACGATCATGGCCAGACCCGCGGCCAACAGCATCAGGCTGTCCAGCCGCAGGGTGAAATGGCCGAAGGTGTAGGCGGTCGTCGGCAGCAGCGCCGGGAACGGCTTCGGGTTGGAGCCGTCGGGAAAGCCCAGCCGCACGCCTTCGCGCAGCACCGTGCCCAGCATGAGCGTGATCAGCAGCGTGTTGAGCGCCGGCGCCGAGCTCAGCGGCAACACGAGATAGCGGGCGATCACCGCGCCGAGCGCCGCCATCGCCGCCATCGCCACGATCGAGAGCACGACCAGCTGCACCAGCGGAGAGCTCACTTGCGCCGCCTTCAACGCGACATAGGTGGCGAAGCCGGTGAATACCCCGACCGTGAGCACGTCGCCGTGGGAGAATTTGATCACGTCGAGCACGCCGAAGAACAGCGTGAAGCCCACGGCGACCAGGCCGTACATGACTCCAAGCATGAGGCCGTTGATCAGGTATTGAAGCGCGATCTCCACGCCTTCATCTCGGATCGAGGGAACGGGATGTGCGGCATATACCGGTTAAACCACAGATGTTGCCGCACACTCGGTCTGCTCCCTCCCCCCTTGTGGGGGAGGGCTGGGGAGGGGGGTCGTGCTTGGTGCGCGAGATTTGTCCGCCAACTGCTACCCCCCCCCCCCCCCCCCC
>JGI12053J15887_10001311_pt1 | contig 11447 bp, 12 predicted proteins | sample MedBloCAOM1_O3_FD_15887 | JGI IMG/M metagenome (IMG submission 15887)
TGTTGGTGCGGTTTGGTTTTCCATCCACCGCTTTTACCAACTCCAGCGGCGTTCCAATACCAAAGATCTTTGGTTGCGGCTATGCCGCGCTGTGAGCTCCTGTTCAAATCTGTCTTCGCGACCTTTTGTTGAAAGTCGAACCGATTTCCCGCATTAATCTTCGCTGTAATCGCTGCATCTCTCGAAATCCGGAATCGGTGGTGTCATCGTATCCCGCCAGATGAAGTAGCCCGTGGAGCAGATAGAGACATAGCTCCGGCAACAACTCTTTGCCAAGTTGGGTCGCCTGACGATGTGCGGTCTCAACGCTAATGATGATCTCACCGTGCTGAAAAGTGATCACGTCAGTCGGGCCAGCAATCTGCATAAACTGTAGATGCATGGCCGAGATTCGTCGGTCGGACACCAGAACAGCTACGATTTCCGCAGGCAAAGCGGTTCGCTTAACCGCTTCCACCTTTTCCAGAGCGCGTTGCGCAAATCGGGATAGCGGCTGAAGATCGATCGTTCGCGCGCGCTGCCGATTAAGCAACGAAATCCCGGGCATCAGGCGGCCGATGCCGGCGGCAGATTGCGCAACCGGCGAGACTCTTGTTCGGCCTTCTCCTCGTCCTTGGGATATTTAATCCGGGTATGCAGCATGTTTTGCAACGTGAACCGGAAAGTCTCGGCAATTGCTCGAATTTCCTTTAAGGTTAGATCGCATTCGTCCAGCTGACCTTCCGCAATCCGTTTATTGATGATCTCATTCACCAGCTGCTCGATCTTTTGCGGCGTCGGCTTATCCAGACTACGGGCTGCGCTCTCCACGGCATCGGCCAGGCTGATAATTCCGCTTTCCTTGAATTGCGGCTTAGGTCCGCTATAACGAAAGCTTTCCTCTCGAACCTCCGGGATATCCTCCTCCCGAATATTCATGATTTTGCCACCCTCACGTGCGTCCCGCTGTTGTTGCAGCGCTCGTTTGTAAAAATAGCTGACTAAAGAAGTCCCATGGTGTTGCTGAATAACGTCGATTACCTTTTGATTCAGCCCATATTTTAGAGCGATATCGACGCCTTCTTTCACGTGAGCGATAATGATCAACGCGCTCATTGTCGGCGCCAAATCATCGTGGGGGTTTTCGTCCCCAACAATATTTTCCGAGAAGTAGTTTGGCTTTACCAGCTTGCCGATGTCATGAAAATAGGCGCAAGCGCGGCACAATGTTCCATTGGCGCCGATTCGGTTGGCCGCAACCTCTGCGAGGTCGGCTACCACGTCGCTGTGATGCCAGGTACCGGGAGCCTCGAGACTAAGCCGCAAAAGAACGGGGTGGTTACGATCGGCCATTTCCAGCCAAGACATGTCCGTAGTAATCTGGAATAGTGACTCCAAAAGCGGCAAAGCGCCGCCCACCGCCATTCCGGTCAACATGCCATTCAAGATCGCGGCGAGAGATTGTTTACCGAACATGCCCCAGTCCATATCGGGCAATTGCAGCCAGGAGATCGAGATGATTCCGAACGATACGGCCAGCAGCCAGGTAGCCAGTCCAACATAAAAACCGGCCCGCAAAAGACGGCTTCTCCTGCGTACTTGAATTGTAACAAACACAGCGATGAAGCCGCTAATGAGCGACATCACGAGCAGTACTGCGTCAACCCCGCGAAAGAGGATAGAACTCCAAAGACTGACGAAGACAGCCGCGTAGATACCGTAGTTCTTGCCCAGCAGCACTGACAGCACGAGCGGCGCCAACGCATACGGGATCAGCAATACCCCGATCTCGGGCCGCAATGTTCCATGCGGATCGCTGCAAAATACCATGATCAGCTTCGCAACGCACAGGTGCAAAAGCATGACCCCAAAAACCAAAGCGATCCGAGAATTCTTGTGAAAAGTTTCGGGAAAATTGATCCAAAGTTGGGCCAACGCGATGATAAACACCAGCAGACCAATAAGAAAATATTTCGCCGGTTCCGGGTGCTCTCGAGAGAATATGAGGAAACCCAATACCAGAACGAAGGTAGCAAACATTCCGGTTTTCACCCACGGGTTTGACTCGAGCTTGCGGATCCACTCCTTCTGTGCTGGCTTGCGTCTTTGCTTGTTGCAAGCAAGCCCTTTTTTTACCAATCGCTTCCTATCCTGTGATCCAAACATACCCTTTAAGAATTTTAGTTTAGCTTGTCTGCACGCTATCGGGACGAACCTTGTTTCTCCCTGAACGCTTTGTAGGCGTTAATGATGAATTTCACAAGAGAATGCCGTACGACATCGCGTTCTGAAAATTCTATAAATTCAATACCGGCTACTCCCCGCAGCGCTTGCAACGCCTCGATCAATCCGGATGTTTTATTCGGCGGAAGATCGATCTGCGTCTGATCCCCCGTAACCACGCACTTAGAGTCCGCCCCCAGCCGAGTGAGAAACATGAACATTTGTTCCCTGGTCGTATTTTGAGCTTCGTCCAGGATGACAAAGGCATCGTTGAGCGTCCGCCCGCGCATATAAGCCAGCGGGGCGATCTCGATTACACCTCGATCCATGAACTTCTGAATCTCCTCCGCCGAAATCATATCATACAATGCATCATAGAGGGGACGCAAATAGGGAAAGATTTTCTCCTGAAGATCACCTGGTAGGAAACCAAGGGCTTCGCCTGCTTCAACTGCGGGACGAGTCAGAATGACACGCTTGACGGTTTCTCGCTTCAATGCTTCCACTGCCATCGCCATCGCCAAATAAGTCTTTCCAGTGCCGGCTGGGCCGATCCCAAAGACAATATCGCTTGCCTGAATTGCTTGGACGTAGGTCAGCTGTTGACTAGTCTTCGGACTGATCGGCGTTCGTCTGCTCGAACCCAGAATCTGCACTTGCGCGAGTTGGCCCAACGATTCTTGCGACCTTCCGCTGACGACATCAAGGGCATACTGGAACTCGTGCCGGTGAATCTGCATGCCCCGCTGTCGCGCTGCCTCCAGCTGACCGAAAAGCTGGCGGGCCTTCTCGATGTTGTTGCGCTCCCCTTGCAGCCGAAGCCACCCATCTCTGGTGGTCACTTTGAGATCGAGCTTCTCTTCCAGTGTCTGCAAGAGTCGAAGATCGTTCGCGTACAAGTTTTGCAGCGCCCGCCCATTCTCAAACTGAAGCGTTTCTGACTCCACCATCTTGGGTCCTATGAGATCGTGACGCTCCGGGAAAAGTAGCTCATCGACATGCAGTAGCTCTCACGATGATCAACGCAGAACCTACCGTGTATCGAAAACTGAGCGCGATGCAAAGCAAGGAATAAATGCGGCATACGACCCCTTGCTTTCACCAAGAAAAGAAGCAAGCAAACCAACGGCTGCGCGTCGGGAATACGCTCATTTGTACCCATACACCATTGCCCAATGGGTGCGTTCGACTGGCGAGGATATGACCTCTGCAATGATGTAATAAGTGCCGGTTGCGGGAGCGATGACGCGCGCGGCGGCAAAATGACCTTTTTGCCATGCATCATTCTCAACGAGTTTTCCTCGAGCATCATAAACATGGATTGAGATGCGGGCGTTATCCACATCGGTTCCCATGCAAAACCAATAATCATTGCCTTTGAACAAAGTGTGAGTGATTGCCTGTTGCTGTTTGACCCCCAAATCTCCACCCCATTCGTCCTGGCGCACCGCATATCCCTGCTTCACATAGGGATCAATCGCTTCCATGGCTCGAGAAATCGCGTCATCGACGGTAGCGTAGACCGCCGCCTGCGCCGCCAGAACGCCGATTGCAATAAATAATCGTCTCACAAACGTTCTTAAGCCTTCGAATTAATCGCCTTCACTACATCGCCAGTTATATCGTGAATTCGCTTCACCGAAGCCGGTGTGATCTTCTGGTTAATGAGTGGGGAAATTTCGTCCAGGCCCTTCTGAACCTTGCTGACCAATTGATTGTTCCGTAGNCGNGGCGGCATCCCGGCCAATCTTTCTTGGAAGTATTTCAGGAGATCGGGCTGATTNAACAAATCAGCGCCGTCGGCCGAGTAACTNTTGCCCACAATTGACGTGAGCACCTCCGTTCCTCGCAGCCATCCACCGAGGCTNACGAGATGGGCCAACTGATCATCGCGCAANTGGATCATCGCATTCTTCACATCAGAAAGAGCACCGTCCAGTTCGCGGCGAACNCCCACCCAGTCATCCGAATCTGCTTTGGTCAAGATCGAGTTGGTTCGAGCTAGGACCGTTTTTTCGACCCCAATGGCGCGAGCGAGTTGCAATACATCGCGACCAACTTGCTTGACTCGCTCCCGATCGGTTGCTTCGACCGCAACAAAACCCTCGGCCACCACCGAGCCCAGCAACAAAGCTATCTGCGCGCGTTCTCCTCGATTGTTTATGTTCGGGTTTCGCAGTTCACCGCGCCAATCCGGCGTACCTAATTTATCGAGCACGTTGAAAACCTCGCTTGGTAGAGGCACAACGACATTGTCCAATTTTGTCGCNGGAAAGCGGTTCANGTCGATNTGTCGAGCTGGNGCGTCGGCNACCGCCAATCGAGGAACACTCGCTGCAATCGCAATAACCAATGGAAAAAGGATCCTTTTCATCTTTCTTGGAAAAGATAAACGAGAGGCGAAATTGGTTTCGGCAGTAAGCATCTAAAATCTCCCGTTTTTAAATGCCCCGCTCTCGAAATATCGCGCGCAGCCTAAAAGCAAACTGCGTTTTGAGCAAACGGCGAATGCGATGAGCGTTACTGGTAAGCTCCCTAGGCTCAACTCTCTCGCCCCAACGAATTTAGCTTGACCTGCGCGAACAGAGCTACCATTTCTCCAGACCGAAGGATTTTCGATGAATTTGAGCCGATTAGATCAAATCCTGGATCAGTTTTCGAGCAAACGGGTGCTGGTGATCGGCGATCTGATGTTGGACGAATTTGTCTGGGGGCGCGTCTCCCGCATCTCTCCTGAAGCACCAGTCCCGGTGGTCGAAGTGCTTCGTGAATCGTACTATCCTGGAGGTGCGGCTAACGTAGCTCGCAATGTGCGTGAATGTGGCACGGAAGCTTATGTGATGGGTTTGATCGGGAACGACAGCGCCGGCACACAGCTTCGCAAGATCCTGGAGGAGACCGGTATTCGTCACGAAACAGCCCCGATCGCCCCGACATTTCAAACGATTGTCAAAACACGAATTATCGCCCGCCAACAACAGGTTGTCCGCGTTGATCGAGAGCGGACCTGGACTCTAAGCCAAGAAATCGAAGAATCCTGCGTCGAGACGATCAAACAACTGCTCTCTCAGATCGATGCCATTATTCTGGAAGACTACGGAAAGGGTTTTTTGCAACAATCGTTCATTGACAAGATTGCCGCGCTGGCCGGCGGAAAGACAACTACCGCGGACCCAAACCCGCGCAATCAACTTCAGTGGAGAGGAATTACGGCAGTTAAACCCAATCGGAGTGAAGCCTTTTCCGCCGCAAACGAACCGTGGAAAGAACCAACGGAACATCCAACCACAGATAAAGCGCTGCTCGCCGTTGGCGCAAAACTGCTAAAGGCCTGGGACCCCAAACAACTTCTTATCACCCTGGGAGATCAAGGAATGATGTTGTTTACTCCGGACAATGCTCCGTACCACATTCCTCCGCGCGCGAGAGAGGTTTACGATTTGTCGGGAGCTGGCGACACCGCGATTGCGTTCTACACATTGGCGCTCCTCTCAGGTGCAACTGCGGTGGAAGCCGCAGAGATTTCCAACTATGCCAGCAGCGTCGTAGTGGGAAAATTCGGAACGGCTACGGTCACGCCTCAAGAACTCAGAGACGTCTTTTCCTTTCACAATCATCATGAGCCTCGCTAAAGCAGTTTTCCTCGATCGCGACGGCACACTCATACACAACGTTCCTTATTGTTCTGATCCCGGGAAAGTGCAGGTCCTACCTGGTGTCACCCAATCGCTCAAGCAATTAAGGGAGCACGGATTTAAGCTCGTAATTGTCACAAACCAGAGCGGAATCGGCCGCGGCTATTTTGAAGAGGAAACATTTTGGAAAGTTCAGGCTGCTTTCGAGCAGCAGGTCGGACCTGATATTATTGATGCCACCTATTTCTGTGCAGATCATCCCGACGAAGCGACCGATCGGAGGAAACCTGGACCGGGAATGTTAATCGAGGCAGCCAACGATCTGGGCCTCAATCTAGCCGCTTGTTTCATGGTTGGAGATAGCGCATCTGACGTCGAGGCTGGGCTTAGGGCCGGTGTGAAAGCAACGATTTTGATCGGAACCAAGGAAAAGGAGCCTCGGGAAGGAGTTTGGATGGCGGGAAACTTCTCGGAAGCGGTTGAAATCATTTTAATTCAGGGAGCTTAAACAATCTCGCAAGCCGGATCGGCCCGGTAACTAGCGGCTGAATCGCGTATTCCGCGCTTTCGAGCAGTTCCTCTGGCTAATTTCTTCGCAAGAGCTTGATTCTACGCTGGCCGCTCAGGTACAAACTTCGCTTATGAGCAGGGTCGTCGCCATTATTCCGGCCCGTTGGGGATCGACCCGCTTCCCCGGAAAACCGTTACACGGCATTGCCGGCAAGCCTCTCATCCAGCACGTCTGGTCTCGCTGTCTCGAAGCTAAGGCTTTTGATCAAGTTATCATTGCTACCGACGACATACGCATCGTAGACGCGGCTTTCCAGTTTGGCGCAGAGGTTGCCCTTACCGACCCCGAACACAAAAGCGGCACAGATCGCATCGCGGAGGTGGCAAAAAAGATGAAGAGAACTTCCCTTATTTTTAATGTTCAAGGAGACGAGCCGCTCATCGATCCGCAGCTATTGCGCCGGCTAGTAAAGAAAATGCAGCGCGATCCGAAGATGGACCTAATCACCGCTGCGACACCGATGTCTTCAGCCGAAGCCGAGAGCGAGCACATCGTTAAAGTAGTGGTGGATCGGGGAGGCTGGGCTCTTTACTTCTCGCGAAGCAAAATCCCATTCCGTCGCTTGGAAAATGGGCCTGGCTGGCTCCGGCACCTTGGTATCTATGGATATCGTCGTAGAGCATTGTTGGAATTTGTCCGGTTGGCGCCGAGTCCCCTGGAAACGACGGAACAGCTCGAACAGTTGCGCGCGCTGGAAAATGGCATGAAGATTCGCGTCGTTATTTCAAAGAGCGGTTCGGTCGGTGTGGATACGCCGGAGGATGCCAGGGCGATCGAACGTCAAATTTTAAGCGATGGCGGCACCTCTGGAGCGCCTGCCGGCCGATGATCGTGGCCATGAGGTGGGCCTACGTCGGCACCCCCGGGCCGGCACTAGAGTGAAATGAAATACATTTTTGTAACAGGAGGAGTGGTTAGTTCATTGGGCAAAGGATTGGCAGCGGCTGCATTGGGCACGTTGCTGGAACACCGTGGGATTCGAGTAATCATGCAGAAATTCGATCCGTATCTCAACGTGGATCCAGGCACGATGAGCCCTTTCCAGCACGGCGAAGTTTATGTCTTAAGTGACGGAGCCGAAACTGATCTTGACCTGGGCCACTACGAGCGTTTTACCAACACCGTCCTCTCACGAGCCAATAATGTGACCAGCGGACAGGTTTACGAGACCGTTTTGGCCAAGGAACGGCGCGGTGACTATCTGGGTAAGACCGTTCAAGTGATCCCGCATGTGACCGACGAGATCAAGGGCCGGATCACCAGGATGGCAAACGAGCATCCAGCTGACGTTATTATCACTGAAATCGGGGGTACAACCGGCGACATTGAAGGTCTACCTTTCTTAGAGGCCATTCGTCAATTCCAGCTGGAGGTCGGTCCCGAAAACGTAATCATCATGCACGTAACGCTGGTGCCGTATATCAAAGCTGCCGGCGAATTGAAGACAAAACCTTCGCAGCAGAGTATCGCTAAACTGCGAGAAATCGGTCTGCACCCAGACGTCCTTCTTTGTCGCACGGAATGGCCGCTGGAGCTCGAGGTCAGACAAAAACTATCCCTGTTTTGTAACGTTCCCCTTCCCGCCGTGGTCGAAGTAAGAGATGTCGAACATACTATCTACGAACTCCCACTCACTCTGCAGGATGAGAAACTAGATGAGACGATCTGCCGGTTCCTTCATTTCGATACTCCTCCGGCGGATATGTCCGAATGGCGCAAGTTCGTTCAGCGCGTAGTTCACCCGCGCAAGCAGCTGAAGGTAGCGGTGGTAGGCAAATACATTGATCTCCAGGATGCCTATAAGAGTATCTACGAATCGCTCACTCACGCTGGAGCAGCCAACGATTGCGGTGTAGAAATTTTAAAGCTCGATTCCGAAGATTTTGAGAATCAGAATCCTGCTAAATTCCTCGGTGCGGTAGCCGGAATCATCGTTCCGGGCGGATTCGGTGATCGCGGAGTCGAAGGTAAGATCGTCGCTTGCCGCTACGCGCGCGAGCAACGGATTCCTTATCTGGGACTTTGCTTAGGCATGCAAGTCGCCACCATCGAATTTGCGCGTGATGTCTGTGGCCTCAAAGGCGCCAATAGCACCGAGTTTGACGACCAGGCAGCCGATCCGGTGATTTGTTTATTAGAAGAACAAAAGGAAGTGCGCAACAAGGGAGCTTCCATGCGGCTCGGGAGCTGGCCGACCATGATTATGCCAGGCACATTGGCCCACAAGCTCTACGGGGCAAAACAGGCAATGGAACGGCATCGTCACCGTTATGAATTCAATCTGAGCTATCGACCAATGATGGAAGAAAAAGGCCTGGTGGTCAGCGGAACCAGTCCTGACGGCAGATTAGTCGAGATGATTGAATTAAGAGACCATCCCTGGTTTGTTGCTTGCCAATTCCACCCAGAATTTCTTTCTAAGCCGAACGCTCCTCATCCGCTCTTCAAAGGCTTCATTGCGGCCTGTTTGGCCAACTCAGCGTAGGTGGTAGGGATCGCGCATCGCGTGTCCGCAGTAGGTCCTATGAGTCGTATAGGACCCATAAGATATACCCGGGCGCCGTGACACAGCTTTGCAGGCAGGAGCGCGTCCCTGCCGAAGCGGACGCGCAGGAGCGCATCCCCACCGTCAGTCCACAATCTGCAGAACTGCCTGGTGACCGGTTCTTGCGGCTGCAGCGTTCAGAAGATTGCGCATCGCGGTGATCGTCTGCCCATTGCGTCCGATGACTTTACCAACGTCCGATCGCCGCATTTCTATCTTGAACAAGATCTTGGTNCCTTGCTCAATCTTCGTTACCAACACTTCGTCGGGCGCTTCGACCAAGTGTTGTATCACGAACTCCAGGAAGTTCTCCACAAGACGNATCAGGCTTGGGCAGTAGCAAGTTTTTTGCGAGCCTTCCGAATCATGCTGGCAACGGTTTCGCTCGGCTGGGCGCCATTCTTCACCCAGTAATCAGCGCGATCCAAATTGATCTGGTAGTTCTCTCCCGATTTTCTCGGATCGTAACTGCCGATTACTTCAATAAATTTACCGTCGCGGGGGCTTCGTTTATCCGCGACAATTACCCGGTAATAAGGGCGGTTCTTGGCACCCTCTCGCCTTAGTCTAATTGCAACTGCCATACATTAATTGGGGAACGAGGTCCCACTCGTCCGCTATCTTCTAAAAGGTTTAGCCCCTGGGACTTGGGCCATCATCTTCTTCAGCTGTCCGGAATTCTTCATCAGCTTCCTCATCTGATTAAACCGTTGAAGAACCGTGTTTACTTCCGAGACAGAGGTTCCACTGCCACGAGCTATTCTTTGACGCCTCCTCGCATTGAGGATGTCGGGCTGCTTTCTTTCGCCCGGAGTCATCGAGAGGACAATTGCCTCCACTCGTTTCAGCTGCTTTTCGTCAACGGAAAAGCCTTTCACATTACTCATCCCAGGGAGCATGCCAAGAATATTTTCCAGCGGGCCCATCCGGCGCAACATTTTGAACTGGGCAAGAAAATCGTTGAAATCGAACGAAGCAGTTCGCAGCTTTTTCTCGAGTCGGGCGGCTTCTTCGACATCGATCGCTTCCGCGGCGCGCTCAACCAGTCCGACCACGTCGCCCATTCCGAGAATTCGTCCAGCCATTCTTTCAGGGTGGAACGACTCGAATTGATCAATCTTCTCGCCGACACCGGCAAATTTAATGGGTTGCTGGGTGACATCTCTGAGTGATAGCGCGGCGCCTCCGCGGGCATCACCGTCCAGCTTCGTCAGGATCAGGCCAGTAAGCCCGAGCGCCTGATGAAAATGAGTCGCCACCGTCACCGCCTGTTGTCCGGTAGCAGCATCGCAAACTAGAAGGACTTCCTGAGGCTGCAAAAAATCCCGGAGTTGCTTCAATTCGGCAACTAACACCTCATCAATTTCCAGACGGCCCGCCGTGTCAAAAATCTGGACATTTCCGGTCTGCGATTCGGCCCATTTCAATCCGGCTCGTCCAACCGGCAGCAATTCCGTTTCACCAGGAGATGGACGAAAGACCGGAACTGCAACCTGGTTCGCCAACGTAGCGAGCTGATCGATTGCGGCTGGCCGGTGCAAATCCAGCGCGAACAGGAGCGGCGCCTTGCCCTGTTTCTTGAGCAGGAGAGCGAGTTTGGCTGCCGATGTGGTTTTGCCTGCACCATGAAGCCCGACCAGCATGATGCGAGCAGGCGCGGAAAGTACTAGCGGCTGAGCGTCGCCTCCGAGCAACGCAGTCAGCTCGTCATGAAATATTTTGACGATTTGCTGACCCGGAGAAATGCTACGCAGCACTTCCTGGCCGAGTGATTTCTCGCGCACTCGCGCGATAAAATCTTTTGCCACCTGATAGTGAACGTCGGCCTCCAGCAAGGCCAAACGGACCTGCCGAAGGGCATCGGTAATATTGCTCTCAGAAATGGACCCGTGGCCACGGAGGTCCTTAAAAACGTCCTGGAGGCGGTCGGATAATTGAGCAAACACGGTGTAAAATTGGCCCCGATTGTCGCTATTGATTGGTTGCGACCGGCCCTGCTGGATCAACAGTGAAATCCCAGCGGGTCTCGACTTTCTTCCCGTTCACCTTTGCTGTCAGAATTACGGTGTACATCTTCGGAACCAATTTCTGAGTAAATACGTAAGTCACTAATTTAGTCTTCGGGTCATAGACTGCCGGCACCAGGCCGAATCCGCTGATCCGCATTTCCACCGATTTCGGATCAACCTCTCCCATACTAGCCAAATTCGCTTTAATCGTCGGTTTAGGCTCGGTGATGTGTTGATCGTTCAACGGCTCGGTCAACATTGTAGCGGAAGCGAGTTGGCTGGTTTCCACGCCGGGCTGGGTGCTATCGCTCGCTCCAAAGTCCAGTGCTGCCTTGAATATATCGCCCTTTAACGAATCGATGGCGTACCGGCCAATTTGATCGGCTGGCACATTGATATCCATGTGCCGTCCATAAACTGTAAACTGCATTTGGTAGCCGGCCTCTTTGGCGGTCTTGCGAACGACCTCATTGTGGAAGCCATAC
>JGI12053J15887_10001312_pt1 | contig 11445 bp, 11 predicted proteins | sample MedBloCAOM1_O3_FD_15887 | JGI IMG/M metagenome (IMG submission 15887)
GAGATGGAAGCGCGGCCCCCGGCCGAAAATCGCCACGGTGGAGCGCCGAGAGGCGAGCGTCCCGCGTCATGGGACGCGCCGCGCCTCACTCGCGCGGATCGTCGCGTCTCGCAAACGCGACAACAGAGATAGTGCGCCTGTCGGCGCTCCGCCCACCCCTCATTCCGGGTGGACGCGAAAGGAAAAGAGAGAACCCGGGCGCACAAATGCACCGCGGGAATGAGATGTGCTGCGTCGCACTAGGCGGCGGAGCGGGCTGTTTGATATCGTGAAGAAGGACGACGGCAGGGCGGGCCGCATCCCAGCCTGGGCTTTGCAATTAAAAACCGTCTTTGCGAAACCAAAAGATCTTCTCGAAATCTGCCAGTAGCGGTGCCGGTGGAAAGTGCTTATCTTCGCAACATGAGCGTGTCGTTATCCAGGATCGTGGGTCTCGCCGTCGCCGTTCTCCTCCTTGGCGCGGATGCGACCGCGTCAGCCCGTCCCAAGCGGCACCCTGCCGCCCAGCGTCCGCCGGCACAGGTGACGACGGACTGCGGTGGAACGCCGATCATCATGCAGGGCATGGGCTGCCCGGAACGCCCCGCTCGCGCAGCGGAGCAGACCGGGGAGCAGACAGGGGAGCAGGCACCCAAGGGCGCCGAGCGCCGCCGGCTCACCACGCGCGGCAGCGGCGGTCCTTACGTCCCCTCGGTTCAACGTACGCCATCGCTGTCGATGCCCCAGCAGTCAGGGTCGGTCTACACGCCGCCGCCGATCGCCAACCCCAGCGAGCGGATCAAGGACCTCAATTCATCTTTCCCGCTGAACGGCGGTCTCGGGCTCAATCCCAGCAATCGCGACGAGTACATCCGCTACAATCTCAACAGGTAATGGCCGCTGCCGTTCCGGCAGGGCCGTCCGCCCGCGTCTGCTGATGGCACTGGTGAGGCATTCCGGACGACCGGTTCAGGCCTGCTTGCAAGGCGAGAGCGGAAAAGCAACGAAAGCAGCCTCCATTTCCGGGTCTGACCCAAGCGGTCATTAGTCGGGCGGAAATCCCGCTGTGCGGCGAGCCCATGACCTGACGCTAGCAAATCCGCTATGCTGTCCCCGTGGCCAGGAGCAGCAGAATGCATTTCGCTAAATTGAAGCGCCGCGAATTCATCTCGCTGGTGGGCGGTGCGGCGGCGTGGCCGCTCTCGGCGCACGGGCAGCAGCCGGTAATGCCGGCGATCGGCTTCCTCGACAGCAGGTCGCACGAGGCGATGACCGACCGGCTTCGCGGATTTCGTCAGGGCCTCAAGAGCGCGGGTTATGCCGAGGGCGAGAATGTGGCGGTCGCTTACCGCTGGGCGGAAGATCAAGCCGACCGGTTGCCGGCGCTGGCGGCTGAGCTCGCTCACCAACCGGTCGCGGCGATTGTCGCGAGCGGAGGTCCGCAGGTGATATTCGCGCTCAAGGACGCGACCACGACGATTCCGATCATCTTTCTCACGGCCGAAGATCCGGTCAGGCTCGGGGTGGTCGCCAGCCTGTCCCGGCCCGGCGGCAACCTGACTGGCGTCAATTTCTTTAACCGCGAGCTGGCGGGCAAGCAGCTCGCGCTGTTGCGCGAGCTAGTGCCGGCCGTCGGCCGTGTTGCTGTGTTCGTCGGTCTCGACAATGCGGCGATCACGGAATCGACATTGCGCGATGTGGGATCGGCAGCACAGGCCATGGGATTGCAAATCAAAGTCTTCAATACCACCACCAGCAGCGACATCGACGCGGCATTCGCGACCTTTGCGGGCGAGCGGCCCGATGCCGTCTTCATCGGCCAGGACCCGTTCCTCAACAGCCGGCGCCTGCAATTGTCCATGCTGGCGATGCGCCACGCGATTCCCGCGGCCTATTCGGGCCGCGAATACGCCGAGGTCGGCGGCCTCATGACCTACGGGAGCAACATAGCGGATGCGTATCGTGAAGTTGGCGTCTATGTCGGCCGCATCCTCAAAGGAGCCAAAGCCGCCGACCTGCCGGTCGTGCAATCGAGCAAGTTCGAGCTCATCATCAATGCTCAGACGGCCCGGATTCTCGGTCTCACGCTGCCGCAAACGCTGCGCGCGACCGCCAACGAAGTGATCGAATAGGATTCATTTGCTGCGGTGCATGAGTCCGGAAGTGGCACTAACGGACCTGCCAATCTTGCACGATCATGTCCGCTTAGCGCGGGATTTTGTTGCAAAAGTCGCCGCGGAGAAGCTGTAGAATAGAAATACGCAACAATCGAATCGGAACGAAGGGATTCCTGAACCAACGTTTGCGCCTTGGCGCCCGATCTTGAATCAATCTTGCGCGCTCGGATGCGCAAAATCGTTTTGCAACACAATCCGCGGCAGACCGGAAATCATTTGAACCTTCTGAGCATTTCCGCTGATGACCCCAAAGCGGTTCGGATCGAGAAACATCCGCCTTGTCATTCGCGCCTGGCTTGGTGCGAGGGCGTAAACGCTCGATCCCTAAGTGTCAGGTGGGGGCAGGCACGAGTCCAGACCTTCAGCCGCGCCGCGCCGCCTCGATCGCGGCGACGTCGATTTTCCCCATTCCCATCATCGCCTCGAAAGCGCGCTTGGCTTCATCGCCGCCAGCCGCAAGCGCGTCGGTCAGCACGCGCGGCGTGATCTGCCAGGAAATTCCCCACTTGTCCTTGCACCACCCGCACTGGCTCTCCTGCCCGCCATTGCCGACGATTGCGTTCCAGTAGCGGTCCGTCTCTGCCTGGTCTTCGGTCGCGATCTGGAACGAGAAGGCTTCGTTGTGCTTGAACACGGGGCCGCCGTTGAGGCCGAGACAGGGTATGCCGAGGACCGTGAAGTCCACCGTCAGCACGTCGCCCTTCTTTCCACCGGGATAGTCGCTGGGCGCATGGAAGACGGCACTGACCGCGCTGTCGGGAAAGGTTGCGGCATAGAAGCGGGCAGCCGCCTCGGCGTCCTTGTCGTACCACAGGCAAATTGTGTTCTTGCGCATTGCTTGGCCTTCCGCTTTGCAGGATTGCTGGATCAGGACCGCTCGATCACGACGGTCGGACGAGCGGGCTATGCCGCCTGCCTGAAATCACCGATCTGGGCATCGAACGCTCGCTTGAAGGCGGGCCGCGCGGTGCAGCGATCGACATAGGCGGCGAGGCGCTTCTCGCTGGTGACGATGTCGGTGTGCTGCAGGATCCGCAACACCGTCGTCATCATCAAATCACCCGCAGTGAAGCGGTCGCCATCGAGGTAGGGCTTGTCGCCGAGCGACTTGGAGAGCGCGGACAGGCGCTTCTGTACGAACTCCACCGCCCCCGGGCGGCGTAGCTTCGCCCATTCCTCATTCTTGTAAAAGAGATCGATCAGGGCGACGTTCATGACGAACGGCTCGATGGAATTGAGCGCCGCGATCAGCCATTGCGTCGCGCGTGCGCGCCCGCTCGCGTCCTTCGGCAGCAGCGTCTCGCTCCGTTCGCCGATATGCAGCACGATGGCCCCCGATTCGAAGAGCACGATGCCGTCTTCCTCGAGGATCGGCACCTGCCCGAAGGGCTGCAGCGCGCGATAGTCCGATTTGTCCTGATCGCCCAGTTCGAGCAGGCGCGTCTTGTAAGGCAAGCGAGCTTCCTCCAGCGCCCAGCGCGCGCGCAGATCGCGCACTTGGCCCTGGGCAAACTCTGGAACCCATTTGAAAGCGGAGATCGTGATCATGCGATGGCTCCTTTGCGATTCGCGTGGCGTTAGGCGGAAACTCGTCGAAAGGCTTCGTTCCAGCCGACCACATGGCTGTGGCTACGCTTGCTTCCGTGGCAGATACTTGGTCACGGAAAGCTCCGTTCGGTTGCAAGAAAATGGCGTTCCAGCTTGTCGAGCGCGCCGGTCCAGCCTTGCTCGTGGCTGCGGCGACTCTCCTCGTCGTGCAGGCGCGAATGTGTCAATGTGAGTTCGGTCCCCTCGGCAACGGCGCGAAGTCTGATCTCGACCAGCGACTCGCCCGGATCTTCGGCGCCGCCCGTCCAGCGCCAACTCATGCTCAGCCGCTCGGGCTTCACGACTTCGAGATATTCGCCGCTGCTCTCATGCTCGCTTCCATCGAGCATGCGGAAGCGTACCCGGAAGCGGCCACCAACCCGTGGGTCGCTCTCCGCCACGAGCACGGGGCCGCCGTCAGGGCCCCACCAGCTGGCGATGCCTTCCGCCGTGGCGAGCGCATCGAAGACAATCGATGGCCGCGCCCTGATCCGGCGCACGAGCGTTAGACTGGTCATCGTCTGTTCTTCCTCGCTTCGGCTTCCTTGCCTTCGACATAGGCCGCGAGCCGATCGAGGCTGTTCGACCAGAAGCGTTCGTAGCGGCGCAGCCAATCCATGGCTTCCCTCATGGGCTGGGGCCGGAGCCGTACCGTCACGGTGCGCCCGACTTTCGACCGGGTGATGAGGCCGGCATCGTCAAGCACGTCGAGATGCTTCATCACGGCCGGCAGCTTGATCGCGAAGGGCTGCGCCAGCGCGCTGATGGATGCGCTGTCTTCGCGTTCGAGCCGAGCGAGAATCGCCCGCCTCGTCGGGTCGACGAGCGCCGCAAATGTCCGGTCGAGCCGTTCACTATAGTTCACCATCTAGGAAAGTATCGGTCAGAACGGGCTGGCGGTCAACCCCGGCATCTTCGAGCATCCATCTCGGACATTGGCCGACCATTCCTGCTGCTATACATTTTGATTCTGTGTTCCGAATGGCCTCCGGCGGAACCGGCGAGCCTCAACCAAGGTTGACTGGAACAGGGTGGTACGCAGGGAATGCACGATGAAAACCCTGGTGACTCGACGCCAAGCTTTGGCGGCTACGTCTGCGCTCGCGCTTGGTCAATTTGCTGCCAAAGCAGGCGAACTGGAGAAGGTCGGGATGCAGCTCATCCTCGCCGCCGATGTCTCGGGGAGCGTAAATCCGGCGCGCTACAAGACCCAGCAGGACGGTTACCTGGAAGCGCTGGGAGACTCCCGAGTCCTGAATGTCATTGCTGAACTCGACCCACCGGTGCTTGCTATCGCCTTTGTTGCATGGGCTCGCGAGCAGTCAGTCATGGTACCGTGGATGCGGGTCCAAGATGCCAAATCGATGGAATTATTCCGAAATCGATTGAAACAGACACAACGTCCGCAGATCGGCATTAATACGTTTATCGGCAAAGCGCTTCTGTTCTGCGACGCGCGGTTCGACCAAGAGTTCACTGGCGGCAGGAAGGTCATTGATGTTTCCGGAGATGGCGATGATAACCAAGGTATTGCTGCTCTTCGTGACGTTCGTGACGCGTTGATTGGGAAAGGTGTCGTCATCAATGGACTGCCAATTATCGTAAAGCCGCCGGAGTATATTTTTCCGCAACAACCTTCCGAAGGTCTCGACGTATACTATCGCAATAACGTCGTTGGCGGCGAAGGACATGTACTCATCGAATCAATCGGCTTCGATAATTTCAAACAAGCGATCCTGCAGAAGTTGCTGCTCGAGATTGGATGACGGTTTTCGCCGCAGCGTTCCAAGCCGCCTGTGCACTCGCTGCACTTGCGCGCTATTCGCCCATCGCCTCGGAAGCCGGCTTGCCCTTGTCGAAAAATCCTCATTTCAATGTAGATTGCTGGCTTTTCGGTGAGATTCTGCTTGCGGTGATGGTACCGCGCGCCCAGCACGATACTTGGCGCCCTGCGACGCGAGAAGCCGCGCTCACTTACTTAGCGGCTGCCGCTTATCTAACGCCGTTCATGTTCGGCTTCCCGTGCATTTGGTTTTGTGGCGGCTCGGTTGGGGAAAGCTACGCACGTATATTGTGGCGGGCTTTCTCGTTGGGGCGCTGACACTGCCTCTTTTCGCGATCATTCCGGGATCAAGTTTCGTATTTGCCTATGCGAAGTTTAGCCCCGTTGGTTTTTCTGCAATGATGTTTTTCTCGGGTCTCACCATGTTGCCGGTCGCGGTGACCTTCTGGCTAATCGCCAGACCCGATAGATATCGCCGGGCAACAGCCGGTAAGGCTATCCCTGAGTAGACCGCAGCGGTCGTTCGCGCGTCATGATCCGACTTGAACAGCGCGGCGGCGTCGCCATCGCGTTCATGGCGCCGGCGCTATGGATTATGCTGCGACATGGGCCATGTGGATTCGCCGAACGAGCGCTATGGAATATTGCAGCGCCGTTCTCGCGAATTAGTCCGGCTTGGCGCCCGAGAACTTGACAACCTTGCTCCACTTCTCGGTTTCATCGGCGACGAGCCTGCTGAAGTCAGCCCGCGAGCCCGGTAGCAGCGAAGCGCCAAGCTCCGCGAACCGCGCCTGCGACTTGGGATCTGCGAGAACCGCGTTCATCCCCTTGTTGACCTTGTCGATGACCTCGTCCGGCGTGTTCTTCGGCACACCCAAACCGTACCACGCGCTCGCCTCATAGCCGGGCAAGAAATCGGCTACCGTTGGCAGGTCCGGCAGCACCTCCGACCGTGCCGTGCTGGTTACCGCCAGCCCGCGCAGCTTGCCGGCCTTGATGTGCTCGGCGGAGGTCGGAACGTTGTCGAACATCACATGCACCTGCCCGGCGATCAGATCGGTGAGGGCCGGCGCTCCCCCGCGGTAGGGCACATGGACCATGTTGATACCGGTCAACATCTTGAACAGCTCGCCCGACATGTGGATCGTGGACCCGTTGCCGGAGGACGCCATGTTGAGCGTGCCGGGATTGGCCTTGGCATAGGCGATCAATTCGGGGATGGTCTTGATCGGAAGCGACGGGTTCACCACCACCACGTTGGGAAAGCGGATGATGCCGCTGACCGGCACGATGTCGCGAAGGAAATTAAAGTTAAGCTTGTCATAGAGCGTGGCGTTGATAGCGTTTGCCGGCGCGACGAGAAGGAGCGTGTAGCCGTCAGGCGGCGCACGCACGACCGCTTCGGTGGCGAGATTGGTGGCGGCGCCCGGCCGGCTTTCGATGACTACCGGTTGGCCAAGCCGCTCCGAGAGCCATTGTCCCGTCAGGCGCGCGGTGATGTCAGCCGAGCCGCCTGGGGGATAGCCGATGACCAAACGCACCGGCCGCGACGGATAGGCTTGCGCCCAAGCGAAGCGCGAGACGCTCGGCAGCGCGGCGGCACCCGCTGCCAGATGGAGAAATTGTCTGCGGGGAAGTTTCATTGCGGTCCCTTTGGAAGGCTGGCGGCAAGGGGGCTTCGTCAGACAGCCTAGACGCGCTCACTCGGCGGAGTCTGAGCACAATTGCTCACTCCGGACCGGCGGTGGCTATGCTGCCGATCTACCGCAACGCCCCTGTCGATCAGAACAAGGTGCCAAACAATTTACTCGTCAACGAACCATCGTTGTCGACCCAGCGGATCGGTGGCAGTTGCGGCAGGTAAGATGCATACGGCATCACTTGCGCAAGCGTCACTCTGCCCGGAAACCATGGGAGGAAAAACGCATTCATTCCGCCGTCCAGTCCGCTGTAGATTGGGGCGGTTGGCACGTCGTCTTCAAGCAATTGCGCGTATTCGAGCTCGTCGGCGCGTTGTTTCTCCAGCGCCCGCCGCGCGATTTTCGGGTTCACGACAAAGTCGGGGCATTTGCCGGTGGGATTGAACACAAGAGGATTGGGCGAATTCGGGGGCGGTTGCGCATCGAATACATAGAGGCGATTACACACATCCACCCTGGGTTCGAGATGCGTCGCAACGAAGTGATCGTTGCCGATCTTGAGCATCTGCCAGAACGCCAGGTCCGGATGATTTCGATGCCGCGCCAGATTCGCCGGCGTCAAGCGGAACGGATAGGCCTGGACCTGGAATGACGGCCGGCCGAGGAGTGAGTCGCGCGCCAGCGAATAGATCTCGCTGATCTGTTCGTCGGTCATGGCATAGCAACCGCTCGACGAGCAGTCGCCGTGGATCATGAGCAAGCTGCCGTCGCGGTTGTTCGCCTTGTCGAAGCTGTTGGGGAAGCCGGTGTTGATCGCAAGATAGAAGTTGGAATTGGGATTCATCAACTCGGGCGTAACTGTATAGAACCCCTCCGGAGCCTGACGGTCGCCCTCATACAACTTCGGCCCAAGATCGCCCGACCACCGACAGATCGGATAGACCTTCAGGAACTGGAAACGGCCGGTGGTGTCCTGTTTCCAGACTTCGAGTTCCGCCTCGTCCTTGAAAATGCGCACAAGGATCGGTGAATGTTTTGGCATCTTCCTTTGCCGGAGCAGCGAGAGCAGCTCGGGCGGCAACTCCTTTGTTGCCCTGGCCGGCAACTCCTTTGCTGGCTTGGTCGGCAACTCCTTTGCTGCCCTGGTCGGCAACTGATTGCTGTCTTCGCCAAGGCAGGTGACCGGCGTCAATGCCGCGGCAAAAGCCGCGGTCAGCACAAGCGCACGGACGACCGTGGCGCGGATCATTGCCATACCCCCCGACCGGGAACCTTTCCGGTCTGAATGCTTGTCGTCGGTGGCTTTCGTAGGGCAAACCCTGGAGCGGGTGGGGAAACATCGACGCGGTGGGCTAGTGTGGCGCATTTGACGTTCCTATCAGTATTGGCCGCGAGTCCTTCATAGGAACGTCAAATGCAAAGCCACACTAGTGCGGCGGATTTGAAGTTCCTATCATTATGGCCGCGAGCTCGTTTAGGAACTTCAAATCCAAATGCCGCACTAGAATCATAAAGTTGCTAGTGTCCCTTTGATTTCGAAGTTCGTATCGGAGGGGGCCGCGAGGGTGTGCGAACTTCGGAATCGGGACACTAGAATCCTGACTTGCTAGTGTTCCTTTGTTTCCGACGTTCGTAAAAGCGGGTGCTGTGAAATGATACGAACGTCGGAAACGGAACACTAGACTCCGGCTACAGCTCGGACTTGATAGTCCGGAGCAGCCGGAAGCGCATCTCGCCGTCATTGCTCGTGAGCGCGATCACGAAACGCACCCGCCCGTGGCTCGAGGTGTCGGCATAGCCCGCGAGCGTGCTGACCCCCTCCATGGTGCCGGTCTTGTTCCTGCCGCCGTCACGGCCGTGGAGCAGGGCGGCGTGGGGTGCGAACAGCTCGAGCACTTTGGCGAGGCCGCGGGCGGTGAAGCGGTTGTTGCGGCTGATGCCCGAGCCCTCCTCGAGATGGATGGCCGCGGCGAGGCCGTGCGCGGCGAGCATCTGGTTCGCGACCCGGAGCGACTTCTCGAGGCTGACTGGCCCGCCCAGGCGGTTCCCGCCGATCTCCAGGAAGACCTGGTTGGCGATGTAGTTGTTCGAGGCGAGGAGCAGCTGGCCGAGGATCTTCGAAAGGCTACGCGACTGTCGGTGAACGTAGACCGGCTTCAGTCCCGCGGGTACGGTTCCGGTCGAGATCTTGCCCTTCACGCTGCCCCCGGCCCGCGCGATGAACGCGGCGATCAGCTCGCCGGCATATTGCAGGCTCACGGTGGGGTCCTGGCTCATGCTGATGCGGCCCTTTCCGTTAGGGCCCCGCAGCCGGAACTGGGTGATCGCGAGTGGGGTGATCGGGGTCTGCTTCTCGGCGGAGCGCACCGTGTTGCCGCTGCGCACGGCGTAGACAGTGTTGAAATTCACCGCCAGCGCGGAGTTCAGCGCATTGTAGGCCTCGTCGGTGTCCTCGATGCCCGGGATGCGGAGGTTCGAAGGGTAGTAGCTNGCGTCCAGCACGATGCCGGTGATCGGCTCCTTGCCGACCGCGGCGACCAGCTCGGTCGCGAGCGGCGCCAGCTCCTCTGAAATCAGGAACGGATCGCCGCCTCCGCGCACGTAGAGCACCCGCTTGTCGTCGAGGTAGAAGCGGGTCTCGAAGCGGTAGTCGCCGCCAAGGACCTCCATCGCCAGCCAAGCCGTCACGATCTTGGTGACTGAGGCCGGGACAAAGGGCTTATCAGTGTTCTGGGCCACCAACTCGTTGCCCTCGGCGTCCATCACGAGCACCAACGCCGGCGGAGCGAGGGCCGCGACCTTCTCCTTGACGCCGGCCAGGGCCGGGGCGGGCAGCAGGAGCAAGGCGAGGGCGAGCGGGCGAGACCACATGGTGACTCCAGCGCGGGCGCAGCGTCTGAAACTGCGCACCTATGCTAGTGATACTCAAGCGTTAAGTCAGTCAGTCGCAGAATTTCCGCTGATGGCACCAAGCGGCGGACCTGCCAAGTCCACACGATCATGTCCGTTTAGCGAGGCGGAACGGAAATCATTTGAACGTCCTGAGATTTCCGCTGATGCCCCCACTCTGACATCGGCCCCGCTCGCGGCGCGACAACAGCCGATCGATTCAGAACGATTCAGATCAGCCTATAGGACTCGCCGGCCCCTCTGTGGCAGGCTGAGCGTGCGGCAGACCGGCTGCGGAGGAAAGCCCCGTGACCGACGTGAGACGGCGCGAGTTCATCACGCTTCTCGGCGGCACGGCGGCGGCGTGGCCGCTCGCGGCGCGTGCGCAGCAGCCGGCGAAGCTGCCGACCATCGGGTTTTTGGGTACGGCCACGCGTTCGGACATGAGTCTACGGGTCGCTGCTTTTGTACAGCGGCTGCGCGAACTTGATTGGATCGAGGGACGCACCGTCGTAATCGAGTATCGCTGGGCGGAGGGACGCGAGGAACGCTATACCGAGATCGCGGCCGAGTTCGTCCGGCGCAAGGTTGATGTCATTGTCACGGCGGGAGGCGCAGTCCTCGCGGCAAAGCAGGCGACATCGGTCATCCCAATCGTCTTCCCTGTGGCGTCGGACCCGGTTGGCGGCGGCCTCGTCGCGAGCTTGGCGCGACCGGGCGGCAACGTCACCGGCTTGTCGCTCCAGTTTACCGATCTTGCTGGCAAGAGGCTCGAACTCTTGCGCGAACTTGTCCCCGGTCTGGGCCGATTGGCGATCATGGCCAATGTCGGCTATCCCGCCGCCATGCTGGAGATGGGCGAGATCAAAGCAACGGCCCGCGCGCTCGGCCTCGAGGTCGCCACATTGGAAATCCGGCGAGCGGAGGATATCGCGCCCGCTTTCGAGGCGCTCAAGGGCCGTGCGGAGGCACTTTGTGTCATTGCCGACCCGCTGGTAACCACCAACCGGATTCGTATCAACACTTTGGCGTTGGGCGCGCGACTACCGACGATGCACGGTTTTCGGGAACTCGCCGAAGCGGCAGGTCTGATGTCTTATGGACCAAGTTTCCCGGACCTGTATCGGCGCAGCGGCGACTATGTTGACAAGATTCTGCGCGGGATGAAGCAGGCCGACATCCCGGTCGAGCAGCCGACCAAATTCGACCTCGTCATCAATCTAACCACCGCGAAGGCGCTCGGCCTGGAAATTCCTTCGACCCTACTCGCCCGCGCCGACGAGGTCATCGAATGAGCAACTGTGTTGTTGGCTCAGGCGGATTGGGGCTGCCATGCAGCATTATCGCGGAGCATAGCGTTGAGGGTTGTGATCATTTTTCGCATGACGGC
>JGI12053J15887_10001313_pt1 | contig 11441 bp, 11 predicted proteins | sample MedBloCAOM1_O3_FD_15887 | JGI IMG/M metagenome (IMG submission 15887)
TTGTCGTTCTTGTTGGCGATCTCGATGATGTCGGCGAACTGCGTGTCGCGCTTGTTCTTGAAGCCGACATTGCCGGGATTGATGCGGTATTTGTCGAGTGCCTCGGCACAGGCCGGATATTCCGCCAGCAGCTTGTGGCCGATGTAATGGAAATCGCCGATCAAGGGCGTGGTGATGCCACGCTTGCGCAGGCCGTCGCGAATATGCGGTACGGCGCTAGCGGCTTCCTCGCGGTCGACCGTGATGCGCACCAGTTCCGAACCGGCGCGCGACAGTGCCGCCACCTGCGCGATGGTGCCCTCGACATCGGCGGTATCGGTGTTGGTCATCGACTGCACGACAATCGGCGCGCCCCCGCCGACGGCGACAGTGCCGACCATGACCTGGGTGGTTTTGCGCCGCGGCTCGGGGCCGGCGACGTCGTTCTCGGGGACTTTTTCGGGCTTGTTCATGCGGTCTCGAATATCAGGTTTTGGTGACATTCACCAAGAGGACGGCTCAGTGCGCCGAACCGTTCTTGCGCAGGGAACAGCGGCCGCGGACACGCGCCAGATTTTCTCTTGTGTTCTCAATAGCTTAGAAAGGCGGCTCCAGCGTCCGTCATGCCATGCATGCAGCCTATATTGGACGGGAATTCGGGGATTAAAGGGCAGCCCCGCGGGCGCAGGTGGCTTTTCTCCGATGGCGCCAAGCCATAGCATCGCTTCCAGACATTTCGGGAGCGAAACATGGCGCAGCACAACGGGCTGATCGGGACGGCGGAACTCGCTCCTCTCCTCGGCCGGCCGGAGCTGCGGCTGTTCGATTGCACGACCTACCTTGAACCCGCGCCGGCCGACAGTGGCACTCCCTATCTCGTCGTGCCGGGCCGGCACACGTTTGAGGCCGGGCACATTCCGGGCGCGGATTTTCTGGATTTGCAGGGCGAGTTCTCCGAACAAAACACCGGGCTTCGATTCATGATGCCAGGTGTCCCGCAGCTCGAAGCCGCGTTCGGCCGCCACGGCGTCGGCAATGACAGCCGCGTGGTGCTGTACTCGATCGGCAGTGCGATGTGGGCGACGCGATTCTGGTGGATGCTCAGGTCGCTCGGCTTCGAAGGCGCCTCCGTGCTCGATGGCGGCCTCGACAAGTGGAACGCGGAGGGCCGCGCCATCGAGACCGGGCCCGCAAAAGGCTATCCGCCGGCGACCTTCACCGCGAAACCGAAGCCGGGCTATTTCGTCGACAGCAAGGAAACGCTGAAGGCCAGCACCAACCGTAATGCCGTCGTCGTCAACGCATTGGGGTCGCAATTCCATAGGGGCCTGGAGCCGAGCCGCTACGGCCGGCCCGGCCGCGTTCCCGGCAGTGTCAACGTGCCGGCGTCGACGCTGCTCGATCCCGGGACCAAGGCTTTTGTCCCGCTCGCTGAGGCCGAGCAGAAATTCGCAAGCGCCGGCATCACAAATGACAAGCGCATCGTCGCCTATTGCGGCGGCGGCATCTCGGCGACCATCGATCTATTCCTGCTCGACCAGCTCGGTTACGACAACCTCACCCTGTACGACGGCTCGATGGGCGAGTGGGCCAAGGACGAATCGCTGCCGATCGAGACGGGTTGAACGCGCCGCTGCTCTCTCACCGTCATCCTGAGGTGCGAGCGCAGCGAGCCTCGAAGGATGAACGGCCCGGCCGGTGGCCGTCTCCTTCGAGGCGCGCAAGTGCGCGCACCTCAGGATGACGGGGATAGAGACGGTTGCGCCATCACAGATTCGGATCCGGCGCGATTTCCGCGCGCGCGGCTTCGGGCCGGTTGACGAGATAGAGCCCGGCTATCACCAGCACCGCCGCGGCGGCGAAGGCGAGCGTCAGCGTGTCGTGCAGGATGAAATAGCTCGCAGCCACGCCGAACAGCGGCGTGATGAAGGTGAAGGCCGACAGCTTGCTGGCCGAATAGGCTTTTACCAGCGCAAACCACAACGTGAAAGTCAGCCCGACCACCCAGAACGACTGATAGGCGAGCAGCGACAGCGACAGCGCGCTCGGGACGTGGGTGATCCGCTCGCCGGTCAGCCAGGCCGCGAAGACGAAAATCGGGATCGATATTGCGACCTGGTAGCCGAGGCCCTTTTCCGCCGGCGCCCTGATCAGCGCGGTCGCCTTGATGATCAGCGTGGTCGCCGCCCACAGCGCAGCGCCGCCGACAATCAGGAGATCGCCGAGCAGCACGCTGGCATCGACGTCGGCCTGCGGCACCCCGATCGCGAGCGCGACGCCGGCGAAACTCAAGCCTAGCCCAGCCCATTGCGAGAACCGCAGCCGCTCGCCGAGAAAGAGATACGAACCGAGCGCGACGAAGAACGGCGCGGTGTAGAGAAACACCACCGCGCGGGAGGCCGATGTGAGCAGCAGGCCGCGATAGATCAGCACGAATTCGACGCCGAAGATCACGCCCGCGGAAACACCGGCCCACAGCGTGCCATCGCGATCGAAGAATTTGACGCCGCGCAGCCAGCCGATGATCAGCAGCACCGGCAACGCGCCGGAGGAGCGAGCCAGCGCCTGCAGCATCGGCGGCACATCGGGCAACACCANCTTCACCGCGACCTGGTTAAAGCCCCAGCTCAGGCACAGCATCAGCATCAAGGCGATGGCGCCCGGGCTGAGCGGCCGCCCGGCAGAAGGTGTTACAGGCGTGGAAGACATCGATCCTCGTTGGCCGGCTTGTCGCCGTGTTCTCGGTTACAGGCATGATCCCGAAAAAGCCTGCCCCGCACTTGATGCGGGGTGGACTTCCTGTTTTCGGATAAAGATCATGCCCCTTACTTCTGACAATGCGCGCAGGTGCCGGCGATTTCGACCACCGACATTTTTGGCGCAAATCCCGATGCGCGCGCGGCGGCATTGACGCTCTGTGCCACGGGAGCTGCCGGAATTTCGCCGACCGAGCCGCAACGATCGCAGATCAGAAACGCCACCATCGCGGTCTGCTCATGGTCATGCGCGCAGGCGAGATAGGCGTTGCGGCTCTCGATGCGGTGGACGAGGCCGTTNTCCATCAANAAATCCAGCGCGCGATAGACCGTNATCGGCGCCGGCCGCGGCATCGNTTTGGCGAGTTCGTCGATCACCTCNTAGGCNCCNAGCGGGCGATGGCTGGANAGCAGCGCCTGCAGCACCTGGCGGCGGATCGGCGTGAANTTTTGCGCNCGTTCGGCGCAGACCTGTTCGGCATGCGTGATTGCTTCCGCGGTGCAGCGGCCNTGATCGTGGTCAGGCGCGGGAAATGCCGGTCTTGCTGGGGTCATTGTCCGCGATTTGTAGCATTTTGGTCGCCGATCCCAAAGCCCGGCGCCGGATCGGCCTGAAGCCATGTGGTTTCGGCGGGTCTGCCCATTGTTAACTTGGCCGTGCGGAATTCATAAGCTAGCTTATTATATCGGAGGCTTATGGAGGGTGAGACGACCCATGCGCGGTTCCGTGGACATGAACTTCCTGTTTACGCTTGGCGAGGTGCAGCGCCTGGTGCGCGCCTACGCCGACAAGCAGGCCGCGCGCTACGGTATTACCCGCGCGCAGTGGGCGGTGCTGGCCAAGGTGGAACGCACCGAAGGCCTGAAGCAGTCGGAACTCGCCGAACAGATGGAGATGCAGCCGATCACGCTGACGCGCTTGATCGACAAGCTCTGCGACAATGGCTGGATCGAGCGCCGCGGCGACGAAACCGACCGCCGCGTTAATCGTCTTTATCTGAAGAAGGCCGCCCGTCCCCTGCTCGGCAAGCTTGCCGGGTTGCGCTCCGAACTCACCGCGACCGCGCTGGAAGGCATCAATCCCGCGGATGCCCACCGCCTGCTCGCCCAACTCGAACAGGTCAAGGAGAACGTTCGTAACGCGATCCAGAATCCCGTCAGCGAGCCTCCGCGAAAGGAACAGCGCTATGGCTGATCCAGTCCTCAAATTCCCGCCCGAGCAAAAGGGCGCTCCGACAACGCCGCGGCCGAAACTCGCCGCCGAGCCGCGCCGCCGCCTGATGGCCGGCATGCGGCGCTACCGCCGCTTCCTGCTGCTGGTCGTGCTGCCGCTGGTTGCGCTGATGGCCGGCGTGACGTTCTACCTCAACGGCGGCCGCTACGTGACCACCGATGACGCTTATGTCGGCGCGCAGAAGGTGCTGATCACGCCGGATATCTCCGGCAAGATCATCAGCGTCGCCGTGAAGGAAGGCCAGCAGGTCTCGACCGGCGACGTCATGTTCCAGATCGATCCGGTGCCGTTCCGTCTCGCGGTGGCGCAGGCGCGGGCCAAGCTCGACGATGCCAAGACCAATCACGACAACCTGGTCGCCAATGTAAAACTCTATGCGCAGACGATCGAGATCGTCAACGCCGGCATCGCGCTCAAGCAAAAGGACGTCGAGCGCAAATCCGCGCTGGTCAAGAGCAATGCCGGATCGCAGCTCGATCTCGACAACAGCGGCACCTCGCTGGTCACCGCGCAGGCGCAGCTGCAGCTCGTCAGGATGCAAAACTCGACCGCGCTCAATCAGCTGCTCGGCAACCCGGAGCTGCCGCTCGAGCAGTTTCCGGCTTACATGCAGGCCAAGGCCGCGCTCGACGACGCCCAGCGCAACCTTGACCTGACCACCGTGCGCGCGCCGATGGACGGCATCGCNACCCAGGTCGAACAGATTCAGCTCGGCCGCTTCGTCATCGCCGGCACGCCGGTGTTTTCCGTGATCGACACCGGGAATCCCTGGGTCGACGCCAATCCGAAGGAAAGTGATTTTACCTATGTCGCGGTCGGCCAATCCGTCACGCTCGACGTCGATGCCTTCCCGAACCACGTGTTCAAGGGCACGGTCGGCTCGCTCTCGCCCGGCACCGGCGCGCAGTTCGCGATCCTGCCGCCGCAGAACGCCACCGGCAACTTCGTCAAGGTGGTGCAGCGCGTGCCGGTGCGGATCTATTTCGACAAGAACGACAGGTTCGTCCGCAAGCTGAAGGCCGGCATGAGCGTCTACGCGACGATCGACACCAACCACCGCCGCTCGCTCGCAGGCCTGCTCGGCTTCTCGCCGGCTGCGGCGAACCACGAGCAGGACTGAACGGTCATGCCGAATTCGGCGCCGATCGCGGTTCCCGGCCTGCGGCGCAACATGGTGACGATCTGCGCCATGACCGCGACCATCATGCAGGCGCTCGACACCACGATTGCCAACGTCGCGCTGCCCTACATGCAGGGCACGCTGTCGGCGTCGCAGGACCAGATCAACTGGGTGCTGACTTCCTACATCGTCGCCGCCGCGATCATGACCGCGCCGGTGGGCTGGATCGCCAACCGATTCGGCCGCAAGCGCATCTTCATCCTGTGCTCCGGCGGCTTTACCGTGGCCTCGGTGCTGTGCGGGCTGGCGCAGGACATCGAACAGATGGTGCTGTTCCGCCTGATGCAGGGCGTGTTCGGCGCGGCGCTGGTGCCGCTGTCGCAGGCCGTGATGCTCGACTCCTATGCGCTGCATGAGCGCGCGAAGGCGATGGCGATCTGGGGCATGGGCGTGATGATGGGCCCGATCATGGGGCCGTCATTGGGCGCCTGGCTGACCGAGACCTATTCCTGGCATTGGGTGTTTTTCGTCAATCTGCCGTTCGGCGTCTTCACCGTGCTCGGCCTTCTCATCTTCATGGATGAGACCAGGAAGGACATGAAGCTGCGCTTCGACTGGTTCGGCTTCACCGCGCTGGCGATCGGGATCGGAAGCCTGCAGATCGCGCTCGACCGCGGCGAGCAGCTCGGCTGGATGGAGTCCAACGAAATCATCGCCGAGTTCATCATTTCTCGGCGATCGGCTTCTACTATTTCTTCGCCCACTCGCTGACGGCGTCAAAGCCGTTCATCCAGTTCGCGCTGTTCAAGGACAAGAATTTTGTCGGCGGCTGCGTGTTCATGGCTGTCATGGGCCTGGTGCTGTTCTCGACCATGGCGCTGTCCTCGCCGTTCCTGCAGAACGTGATCGGCTATCCCATCATCACGGCCGGGCTTCTGCTCGCGAGCCGCGGCTGCGGCACGTTCGTGGCGATGATGCTGGTCGGCCGCATGATGCGCCACATCGAGGCGCGGACGCTGATCGTCTCCGGCCTGACCATCACCTGCCTGTCGCTGTTCTACATGACCGCCTGGACCGACCAGACCGGCGTGAACGAGATCGTCGTCATCAGCATCATCCAGGGCTTTGGCTTCGGCCTCGTGTTCGTGCCGCTCACCACGGTGGCGTTCCTGACCTTGCCCAATCATCTGCGCACCGACGGCACCTCGATGCTGACCCTGATGCGCAATGTCGCCAGCTCGATCGGGATCTCGCTGGTCATCTCGCAACTGACGCAAGGCACCCGTCACACCTATGCGATCCTCTCGCAGCACATCAATCCGTTCAATCACGCGTTGCAGATGCCGGATGTGCGCGGCATCATCGACATGGCCACCGACAAGGGCCGCGCCATGGCCGACATGATGCTCAAGCTGCAGGCGCAGATCATCGCGTTTTCGCACGACTACCAGATGGTGATGATTTTTACCGCCTGCGCGATCCCGCTCGCGATCATGATCGGCTCGACCAAGGCCGCGCTGCGCAAGCAGGCTGTCAGGCCGGAACCCGCGGTGATCGAGTAGCGGCGGTGCGCCGAAGCACGACTCGGCGTTATCGCGGTCCGCCGGGCTTGGCCTGCAGGCTCCACCACATGCCGGCGAGTGACAGCGCACCGCCGACAAGATGGATGGTCGTCGGCGCCTCGCCGAGAAAGGCAATCGACAGCACCGCACTGACAATCGGTCCGAGATAGACGCTCAACGAAGTGGACACCGCGCCGAACGTCGACCCGAGATAGGCGTATGCCGAATAAGCGAACAGGCCCGGCACCAGGCCTGCGAACAGATATACCAGCGCCGCACGCCCGCTGAATGCGGCGGTAGGCGCCGACCAGACTTCATGGACCGCGATGGGCAACGAGAACAGCGCGCCGGCTGCCGCGAAAAGCCCGATCCGCGCCAGAAAGCTCACACCGAGGCCGACGCGATTTTGCAGCAGGGTGTAACCGGCCCAGCCCAGCATCGCGAGCAATGCGAGCAGGTCCCCGGGCGACACGCCGGTCCCAATCGTGGTTTGTCCCTTGGTGATGATGAGCGCGGCGCCCGCCAGCGAGACCAGCATTCCAAAAACCTTATTTCGGTCGATAGCCTCCTGGCCCGCCGCGAAGGAATACAGCAACACAACGAGGGGCGAGAGCGCCATGATCAGGGCAATGTTGATGGCCGAGGTCGTGACACCTGCGAGATAGACCGGGCCGCCGCAGAGGAACATGCCGAGAAAGCCGGCGAGCGCGATGCCAAAGCCATCCTTGCGCAACAGGCCGGGATTTTCCCGGAGGGCCATTACTATCGCCGGCAGCAGGCCGAGCGCGACAATGCTCCAGCGGAAGAANGCGATCGTGAACGGNGGAACGCTCCCCGCAACGCCCCGCGCCAGAATCATGTTGGAAACCTGGGCGGTCGCGACCAGCAGGAAGCCGAGCAGGCCCAGCGCCTCGNGTGTCCTGGTGGTGGTTGCCTTGGGCGGTTCGGTCATGTCCAACCCCATGCTCGAGTTGGTAACAGTTGCAACCCGGCCGGGCAATCTTGCGTCATGCCCGGGATAGCCGTCTAAAGGACGGCGTCGCTTCCGCTCGCCTATGCCCGGCCATCCACGTCTTTCTTCTCATGCCGCAAAACGTGGATGCCCGGGACAAGCCCGGGCATGACGGACGAGGGAGCTAGGCCGTCAACTCACACCTCGAAAAACACTGTCTCGTTGTCGCCTTGCAGATGGATGTCGAGAGAATAGACCGCGTTGCCCGCGCCTCCGTTGCGCGCCGCGATCAGCGTCGAACGCCGGTCGGGCGGCACCAGCGCCAGCACGGGATCGCTGGCATTGGCGGCCTCGCCGTCGAAGTAAATCCGCGTGTAGAGATGCAGCAGCATGCCGCGCGCGAACACCGCGAGCAGAAGATGCGGCGCCTGCGGCTTGCCGTCGGGATCGGGCACGATGCCCGGCTTGATGGTGTCGAAGAAATAGCCGCCTTTGGCATCGGTACCGCAGCGGCCAAAACCCCGGAACGACGAATTGGGCAGCGCGCGCTTGTCCTGCGGATCGGAGAAGCGGCCCTGCGCATCGGCCTGCCAGATTTCCAGCATGCAGTCCGGAACTACCGCGCCGTCGCCGTCGAACACCTTGCCCTCGACGCGGATGCGTTCGCCCGACGTGTCGGATGTGACGAGATTGTTGGTGAAGGCGTCGTTCCACGCGTACTCGCCGTTCGGCGTCAGGCCGTACTTGAAATACGGGCCGACGGTCTGCGACGGGGTGATGCCTTTTGAAGTTCCTTGCACTATTTGGTCTCCATCGGCGTGGCGTTCGTGCCGCGCAGCACGATGTTGAAGCGATAGCACAACGCCCATTCCGGCCTGGTGTTTTCCAGGTCGAACGAGGAAATCATCCGCGCCCGCGCCTTCGCATCCGTCACCGAATTGAAGATCGGATCGAACGCAAACAGCGGATCGCCCGGAAAATACATCTGCGTCACCAGCCGCGAGACGAAGGCGTGTCCGAACACCGAGAAATGGATATGCGCCGGGCGCCAGGCGTTGTGGTGATTGCCCCAGGGATAGGCGCCGGGCTTGATGGTGATGAAATTGTAGTAGCCGGTCGCATCCGACTGCGTGCGGCCGGCGCCGGTGAAGTTCGGATCGAGCGGCGCCGGATGCTGGTCGACGGCGTGGATATAGCGCCCGCAGGCATTGGCCTGCCACAGTTCGATCAGTGCGTTGGGCACGCCGCGGCCGTCTTCGTCGAGCACGTGGCCGTGCACGATGATGCGCTCGCCGAGCGGCTCGCTTTTGTGCTGGATGGTGAGATCACGGTCGTGCTCGCGCACCGTCTCGTGGCCATAGACCGGCCCGGTCAGTTCCGACAGCGTGTGCCGCATGATGACCAGGGGCTTTTGCGGCGAACGTTTTATGGTGCTGCGATAGTCCGGCGACAGCCGCGCCGGATGCGCCATCAGGCTTGAGATGGGATAAGCCAACGTCATGACGAATTCCTCCGGAACATTCCCCTGTCATTACGAGGAGCGCTTGCGACGAAGCAATCCAGTTCTTTGCACCATGGATTGCTTCGCTGCGCTCGCAATGACGGCCTGACGGCCGTCAGTTCAGTTTTTCGATCGCGACCGCGACCCCCTGACCGACGCCGACGCACATGGTGGCGAGCGCGAGCTTGCCGCCGCGTTTTTCCATGCCATGCACCGCGGTCAGCGCAAGCCGCGCGCCGCTCATACCCAAGGGATGGCCGAGCGCGATCGCGCCGCCATGCGGGTTGACGAAATCGGCATCGTCCTTGACGCCGAGTTGTCGGAGGCAGGCGATGCCCTGGCTGGCAAACGCTTCATTGAGCTCGATCAAATCAAAATCGCTGATCTTGATCCCGAGCCTTTCCATCAGCTTGCGGGTCGCCGGCACCGGGCCGATGCCCATGATGCGCGGCGGCACCGCGGCCGAGGCAAGCCCGAGAATTTTAGCGCGCGGCGTCAGGCCGTGCTTCTTCACAGCTAGCTCCGAAGCGAGAATCATCGCCGCCGCCCCGTCATTGACGCCGGACGCATTGCCGGCCGTCACCGTGCCGGGATTGCGCACGATCGGCTTCAATTTTGACAGGGCCTCGAGCGTGGTCTCGGGACGCGGATGCTCGTCCTTGTCGACCGTAACAGGCCCGGCCTTGCCGCCGGGCACCGACACGGGCGTGATCTCTTCGGCGAAATAACCCGACGCGATTGCCGCACCGGCGCGCTGCTGCGAGCGGATTGCGAACGCATCCTGGTCGGCGCGCGAGACCTGAAATTCTTCCGCAACATTCTCGCCGGTCTCCGGCATCGCATCGACGCCGTACTGCGCCTTCATCAAGGGATTGATGAAACGCCAGCCGATGGTGGTGTCGAAGATGTCGGCCGAACGCGAAAACGCCTCCGGCGCCTTGCCCATCACGAACGGCGCCCGCGTCATCGATTCGACGCCGCCGGCAATCGCGAAATCGATCTCGCCGGCGCGGATCGCGCGCCCCGCCGCACCCACCGCATCGAGCCCGGAGGCGCAGAGGCGGTTCAGCGTCTGGCCGGGAACCGTCTCCGGGATGCCGGCCAACAGCAGCGCCATCCGCGCGACATTGCGGTTGTCCTCGCCGGCCTGGTTGGCGCAGCCGAAAAATACTTCATCGACCTCTGACCAGTCGAGCGTGGGATGTTTGGCCATCAGCGCCTTGATCGGGGCCGCCGCCAGATCATCGGCGCGCACTTTGGCGAGCGAACCGCCGAACCGGCCGATCGGGGTCCGGACGGCATCGCAAATGAACACATCACGCATCGAATCTCTCCCTGAATGCCGCGTTATGGCGCCGTTTGGAGCGGAATTGAGCGCGAGTTGTAGGAGCGCCCCCGCGGCAGGTCAATTGAGCGCTGGCTTCCGGATCGGCGCTTTCGCGTAAGGGCCGCCATGCGGAATGCTGGTGGATCAGGTGGAAAACGCCCTTGGGAGCGGCAAAGCCATAGGACCGGGCGGCGAAATTTTGTAATTTCCGCCGCCCATGACCATCCCACAGTCCATATCGGCTCCCGCGCCGCCCGACGCCACGCCGGCCAATGACATGCCCTCGCGCGTCACGCCGATGATGGAACAATATTTGGAGATCAAGGCCGCCAATCCCGGGCTCTTGCTGTTTTACCGGATGGGCGATTTCTACGAGCTGTTCTTCGAGGACGCCGAGCTCGCCTCAAAAGCGCTCGGTATCATGCTGACCAAGCGCGGCAAGCATCAAGGCGTGGATATCCCGATGTGCGGCGTGCCGGTGGAGCGCTCCGACGACTACCTGCACCGGCTGATCGAAAAAGGTTTTCGCGTCGCGGTGTGCGAGCAGATGGAAGACCCTGCCGCGGCCCGCGCCCGCGGCAACAAGAGCGTGGTGCGCCGTGACGTGGTGCGGCTGGTGACGCCGGGTACGCTGACCGAAGATACGCTGCTGGATGCGCGGACCAATAACTATCTGCTCGCGATCGCGCGCGCGCGCGCTTCTTCTGGCGGCGACCGCATCGGGCTTGCCTGGATCGATATTTCGACCTCCGAATTCATGGTCACGGAATGCGCGGTCGGCGAGCTCGCGGCGACGCTGGCGCGCATCAACCCCAATGAAGTCATCGTCACCGACGCGCTGTATAGTGATGCCGATTTGGGCCCGCTGTTGCGCGAACTGCCGGCGGTGACGCCGTTGACGCGCGACGTCTTCGATGGCGCCACCGCAGAACGGCGGCTGTGCGACTACTTTGCGGTCGCTACCATGGACGGATTGTCCGCGATGTCGCGGCTGGAGGCGACTGCGGCAG
>JGI12053J15887_10001314_pt1 | contig 11438 bp, 10 predicted proteins | sample MedBloCAOM1_O3_FD_15887 | JGI IMG/M metagenome (IMG submission 15887)
CGCCGCGATAGTCGTAGAAGCCGCGCTGGGTCTTGCGGCCGAGCCAGCCGGCCTCGACATATTTCACCAGCAGCGGGCACGGCCGATACTTGGAGTCCGCCAGACCCTCATGCAGGACCTGCATGATCGAGAGGCACGTATCGAGACCGATGAAATCGGCCAGTTCCAGCGGCCCCATCGGATGGTGCGCGCCGAGCTTCATCGCAGCGTCGATGGCCTCGACGTTTCCGACCCCTTCATACAGCGTATAGATCGCCTCGTTGATCATCGGCAGCAGGATGCGGTTGACGATAAAGGCCGGAAAATCCTCCGAGACCGCGATATACTTGCCGAGCCGGGTGACGAATTCCTTCGACGCCTCGAAGGTCGCGTCGTCGGTGGCAATGCCGCGGATCAGTTCGACCAGTTCCATCAGCGGTACCGGATTCATGAAGTGAATGCCGATAAAACGCTCGGGCCGGTCGGTGGATGCGGCCAGCCGCGTGATCGAGATCGACGAGGTGTTGGAAGCGACGATGGCCTCCGGCTTCAGGACCGCGCAGACATCGTGAAAAATCTTGCGCTTGATCTCTTCCTTCTCGACCGCGGTCTCGATCACCATATCGCAATCGGCGAGCCCATCCATGGTCTCGGCCGATACAATCCGGTCCAGCGCCTGCTTGCGGGCGTCCTCGGTGATGATTTTCTTGAAGACCTGCCGCGACAGATTGCCGTTGATGGTTGCCATCCCCGACTTCAGGCGATCGACCGACACATCGTTAAGCACCACGTCGAACCCGGCCAATGCCGCCACATGCGCGATGCCATTGCCCATCTGGCCCGAGCCGATCACGCCGACCTTCTTGATCATAGCCGCCATCTTGTCATCTCACCGGAGCGACGCGCGATCCGCGTCCGCCCATTCCCTTGTATAGCACCGGCCGAAGTCCGCTCATCCGATTGTTTGGATCATCGTTACTTTCCGAGCTTGCCCAGCGCTTCGGTCAATTCGGGAACCGCCTGATAGAGGTCCGCGACCAGGCCGTAATCGGCGACCTGGAAAATCGGCGCATCCTCATCCTTGTTGATCGCGACGATGACCTTGGAATCCTTCATACCGGCAAGATGCTGAATGGCGCCTGAAATGCCGATGGCGATATAAAGTTCCGGCGCCACCACCTTGCCGGTCTGGCCAACCTGCCAGTCGTTCGGCGCATATCCGGCATCGACCGCGGCGCGCGAGGCGCCGACACCGGCGCTGAGTTTGTCGGCGAGCGGCTCGATATATTTGGCAAAATTCTCGCGGCTCTGCATGGCGCGTCCGCCCGAGACGATGATCTTCGCCGACGTCAGCTCGGGACGATCGCTCTTGGCAACTTCCTCGCCGACAAAACTGGACAGACCGGGATCGGCCGCCGACGCGGCATTTTCCACCGCTGCGCTGCCGCCGTCGCCGGCCGCGGCGAAGGTCGAGGTGCGGACGGTAATGACCTTCTTGGCATCCTTCGATTTTACCGTCTGGATCGCATTGCCGGCGTAGATCGGCCGCTCGAATGTGTCGGGCGAAATCACCTTGATGATTTCCGACACCTGCATCACGTCGAGCAGGGCGGCGACCCGCGGCATGACGTTCTTGAAGCGCGAGGTGGCGGGCGCAACGAACGCGTCATACGACGGCGCCAGCGCCACGATCAGGGCCGCCAGCGGCTCGGCGAGGTCGTGGGCATAGGCATCGCCTTCGGCGAGCAGAACCTTGGTAACGCCGGCGAGTTTGGCCGCAGCTTCGGCCGCGGCCTTGGTGCCCTCGCCGCCTCCGGCGACCAGAACGTGAACGTCGGCGCCGAGCTGGCTGGCCGCGGTCAGCGCCTTGTTGGTGGCGTCCTTCAGGGTGGCGTGTTCGTGTTCGGCAATCAACAGCGTGGTCATCTAGAGAACCCCGGCTTCGTTCTTGAGCTTCGACACCAGCTCAGTGACGTCCTTGACCTTGACGCCCCCCTTGCGGCCCGGCGGTTCGGATGTCTTGAGGATCTCAAGATGGGCTGTGAGATCCACGCCGTAATCGGAGGCGCTCTTGTCGGCAATCGGCTTCTTCTTGGCCTTCATGATATTGGGCAGGCTGGCATAGCGCGGCTCGTTCAGCCGCAGATCAGTAGTTACGATCGCCGGTCCCTTAAGTTTCAGCGTCTGCAAGCCGCCGTCGACCTCGCGCGTCACCTTGAAATCGGAGCCGTCGACTTCGAGCTTGGAGGCAAAGGTCGCCTGCGACCACCCCAGCAGCGCAGCCAGCATCTGGCCGGTCTGGTTGCTGTCATCGTCGATCGCCTGCTTGCCGAGAATAATCAGGCCGGGTTTCTCTTCGTCGGCGATCGCTTTCAGAATTTTCGCCACCGCCAGCGGTTCGACATTGCCTTCCGCCTTGACCAGAATACCGCGGTCGGCGCCCATGGCGAGACCGGTGCGGATGGTTTCCGCCGCCTGCGCCGGACCGATCGATACCACCACGACTTCGGTCGCCTTGCCGGCCTCTCGCAGGCGCAAGGCTTCCTCGACGGCGATTTCATCGAACGGATTCATCGACATCTTGACGTTGGACAGTTCGACGCCCGATCCGTCGCTCTTGACGCGAACCTTGACGTTGTAATCGACCACCCGCTTTACCGGCACCAGAACCTTCATCGATCCTCTTTCGCTTGAATTCAGGTTTGATCAGCTTGCGCGCGGAACCTAAAGCTCCCGCCAACCCCGGTCAACGCGCGAAGGCCAAAAATCGCCCCCGACATACGCACTTAACGGCGCTTAGCGGTTCTGGCCGGGCACCCACAGCACGTCGCCAGCACCGTTATCGTTCACGGAACGGCTGGCGACAAACAAAAAGTCCGACAAGCGGTTCATATACTGAATCGCGGCATCGCTGACCGGTTCGTCGGGCTTTGCCGCGAGTTCCACCATCATCCGTTCCGCCCTGCGGCATATCGTACGGGCCAGATGCAGGTGCGCCGCGGCCGGCGTGCCTCCGGGCAACACAAACGACGTCAACGGCGCCAGCCGCGCATTCAACGTGTCGATATCGCGCTCAAGGCGTTCGACCTGGCTCGACAGCATCCTCAAGCGTTCCGCCTTGCCCTCGCGCTGGGGCACCGCGAGGTCGGCGCCGAGGTCGAACAGATCGTTCTGGATCAGCCCCAGCATCGCATCGAGATCGCGCGCATCCGACAGATGCAGCCGCACAATGCCAATGGCGGCGTTGGCCTCGTCGACGGTTCCATAGGCGCCGATGCGCAGGTCGTATTTCGGCCGGCGCTCGCCGCTGCCGAGTGCGGTGGTACCGTCGTCGCCGGTTCGGGTGTAGATTCGATTGAGGACGACCATTGTCTGTCTCCCTTCAGCGGCCCATCGCCAACAGCGCGAGCATGGTGATGACAATCGCGACGAATTGCAGCAATACCCGCAACCGCATCAGTTTCTGGGACCGATTGGGCGATCCGCCCCGCATCATGTTGAGGAGGCCAAGCAGCAGCACCAGCGCGACGGCGCCGACCGCGATTGGAAGAAGAATCGAGCTCAGGAATGATGCCATTGGCGGTACATAACACCGCGCAAGGCCGTCCGCCATCGCCCGCGTCGAGCGCAGCAAAGGTGCAACGATCTGGCTTTTAACTCAATTATATCAGAAGGTCGCCCGGTTCGCCGATCGAACGCATCTTCCACTGCTCAAGGTGAAATGTGAGGCAGGTTCGCTACATCTTTCATGTCGGCATGGACGCGTTCTATACGTTTCTGGCCGATGACGGCTGGGCGATCGCAAGCCACATCGCGCTGTCGACGCTGATGGCGCTGTTCCCGTTTCTGATCGTGCTGACTTCACTCGCCGGTTTCTTCGGGTCGAAGGAACTTGCCGATCAGGCCGCCGGGCTGATGCTGCAGACCTGGCCGCAGCAGGTCGCCGATTCGCTGTCGGGCGAGATCCATGACGTGCTGACGACAACCCGCGGCGACGCGCTGACCATCGGCGTCGTGCTCGCGGTGTACTTCGCCTCGAATGGCGTCGAAAGCCTGCGCGTCGCGCTCAACCGCGCTTATTCGGTGATCGAGCCACGGCGTTGGTACTGGCTGCGGCTGGAATCGATCGGCTACACGCTGATCGCTGCCTTTACCGCGCTGGCAATGGCCTTCCTGATCGTGCTCGGACCGCTGATGCTGGAGGCGGCGCGGCGCCACATTCCGCTGGTCATCGAAACCAACGAAAATTTTCTGACCCTTTCGCGCTACGGCATCACCGTCACGGCGCTGATCGTCGCGCTCTTTATCCTCCACGCCTGGCTTCCGGCGGGACGCCGCGGGTTTCTGCAGATCCTGCCGGGCATCATCTTCACCATGGTGGCGTCGCTGCTGTCAGGCATCGTGTTCGGGCAGTATCTCGCGCGCTTCGCCAATAACTATGTCACGATGTATGCCGGCCTCGCATCGGTCATCATCGCGCTGGTGTTTCTGTATTTCATCGCCGCGATCTTCGTGTATGGCGGCGAACTGAACGCGGCGATCATCAAGTCGCGGTTGCCGCACGGCGTGTCGCTTCAAGCAGCGCAGTCGCTAAAGCCCTTGGACTCACAGGCTTGACCAGAAAGGCATCGGCGCCGGCGGCGCGCGATGCGGCTTCATCGTCGCCGCGGCCGGACACCCCGATGATGGCAATGCCGCCGAGCGGCGCGTCCAGCTCACGGATTCGCTTGATGGCCTCGATGCCGTTGATGCCCGGCAACACCATGTCCATCAGCACCGCGTCGAACGCGCCTTGCGCGATACGCTCTGCCGCGGCCTCGCCGCGCCCGATGAATTCCGCACTATGACCGAGTTCGGTGAGGACCGCATTGAGCACGACGCGGCCGAACGGATTGTCCTCGACGCTGAGAACGCGCAGCGGCCGCTCCGGATCCGACAATGCATCGCCTTCCCCATTCGCACCGGCCGCTTTCGATGCTTTTGCGCGGTTCAAGGTCACGGTCAGGGTGAATGTGGCTCCTCCGTTGCGCCGTTGCGAAACGACGATGTCGCCACCCATGATGCGCGCGAGCTGCTTGACCGATGATAATCCGAGCCCCGCGCCACCGAAGCGGGACGCGATGCTGACATTGGCCTGCGAGAACGGCCGGAACAGGCGTTTGATCTCATTGAGCGTCAGCCCGATGCCGCTGTCGGAAATCGCAAAGCTGACGCCGACCTTGCCTTTCGGGCCGCGCACCGGCTTGACCGCCAGCGCGACACCGCCGGCTTCCGTGAACTTCACCGCATTGTCGATCAGGTTTTCCAGCGCGGCGCGAAGCCGGACCGGATCGCCGACCACCGACGCTGGAAGCTTCTCCGAAATATCGATCGAGGATTGCAGGCCCTTTGCCGCCGCCCGGCCGGCCAGCGAGTCCCCGATGCTGCGCGCCAGCGCCCGCAGATCGAAGAAGTCCTGCCGCACCGCGGCCGCGGCGTTGCCGCTTCGCGCGGCATCGACGAACAAGGTCGCGAGGCTGGCAAGATGTTCAGCCCCCGCCTTGATGGTGTCGACCCAGCGCCGCTCGCGCTCGTCGAGGTCCGAGGTCGCGAGCAGATTGCTGATGGCCAGAATTCCGGTCAGCGGCGTGCGGACCTCGTGCGCGAACGCCGCGAGCGCCGCTTCGACCATACTCGGGACAGGAATCATGGCGGCACGCTTGCCGCGCGCGTTACCCGCGGCAACGCCGGGAACGCGTTTTTTCAGCCGCCCTTTGGGCGGCCGCATCGGGCGCTTTAAGCGCGGTTTTGGCGCCATGTATCCCCACCGTAGCCGATGCCAGCATGCCACGGTCGGGCCGCGGGAGTCACGCGCGAGGAATTTTCAACTTTGGATAGTTCTTGGTATGGTTTCTTTGGATAGTTCTTGGGATGGTTCTTGGGATCGTTCTGCCGCAATTAGGGCAGACCCACGCCGCGGCGGATGTCGGCTGGCGTCGCTCCCGCGGCGCGCAGCTCACGCAGGCCCGTGGCCATGGTCGACTTCGAGAGTTTTCGCCCCTCGCCGTCGAGGACGAGGCGGTGGTGCCGGTAGACGGGCTGCGGCAGACCGAGCAATTGCTGCAGCAGCCGGTGGACGCTGGTGGACCAGAACAGATCCTCGCCCCGCACCACCTCCGTCACGCCCTGCCGGTCGTCATCGATCACCACCGAGAGATGATAGCTGGTCGGCGTGTCCCGGCGGGCGAGGATGACGTCGCCCCAGGCCTGCGGCCGGGCGGCCACCCTGCCGGTTTCGCCATCGGGCCCTCCGCCGTGTTCTAGCCAGGTCAGATCGCCGGCACGCGCGCGCGCTGCCGCCATATCCAGCCGCAGCGCATAACGCGCGCCCGATTCAAGCAATCGCGCGCGCTGATCGGCCGGGAGCGATTTCGCAGCACCGGGATAGAGCGGCGTACCGTCCGGATCGCGCGGCCAGGGCGCCTCGACCTCCCGCTGCGCCACCAGTGTTGCGATTTCGCCGCGGCTTTCGAAACTCGGATAGACCAGACCCTCGGCAGCGAGTCTTTCGACCGCGTCGCGGTATTCAGAAAGATGTTCTGACTGCCGCCGCACCGGCGTTTCCCAGGCGATGCCGAGCCAGGCGAGGTCTTCATAGATCGCGGTCTCGAATTCCGGCCTGCAACGGGTTGCGTCGATATCCTCGATGCGCAGCAAAAATCGGCCGCCGGCCCGGCGCGCGGAATCGAAGTTCAGCAAGGCCGAAAGCGCGTGGCCAAGATGCAGATAGCCGTTCGGGCTCGGCGCAAAGCGGAAGACGGGCGGCGGCATTGAATTTTCACACCTGTCATTGTCGGGCATAGTAGTCTGCCTAGCGCAGACTACGTAAACTTGTCTGCGCTCCGGCAATCCATCGTTCAATGTCTGTTACGATATGAGACGGATGCGCGGGTCAAGCCCGCGCAAGACGTCCCCGCCAAGCTGATTGATCTCCGCCACATGACCCTCCACCTCAACACCCAGGCCGACCTCGAAGCGGCCATCCACGCGCTGTTAAAACAGGATCCGCGGCTCATACCCATATTTGAGGTCGCGGGCATGCCGGCGCTGCGGCGGCGCCAACCCGGTTTTGCCGGCCTCGCGGCGATTGTCAGCGGCCAGCAGCTCTCCACCGCCAGTGCCGCCGCGATCTGGGCCCGCGTCAGCGCCGCCTTCGATCCGTTTGATCACGACAGCCTGCGTCGCGCCCGGGCGGACCGTCTGGGCAGGCTCGGACTGTCGGCGGCGAAGATCAAGACCTTGAAGGGTGTCGCGCGCGAACTCGCCGCCGGCAGACTGAATTTCGACGTGCTGGCGAATGAGGACGCCGATGCCGCGCACCACACGCTGACGGCGCTGCACGGCATCGGCCCGTGGACCGCCGACGTCTATCTGTTGTTTTGCCTCGGCCATGGCGACGCATGGCCCGCGGGCGACCTCGCCGTGCAGGAAGCCGTGAAAATCGGATTGGGTCTTAAGACGCGGCCCACTGTAAAAGAGATGGCGCCGCTGGCCGAGCCGTGGCGCCCGATGCGCGGCGCCGCGGCGCATCTGTGGTGGAGCTATTACCGGACGCTGAAAAAGCGCGAAGGCGTGATCGGAGGATCCACAAAAGCGAACGCCGTTTTAAACAAGATATCTGTTGCAAAACGGTCATCGACAAACGCAAAGATCGCGGCAGCAAAATTACCGGGATCGAACAAATGAAATCCATCGAGTTCGTCGTTGCGCGCAACGATCTGCAGCAATGCAAATTGATCGAGACGCGACTGCCTGACGCCGCCGCCCTGCCCGACGAGGCGCTGATCGTCAAAGTCGATCGCTTCGCCTTCACCGCCAACAACATCACCTACGCGGTGTTGGGCGATCAGCTAAAATACTGGCAGCTGTTTCCGGCGCCGGAAAACTTCGGCAACATTCCAGTGTGGGGGTTTGGCGAGGTGATCGCCTCGCGCCATCCAGGCGTCGTTATCGGCGAACGCCTGTTCGGCTATTTCCCGATGGCGACGCATCTGGTGATCGAGGCCGCCGACGTCAGCAAGCGCGGCCTGCGCGACGCCGCCACGCATCGGCAAGGGGTGGCGCCGGTCTACAACGCCTATGCGCGCGTCGGCGGCGATCCGGCCTTTGCCGGACGGCAGGGCGATTATCAGGCGCTGCTGCGGCCGCTGTTCATGCTGTCGTTCCTGGTCGACGATTTCTTGAGCGAGAACGAATTTTACGGCGCGCGCAGCGTGATGCTTTCCAGCGCCTCCAGCAAGACCGCGTTCGGCCTCGCGCATCTGTTGCATACGCTGCGCAGGAATATCAGGGTGATCGGGCTCACCTCGGCGGCCAATGCCGATTTTGTCAGGTCGCTGGGCTGCTACGACGACGTGGTGACCTATGACCGCGTGACATCGCTGCCGTTGGATTCACCCGTCGCGTTCGTCGACATGGCCGGTAACAGCGAGTTGCGCGCGAACCTGCATCGGCATTTCGGCAACCAGATGAAATATTCGGGACGCATCGGGCTCACCCACCGCGCCTCCTCGCCTGACGAAGCGGAATTGCCCGGCGCCAGGCCGTCATGGTTCTTCGCGCCCGACCAGCTCCGCAAACGCGCCAGGGAGTGGGGACCCGGCGGCGTCGATACGCGGTTCGGCAAAGCCTGGTCGGGCTTCGCGCCGATGCTGGATCGGTGGCTCACCGTCGCCGAAGGTCGCGGCGAGGGGGCGGTGAAGCAGGTCTATCTCGATACCCTGAATGGCCGGGTGCCGCCGGATCAGGGCCACATCCTGTCACTGGGGACATAGCAGGGCGTCTCGTCACGCCCTTTCCGCGCTATCCCAAACGATATAGGTTTTGCGTTCAGGGAAACGCCGCGAAGACGGCAAATGGCGGGAAACGCGAATGCTCGACAGAACGGACGACGTGTCGATCGCCACGGAAAACTGGCTGGCGCGGTTCGAAAGCGCACTCGCGACCTCAGACGATACCCTGCTCAAAACCCTGTTCCATCGGGAAAGCTATTGGCGCGATGTGCTGGCGCTGAGCTGGAACATCCAGACCATCAACGGCGCGGAAGCCATCTTGAGAGCGTTGAAAGCCGACGCCGGCCGCGCCCGACCGGCCGGTTTTGCGATTGATCCCGATCGCGCCGCGCCGCGCACGGTGATACGCGCCGGCACCAGCACGATCGAAGCGATCTTCAAATTTGAAACCACGCAAGGCCGCGGCAACGGGATACTGCGGCTGATCCCCGATGCCGGAGACGGCAACAGGCCGAAAGCCTGGACATTGTTGACGGCGCTCGACGAACTGAAAGGTTTTGAGGAACAACTCGGAACGTCTCGGCCCCGCGGCCAGGCCTATTCGCGCGATTTTCGCGGTCCCAACTGGCTCGACCTGCGCAAAGCCGCGGCCGAATATGCCGACCGCGATCCCGACGTTCTCGTAATCGGCGGCGGACAGTCCGGACTTTGCATCGCCGCACGCCTGAAGCAATTGCAGGTCGATACCCTGATCGTCGACCGGGAGCTGCGCATCGGCGACAACTGGCGCAATCGCTACCATGCGCTGACGCTGCATAATCAGGTGCAGGTCAACCACCTGCCCTATATGCTGTTCCCGCCGAACTGGCCGACCTATATCCCGAAGGACAAGCTCGCCAACTGGTTCGAGGCCTATGTCGAAAGCATGGAGTTGAATTACTGGACAGCTGCCGAGCTCGAGAGCGGCGCTTACGACGAGAAAGAGCAGCGCTGGTCGGTGGTGTTGCGGCGCGCCGACGGCAGCAAGCGCGTGATGCATCCGCGCCACGTCGTGATGGCCACCGGCGTCAGCGGCATTCCGAGTCTGCCCGATATCCCGACGCTGAAGAATTTCACCGGCGCGGTGATCCATTCCAGCCAATACACCGACGGTGAGGAATGGCGCGGCAAGAAGGCGCTGGTGATCGGCACCGGCAACAGCGGCCACGATATCGCGCAGGACCTGCATTCCAGCGGCGCGCGCGTCACGCTGGTTCAGCGCAGCTCCACGCTGATCGTTAGCATCGAACCGTCAGCGCAATTGGTCTATGCGCCGTATAATGAGGGGACGCTTGACGATAACGACCTGATCGCGACCTCGATGCCGCTTGCGGTGGCCCGGAGAAGCCACGCCATGGTGACGGAGCACGCGAAGCGACTGGACAAGGAGTTGCTCGAGGGATTGGAGCGCGTCGGCTTCAAGCTCGATTTCGGCGACGGCGACACCGGCTGGCAGTTCAAATATCTCACCCGCGGCGGCGGCTATTATTTCAACGTCGGCTGCTCCGATCTCGTCGTCAGCGGCGAGATCGCCCTGAAGCAGTTTTCCGATATCGAAGGTTTTGTCGCCGAGGGCGCGCAGATGAAGAGCGGCGTGACGCTTGCCGCCGATCTGATCGTGCTGGCGACCGGCTACAAGCGCCAGGAAGAACTGGTGCGAAAACTGTTCGGCGATGAGGTCGTCGATCGCATCGGCCCGATCTGGGGATTCGGCGAGAGCCAGGAGTTGCGCAACATGTACACCCGCACCCGCCAGCCCGGCCTGTGGTTCATTGCCGGCGGCCTCGCCCAATGCCGCATCAATTCAAAATATCTGGCGTTGCAGATCAAGGCGGTCGAGGAAGGGTTGCTGCCGCGGGTCGCACAAGCGGCGGAGCCTGAGGCGGCGCTTGCGTGAATGACACCCGACGTCATTCCGGGGCGCGCGAAGCGCGAACCCGGAATCTCGAGATTCCGGGCCTGGTCCTTCGGACCATCCCGGAATGACGGCCATACAAACAACCAGGGGGAGAAAACCACATGCCGACCATTCTCGGCTCGGGCGAGCATCGCTACCGCGTGGTGGAGAACTGGGCGAAGCTGCCGGAGGGTTGGAACCTCAGCGATGTCGCCTCGGTCGCGGTCGACAGCAAGGACCGCATCTACGTCTTCAATCGCGGCGTCCACCCGATGGTCGTGCTCGACCGCGACGGCAATTTCATCACAAGCTGGGGCGAAGGGCTGTTCCGCCGCGCACATGGGCTACACATCGATGCCGATGATAATCTCTATTGCACCGATGACGGCGATCATACGGTGCGCAAATGCTCTGTTGACGGCAAGGTGCTGCTGACCATCGGCATCCCCAACAAGCCGGCACCGTTCATGAGCGGCGAGCCGTTCCACCGCTGCACCCACACGGCGCTGTCGCCGAAGGGCGAAATCTACGTGTCGGACGGCTACGGCAACGCCTGCGTCCACAAATACACGCCTGACGGCAGACTGATAAAGACCTGGGGCGAGTCCGGCACCGATCCGGGCCAGTTCAACATCGTCCACAACATCGTCACCGACCAGGACGGCTGGGTCTATGTGGCGGACCGCGAAAACCACCGCGTGCAGGTGTTCGACGGCAACGGCAAATACGAGGCGCAGTGGAATAATCTGCAC
>JGI12053J15887_10001315_pt1 | contig 11436 bp, 10 predicted proteins | sample MedBloCAOM1_O3_FD_15887 | JGI IMG/M metagenome (IMG submission 15887)
CGCGGGGCAGCGTTCCTACGGCTCTATGGAATTGCTCGTATTTCTTCTTCATGGGCGAAGAAGGCGGTAAACGCAGATTTCCCACCGAATAAACCCTTCACTACTCTTCAGATACTTGAGAAAGAGCCCTATGGGCTAATTGCCTTTCTTCCCATTCCGGTGTCATTTTCTGGTACTCCAGCCTTTTGCCTATTCCCCTCAGCTGCTTTTCGGCATATACTCCCACCCCGACGGATGCTTTGGACAGCTCGGACGTCGGCTTCCCGGGAGGTATTAATGCGTATCTGCGACCTGATTAAGGCTCAGGAAACGTATCAGGGGGAACTGGGTCAAACCGTACTTGAGACCGTACAGGCTATGGTGGAACGGAACATTGGTGCGGTTCCGGTCATGCACAACGGCAAACTGGTGGGAATCTTCTCTGAACGCGATCTCATGAAGCGCGTGGTGGCGGAGAGCCGCGACCCCAGGAGTACGTGTCTGGCAGAGGTCATGACCGAAGACCCTCTCACCGTCAGCACGAATGAAGATCTGGAAAGCTGCATGACCCTGATGCGGCGGCACGGTTTCCGTCACGTGCCCGTCTGTCTGGATGGACATCTGGTCGGCATGGTGTCCCTGCGCGACATCCTTTTGCACGATTTGAGCGAGAAAGACGATGAGGTGCGGATGATGCGCGCCTACATCCACTCCGTCCCTGACGCCTAAGCGGGGATTGAAAGACGCACCCCAACCCGTGCTCCGCGCTTGTTCGTTTCAATGCGTGCTGCGGCATAAGCTGGCCTCTCCCCATTGCCGAATCCCCTGTCCGTGCGGGACTTGGCCTCGATAGCACGAAGGTAACGTTGCTTTGATTATCTGCAAACAGTAACGTTACCCTCAGTTACCTGAGTACATTGAACATCAGGGCCTAAGCGATTAGCTTTGGCTTAACCTCCGTAGAGTCATAGTCAACGAAGTTCCGTGCCTTACGGAGCCCAGGGTATTGTTCCGATGAGCGAAAAAATCACGATCTTCTATAACGCTCTCTGGATAGCACACCCCGTGCTGCAGGCGGTGATTGCCGCGGTCATGTTCCGTCGCGAGTTGCACAAGAAATTCAAATTCTTCTTTCTTTACGTCGTCACCCAGATTCTGATCTTTGCGGTGATCTTTCCTGCTCACCTCCGGCATAACTACGCCACCTATTTTTACCTGTACTGGATCAGCAACGCCATCGGCGTGGTCCTCGGCTTCAAAATCATCCACGAAATCTTTCTGGATGTTTTCCGTCCCTTTCACACCCTCCGGGATTTGGGCACTGTTCTTTTCAAGTGGGCGGGCTTAGTGATGCTGCTGGTGGCGGGCGTTGTCTCGGTTTCTAATAATTCCTCCGAGATGCTGCCCTGGATGCTTGCCATCACTACCACCCAGCGTTGCGTACGTATCATTCAGGTGGGCATGGTTTTGTTTCTCTTGTTCTTTGCCCACTACCTGGGGGTCAGCCGGAAACAACACAGCTTCGGGATTGCCTTGGGTTTGGGCGGGTACGCCATGGTGGAGTTGGCCCTGATTGCGTCCTGGGTCGGAGACTACCTGGGCAGTCTGGCTATAGATCTGGTCAATATGGCCGCCTTCAACGCGGCTTTGCTGATCTGGCTCGGCTACATGCTGGCCAAGAGCCGGGCGCGAGAGTCTACCGTAAACCTACTGCAACCGCAGCGTTGGGAGCAGAGCCTCTCCGATATTCACTACCCAGTCGCTGCCGATTCCTTGATTCCGATGTTTGAAGGGATGGTTGATCGCGCTCTCTCCCGCACGCAATCCGCGCCGTCCCTTACTTCCGCCAGCGCAACCCCACCCAGTCCGAGGCTGCGGAGCGGGCTTGTCGCACCGAGCCGTGTGACCATTCCTCCATTGCCCGAGACCATGGGCACCAAAACGTAGGAAATCGAGATCGCGCAACCACGCCCACGCACCCCCCTCTTTTCCCGCTTTCAGGTGAGTGTTCGGATTCTGTAAACCTTTGCCCGCTCGACCGGCCCTTCCGCGTATCCCCGTTTCACTTTGCAGGACCCAAGTAAAAATTCCCATAAACTACAGGATTTGCTGTATTTACCGGTTTTTGTAAGGCATGGTTAGAGGTGGAGTGAGCCTGAAGATGAAGCCTTCCAAACACAGGTGTGAAATTTCTTACAGGAGGGCTTGACAGCGTGCCTTATAATGCGGCTCCGCGACATGGGGCCGGAATGTTGACGGCTATGCCGCGGTCAAGGAGAAAACCCATGAAACTTGCAATCAGGACTTCGATCCTGATGTTAGGACTAGTGGGCACATATGTAGCAGCTGCCGTCCCTCAGGTTCCCGCCTTGGACGGAGGCTCGATTCCATTGTGCCCACCCAGTTTGGCCACCAGGTGCAGAAGCCTAAACCAACTACCGATGATGAAATAAATATCGGAAGCCAACCGTGGCCGCAAGGTCACGAAAGTAACTAGCGGTAACTGGGCCGAAAACTAGGGCTCGCAATCTTTGGGCTGACGGGACCTTATTATCCCGGCAGCCCCGTTTTTTATTGCGGGCAATGCAAAACGGGGGTAGATTGTTTCACTCGGACTGCTCGTCCCCGAGGCTGCTGCATGCGAAAGCTCCGATTGGTAATCCTTCTCAGCGTGTTTTTCGGTTTGGCAATCGCCGCCCAAGCCGACAGCATTCCAACTTTCAATATCACCACGGGCACGGCGCTTGTAACGAACCCTAACGATTTAAGTACGATTGGAACCATAGGGTTCAACTTCAACGGTCCCAATGCTTTCCTGGGTGGCAGCGGAACTGTCACGGGAGACTGCGGGTTCTGCGTGAATTCCGCGCCTCCTGGATTTAGCGGCCTTTCTGGATCGAATAGCATTACCGGTATTTTTGTGACCGGTGGTGTGACATTTGGAGGCGTCAGCTATAACAATGTCCTCTTTCACGGCATTGTCGTGATATCGAGTTCAACGTCTTTCAGCCTTCCAAACAGCAATCAGGATTCCTTCACGATTACGGTGCCAGTAACGTTCTCTGGGCAGCTGACGGCCTGTCCCGCTGTGATTGACAGTGAGGGCAATCTGGTCTGTGGTTCGCCCGATGTCGCCGCCTTCAATTTCCAAAACTTGAAGGGCAAAGTGAAAATCGACTTTCTCAATACCGGCAACAACAGCTACTCTTACGTCCAGGGGCTATACACAATTACGCAGGTTCCTGAACCGGCTACCTTGGCCCTTGTGGGAGCCGGTTCGTCCATTTTGCTGCTTTGGCGGCGAAAAGGTTTTCGCGCTTCCGGCACCCGGGTTGGGTGACAATAGCGACCAGCGCCGGCCGAATCCGGCATAAACGCTGCTTGTTTCCAGGATAGGCGATTTCCCTTGGCAGTGTTGTTAAGCCCGCAGTGCTGATTCCAGCCCCCGCCGCAGCTCGGCGGCATCGGTCACTGGCGGCTGGCAGGCGAACCCTGAGCACAGGACCGCGAATGATTTTCCGGAATTCAATTGCGGCAGATTCGGGATTGTGGATGCCAGCACTGGTGGCAGATTAGCGGCCACTGCCTGATTCGCGGTCAACTGCAAGGTGGTCTTGTTGAAGGCAAACGGAGCCGCCGCAGCGGCGTAGAATTCCCCGGTCGTTTTCTCCGGCCCATCGCTATCGACAACAATGACTTGCACCGGACTCTCCAAGAGATAGATAACCGCGATGCCATACGTCGCGGCGAAAATGCCAAATTGCTCCGCCACGCCGGCAAAGGTCTCCAGCGTGAGTTCTGCCTTGTCCCGATATCCCGTCTCACCGGTGTAGTGGTGCATCCGCAGCAGAGCAATCGCAGCCATGGGATTACCCGCGGGCGTAGGTGAATCCTGCAGGGGTTTCCGTCGCGTCGAGAGCACGCCCAGTCCCTTGCCGTCTGCGGGCGGTTCGCTGTCGAAGAAGCCACCGGAGGTCGCATCGAAGAACTTAGCGATCATGGCGTCCGTGATAGCCTGCGCGAACTTGAAGTAACTGAGGTCAGCGGTGGCTTCATAAGCGTCGAGGCAGGCGATCGCGGTGGCCGCATAGTCGTCGAGCAGGCCATGGACTTCGCGGTGCGCGGCTTGCGGGTCCGAGTAGGCGACGACATGCAGCAGTTGTCCGACGTGGGAGCCCTCGCCCGCGTTTCCCGGCGCTCCGCGCTCCGGCTTCCACGCTTCCGCCAGAATTCGATCGAGCGAGCGCAGGGCGAAACGGCGCGTCTCCTCGAGGTTCAACACCTTCGCCGCTTCCAGGTAAGCCGAGATGCACATGCTGTTCCAGCCCACATAAACCGTCTTGTCCACGTACGGGGTGGGCCGCTGCAGGCGCGCCGCATACATCTTCTTCTTCGCTGATTCGAGCAGAGCCTTCACGCGCTCGGGCGCCAGACTCATCCGGCGTGCGATTTCTTCGATCGGAGCGCGAACGTAAAGCACGTTCTTCGCCGGATTGTGATGCATCTCGCCAACTTCATTGATGTCGTAATGCAGCGCTGCGACCTGTGCCTCTTCTTCGGTCAACACGGCGCGGGCCTCGTCGAGGGTCCACGTAAAGTAGTCGCCGTCATCGTCCATGGAAATGTCCGCATCTTGCGAAGCGTAGAAACCACCGCGCTCGCGGTCGCTCAGCCACTCGTCCGTCCAGCGAATGATGTCGCGGGCCACGTCCGCGAAAAATTCCGAGCCCGTAGCCTGATAGGCATGAACGTAGTTCTTCAGCAGTTCGGAATTGTCGTAGCACATCTTCTCGAAGTGCGGCACTACCCAGCGCTCGTCGACCGAGTAACGGTGGAATCCTCCGGCAAGCTGGTCGTAAACGCCGCCGTTGGCCATGTGCTCAAGCGTAGTAACGATCAGGTTGCGCAACTGCTCGCTGTCAGCTAAGTCCGTGTGGGGACGGCCGCCCTCGGCTGTCCGGCGGAGCGAAGCTCCGCTTGCCGTCCGCGCATATTGCTCGATCAACAAATCGAGCGTCGATGGATGAGGAAACTTCGGCGCCTGCCCAAAGCCGCCATGATGTGCGTCAAACATGCTGAACGCGGACTTCTTGATGGCCTCAACGATGCTGGCGGAAACGCGGCCGCTGCGTCCCGCAAAGGATTCAGATTGGGCGATCGCGCCTTCGAGCATCTTTCCTTGCTCGACTACATCGCCATTTTTTTCTTTGTAAGCGTTGGCGATGCTCAACAGCACGCGCCGGAAGCTGGGACGCCCATAGCCATCGCTGGGGGGAAAATACGTTCCCCCGTAAAACGGCTTACCGTCAGGCGTGAGAAACGCGGTGAGCGGCCAGCCCCCTTGGCCACTGACGGCCTGCACCGCCGCCTGGTAGCGGCTGTCAATGTCAGGACGCTCATCGCGGTCCACCTTCACCGCGATGAAGTGCTCATTCACGAGGGCCGCAACTTCCGGATCGTCATAAGACTCGCGGTCCATCACATGACACCAGTGGCACCACACCGCGCCAATATCAAGCAGCACGGGTTTGTTCTCGCGCTGAGCCGCGGCGAAAGCCTCTTCACCCCACTCATGCCACTGAATAGGCTGATGCATGGCCGAGCGCAAGTAGGCGGAGGAAGCGCGGGCGAGGGAATTGAGGGTGGTGGTGGTCATGACTTAAGTTTATACGCAAGAAGTTGGCGGAGTATCGGAGCGGGATTTCAAATCAACCGCTTCGCAATCGTGCAGTACAAATCGATTGCGTCCGCCAGTTGCTGCTTCTCGATGTACTCGCCCTCGGTGTGCGCTACGTGAATCGATCCTGGACCAACCAGCACGGGCTCGCCCCAGTTNGNGAGGAANGGAACNTCCGTNGTGAAGGCNGCAATCATNGTNGGNAGACCNTCGACGGTGCGCAGGCGAAGGAAGGGAATCTCCAGCGGGAATGTAGCGTTCACTTGGTCACCGGCAGTCGCGAGAATCTGGCGGCGCAAATCGTCCGACGGACCGATGAGGCGATAGAGCAAGTCCGCATGAGCGTAATCGGGGATGACGTTTGGCGCGCGTCCGCCTTCGATCAATCCGATGTTCAGTGTGCAGGGACCAATCTCCGGGTCGGAGGGCAGCGGCATCGCGCGCAGGCGAGTCAGGGCATCGAGCAACTTGTCGATCGCCGATTCTCCCAGCTCAGGATATGCCGAATGCGCCATGCGGCCCTGCGCCGTTACTTCGGCGCGCAGCGTCCCCTTCGAGGCCAGCGCGATGCGATTCTCGGTGGGCTCGCCGTTAATCAGATAACGCGCGCGCGGTGCGAGCTGATCTACCGCCAGCTGATTTGCGGCATATTCGTTGGCTACTTTCGCTCCCAGGCTGTCGCGCTCCTCGCCCACGACGAACAGCAGGCCGACATAGATTCCCTGTTGCCGCAGGCGTTCGGCGGCTGCGATCTGCGCGGCGATGATCCCCTTAGCATCGCAGGACCCGCGCCCATAAATGCGCGAGCCATCCTCGGAAGAAGGAATAAAGGGAGGAACGATGTCCATGTGCGTAGAGAACACCACCGCTGGATGCAGTTGCTCGGGCGAAGTGGCGTAGACGTTGGCGCGATCGCCTTCCACCGGCATCTTCTTGGTCTGATAGCCAAACCGGCAGAGTTCGCGGTAGAGAAATTCTCCGACCCGAGCCTCGTTGCCGGTGATCGATTCGATGTCGACAAGCTGGCGCGTGAGCGCAACAGCATCCATGGGGGAGAGAATAGCAGACGGCGGCAGTGGGATCGCGACGGAGCACGGTCGCAACAAGAGCAGAGGTCAGAAGTGAGAATGCAGAATTGAGAACCTCGACAGACACTCGAGGCTCCCATCGCCCAGTTCGAACTTCTGCATTCCGCCTTCTTACTTCTACCTTCTCCCGTGTAATCTACATTGTGCTCTCTTCAGGCTCATCCATCCGCTCGCTATTTCTTGATGGCCCTGCCGGCCGGCTGGAAGCCCTGCTTAACGCGGGCGCGGAGGACGCGACTCATGCGGCGCTGGTCTGCCATCCGCATCCGCTGTTTGGCGGAACGCTGCACAACAAGGTTGTGTTCCACACCATGAAGGCGCTGAACAGTTTCGGTTTCCCAGTGTTGCGCTTCAATTTTCGCGGAGCGGGATTGAGCCAGGGAGAGCACGACGAGGGCAATGGGGAAGTCGACGACGTTCGTGCCGCGCTCAATTGGCTGGATGCGGAGTTTCATCTGCCGTTGGTGTTTGCTGGATTTTCTTTCGGCGCGGCAGTTGGATTGAAGGCCGCGTGTTCCGATGCGCGGGTGAAAGCAGCGATCGCCGTCGGGATTCCCGCCGGCCCTGTTGCCGCCGGGACGGAAGTGCCGCGGACCTATACATTGGATTTTCTGCAAGAGTGCGGGAAACCAAAGTTATTTGTCAGTGGAGCCCGTGATCAGTTCGGTCCACGAGCGAAGCTCGAGGCGCTGGTCGCCTCAGTACCACAGTCGAAGAAGTTGGTGTTGATTGAAGGCGCCGATCATTTCTTCGAGGGCCGTCTGCGCGAGTTGCGGGAGACAATCGAGGCGTGGGTGAAGGAAGCTATCAGCACAAGGGGAGCTATCAGCTCTCAGCCGTCAGCTCTCAGCTAAACAGAATCTGCTGCTGGTTGAGGTTCTTACTGACAGCTGATAGCTGACCGCTGAGTATCTTTATAATCCTGTCCATGCTTTTGGCCCACGATCGCGAACTTCAATTTCGCCAGATGCGACAGACCGCGCGCGAGATTTTTCAGTTCGCGCTGGCGGAGGCTTCGATTTCCAAAGCTTTCGGCCGGCATGTGCATTGCGAGCGGGGACTTTTGCGCGTCTGCGAAGATCTTTACGATCTGCAGTCGTATGCGCGCACGCTGGTTGTGTCCATCGGCAAGGCCGGACACACAATGGTTGAAGCATTGGCCGAGCAAGTGGGCGCATCGCTCGAAGGTATCGTAGCCAGTTCGGTCGAGCCATCTACGCAAGTGCACGGATTCCGTTATTTTCGCGGCGGACATCCCACACCAAATTCGGAATCGATCCAGGCGGCGAGCGCGATGCTCAGAGCACTGGAAGCCCAGACGGCTGCATCCCTGGTGATTTTTCTGGTTAGCGGCGGAGGATCCTCCATCGTAGAGAAGCCGTTCGACGACGAAATGTCGCTTGAGGATCTGATCGCGACTTACCGCGCTCTAGTGCATTCGGGCGCACCGATCGCGGAAATCAATGCCATCCGCAAACATCTTTCTGCCGTCAAAGGCGGACGACTCGCGCAGGCTGCTTTTCCCGCGCAACAGGTTTCCGTCCTCGTCTCAGACGTTCCCGACAATGCGCCCGATGCGCTGGCCTCAGGGCCGACGATGCCGGACTCAACCAGCGTGGAAGATTGCTACCGCATTGCGGAGAAATACAACCTTCTGAATCAGTTTCCGAAGTCGACGCGCGAACTCTTTGAACGCCACGCGCTTGAGGAGACCCCTAAGTCCGACGATCAGGCTTTTTACCGCTCTCGTTGGTGGACAGTGCTTTCGAACCAGACCGCGGTCGAGCAGGCCAGCATCGCGGCCGAGCGGGCCGGCTTCGTGGTGCAGTCGGACAACTCTTGTGACGACTGGGACTACGAACGCGCCGCCGAACATCTGTTGCTGCACCTGCGTGAAATGAAAAAGGAATTCGGCCACGCGTGCCTGATCTCGGGCGGAGAAGTTACTGTGAAAGTTACCGACGGAGGAGTCGGTGGACGCAACCAGCAGTTTGCGCTGGCATGCGCGTCCCGCATCGCTGGAGAGAGCATCACGGTACTGAGCGCGGGCACCGACGGCGTGGACGGCAACAGCCCCGCAGCAGGAGCGGTCGTTGACGGGAGCACGATCGAGCGCGCGAAGATGCAAGGACTCGACGCCCACTCGGCGCTGCAGAAGTTTGATGCCCATCCGTTCTTCCGCGCGCTCGGTGATGCGATCGAAACGGGGCCAACCGGCAATAATCTACGCGATCTGAGGATTCTGCTGGCTTACTGAGGCGGCTGAAATCTAGTGCGAACACCCGCAGGGGCTATAAAGCCCGACGACTCTTGGTGGGCTTATCGGCACGGCTGAAAGCCGTGCCGTCACCGGGGACCTCTTCGATCCTGTGCGCATCCGGATCGCTGACACGGGCAAGGTTCCCGAGGCGGCTCATCGAGGGCGCAATGGCCACCTCGGTTCATGCGATTGAATTACTATGCGCTCTTCGGCATTTGGGCCATGGCCTCATCCATGCCTTTTTTCATTTCATCCATCGACATGTCCTTGGTGTGGGTCCCTATGGACCATTTGTGGCCAAACGGATCTTTGAGTTTGCCGTACCGATCACCCCAGAACATGTCAGCGACCGGCATCTCCACGGTGGCACCCGCTTTCACGGCACGATCGAAGGCGGCATCCACGTTTTCGATATAGATGTGCAGTCCCGTGCCAGAACCACCGGTGGTCTGCGGTGAAAGCGAGCCGAACTCGGGAAACTCGTCCGCCAGCATGATGATGGAATCGCCGATGCGCAACTCAGCGTGCATGATCTTGCCGTCAGGACCGGGCATGGCGCCCCTTGCTTCCGCACCGAATGCCTGCTTATAGAACTCGATGGCGCGTTTGGCGTCGCGAACTATCAGATGCGGCGTAATAGTGTGATAACCCTCGGGAATGGCTTTGACTGGCATGAATGAACTCCTACGTGAGATTTTGTGGCAGGCAGTGTACATCAAAACGTGGATGCAGATTGTCAATGGAGTATTACAAAAAGCGGCTCACATACGGCGAAACAAAACAGTTAGTGAAGGTATAGCGGGACGCTCAGAAGAATCTAGTTACGCCTTCTTCCATCACCACGACCCGATCCTTGATGCCGGCCGATCGTGCCTCCTGTTCCAGCAATTGCAGTGGTTCATCGATGGGTTCGTGAGATAGGCGAAAGTTCCCGTAGTGCATGGGCACCATCCAGCGGGCATTCAGGTCGAGGAACGCCTGGGTGGCGTCGGCGGGATTGGTGTGCACATTGCGGAATTGCGGCGGGTTGTAGGCGCCGATCGGCAACAGCGCGAGTTCCGGCGAGAGTCGCCGACCGATCTCGCGGAAGCCTGCGAAATAAGCAGTGTCGCCCGCGTGATAGACCGAGTGCTTCCCCGCCCGCAGCACATAACCGCCATAGCCGCGATGCGAGTCTTTCAGGATGCGCGCGCCCCAGTGACGCGAAGGCACGTGCGTCACCGACAGGTTGCCGTTACGCGAACTCTTCCACCAGTCCAGTTCGATGATCTCGGAAAATCCCAGGTCAGAAACCAGGTCGGAAACATGGCTCGGAACAATGATGGATGGCGCGGTACCGCGCGTCCGCAAATTATGTTGCACGATCGCCCGCAGCGATGGCCGATGCAGATGATCGAAATGCGCATGCGTTACCAGGACAAGGTCAATCGCGGGCAGGTCACGTACTCGCAGTCCGGGACGCCGCAGGCGCTTGAGCACAAAGAGCCAGCGGGCGAAGTTCGGATCAATTACTACATTCTGCCCGCCCATCTGAACAAAAAAGCTGGCGTGACCGATGAAGGTTACGCCTAGTTCTCCATTCGTGACGAGTTGCGGCTTGTGCGTCTCTCCACTACGAGGGGTTACTGCAGAATGGCGCACCAAACGTCCGAACTGGGACGCCCGCTTGCGCAGAGCCGGATTGCGAAGAGTAACTTTAATCATCCGCTACAATGCCTGGCTGGGACTGAAACGCAATCTCAATCTTGATGGTAATCCCAACCGCTGACGCTTACCGAGTGCCGAATGCGATGCGTCCTGTCTGCATGGGCAATGTCAGCGTCAGTTAGTTCGATGATAGCTGGAACTGGCTCGCTTCATTTTAGCTCACGTTAACCCCCGCGTCTGCAGCGATTCGTGTATGGCGCACACCAGCGGAATTCGCCCAGACAAGAAAAGCCGCCGGCATTTTCGCAGGCGGCTTCAAAGCAGAGTAAAGGTAAGACCCTACTGTTGCGCGGGATTAGGAGGGTTCGGCACCCAACGCGACTGCGGAATGGGCCGACGCCCTTCATCGTCATAGAAGAACTTCATCTTGTGGTCGGACTTGGCACCTGGTACCGGTTTGTCATCTGCGGAGCTAGACCGCGGAGCGTCATAGGAAACTGGCAGCGGTGCTTTGGTCGTGTACATGGACTCGTGCAAGATTGCGCCAGTTGGAGCCTGTGCATTGGCGAAAACCCCGAATGGATTGCCATTCACGTAGGACACGCCGATGTAATCTGCCACCATTGGTCCGTTATCGGAAACTGGAAGCCAGGCGAGTTTCATTGGTCCTGCGATCTTTGTGCCCGTCGTCCACGTAGTGCCGCCGTCGGTCGAGGTGACGAACCCCACGTCCAACTGGCAGGTGCTCGCTGTACATTTGGCCGTCGGGTAGTAGTAGTAGACGA
>JGI12053J15887_10001317_pt1 | contig 11429 bp, 11 predicted proteins | sample MedBloCAOM1_O3_FD_15887 | JGI IMG/M metagenome (IMG submission 15887)
ACCTGCCGATCCGGAGGCCGTCTCTTGGGATCCCCCATTCCTGCTCGCACTCTGTTGCCCGCCGCGCCCCACCGCGCGTGGACGGTGTTGCGGCACGACATTGCGGCCTCGCTCGTGGTGTTCCTCGTCGCCGTGCCACTCTCCCTTGGTATCGCGGTGGCGACCGGCGCTCCAGTAATGGCAGGGCTTATCGCCGCAGTCGTCGGCGGGATTGTGGCCGGGCTGCTCGGCGGATCACCGCTGCAGGTCAGCGGTCCCGCAGCCGGGCTTACCGTGGTCGTGGCCGATCTGATCGTGCAATTCGGCTGGGGCGTCATGTGTGCCATCACTGCGGCCGCTGGGCTGCTGCAAGTGGTGTTCGGTCTCAGCCGGGTGGCCAGGGCTGCGCTCGCGATCTCCCCGGCGGTGGTACACGCGATGCTCGCCGGCATCGGGATCACCATCGCGCTCGGCCAGTTGCATGTGCTGCTCGGCGGCTCCGCCCGAACCGACGCCATCACAAACATCACGGAACTGCCCACCCAGCTCGCCAATGTTCAGGATCACGCGGCGCTGGTGGGACTTGCGGTCATTGCGGTGCTGCTGATCTGGCCGAGGTTGCCGCACCCGCTGCCGAGCATCCCAGCGCCGCTGGTGGCTGTTGTCGGCGTGACGGCGCTGGCCACGATGCTTGCGCTGGACGTTGAGCGGGTGACCCTGCCCGGCTCGCTGCTGGCCTCGCTGAACCTGCCGGACGTACCGGGTGGCAGCTGGGGCGGGGTACTCACCGGTGTGCTCACCGTCGCCGTGATCGCCAGCGTGGAAAGCCTGCTCTCAGCTGTGGCGGTGGACAAGATGGCCAAGGGCGGGAAGACCAACTTCGACCGGGAGCTCGTCGGCCAGGGTGCTGCGAACACCTTGTCGGGGTTGTTGGGTGGCTTGCCGGTGACCGGCGTGATCGTCCGGGGATCCACCAACGTCGCCGCAGGAGCGCGAACCCGCGCATCAACGGTGTTGCACGGCATGTGGGTACTGCTGTTCTCGGTGCTGCTCGTCGGTTTGATCGAGCTGATCCCGTTGGCCGCGCTCGCCGGTCTGCTGGTGGTGATCGGTGTGCGCCTAGTCAAGCTCGCGGACCTGCGCACGGCCCACCGGCAGGGCGAGTTGATGATTTACCTCGTCACGATGGCCGGTGTGGTGTTTCTCAACCTGTTGGAGGGTGTGCTCATCGGGCTGGGGCTGTCATTGCTGCTGGTGTTACGCCGGGTGGTCTGGTCGGTGGTGCACGCGCAGCCGATAGGTCCGCCGTCGGATGGGGAGCCGGCTTGCTGGCGGGTAGTGGTCGAGGGCACCTTGAGCTTCCTGTCGGTTCCCCGGCTGTCCCGAGTCCTGGCCCAGGTGCCCGCCGGCAGCCATGTCGTCATCGAGATGGTGGTCGACTTTTTAGACCATGCCGCTTATGACCACCTCGCCGCATGGCAGCGACAGCACGAGCGCAACGGTGGCACCGTGGTCGTGGACGAGGTAGGGCCGGCACGGCACAACGGTGAGGGCGGCAATGGTCTGGCCCGGCGAGCGCGGATACCTGCGTTGCCGCGCGCTTTCTCGCCATGGTGGGCGTGGCAGNTCCACCATGACGACCACGACGCATTGCAACCGCTGTTTGCCGGGGTGCGCGAGTACCACCGCCGTTCGGTGCCNGAGGTGCTGCCGCACCTGGAGCAGTTGGTGGCGGGACAACGTCCCCGGGCATTGTTCCTCACCTGCGCCGATTCGCGCGTAGTGCCCAACGTGCTCACCAGTAGCGGGCCTGGCGACCTGTTCACGGTACGCAATCTCGGCAATCTGGTGCCGCCACCAGGGGACGAGTCCGACTCGTCAGTTGCCGCGTCGCTGGAGTACGCGGTGAACCAGCTTAAGGTGCCATCGATCCTGGTCTGTGGGCATTCCGGCTGCGCGGCGATGCATGGCCTGCTCGCTAGCGGGACCGTCACCGGGTCCTTGGGCCAGTGGTTGCGGTGGGGCCTGCCTAGTCTGATGGCCATGCGCAGCGGGCACCCGGTCGGTGTTGCGGCGACTGCGGAGGGCCGGGATGAGGTGGACCGGCTGGCTATGGTCAACGTGGCCCTTCAGGTAGAGACGCTGCGCACGCACCCCGCGGTACGGGACGCCGTCGCCGGCAGCCGAGTGCAGGTCGCGGGTTTGTTCCTGGACCTCCGCACTGCACGCCTGCTCCTGCTCGACTCAGCGGCCGAGCGTTTCGTGCCGCTGCCCGACGAGCAGCTTCCCGGCGGTCTGGCGGTCCCTGGCGTAGCGACCCAGGCGACGTGCCAGGGCGGTGACCTCGCCCGAGGCACTCCGACGTGTGACCGCGCGTAGCTATGCTGCGGAGCCACCGGATATTGCTCGACCGGGGCGTCGTAGTCTCGCTGGTCGTGGCGGTGTTCTCATAGTGACTGCAGCCCAGGACTGGTTGGACCGTGCAGCCACCAGGCGTCGGGCCGCTGGGCTGAAGCGAGTACTTCGGCCGCGGCCCGCGCTGGACACGGTGGTCGACCTCGCATCCAACGACTACCTGGGTTTGGCCAGGGATCCTCGGGTGGTGCAAGGCGCGGTGCAGGCGGCGCACACCTGGGGTACGGGGTCGACGGGATCGCGCTTGATTACCGGCTCCACCGAGCTGCACACGCAGCTGGAGGAAGAGCTAGCCGCGTTCTGCGGCGCGCCGGCGGCCCTGGTGTTCTCCTCGGGTTACACCGCAAACCTCGGCGCGGTGACAGCGCTGTCGGGCTCGGGCAGTCTCGTCGTGTCCGACGCCGCAAGCCACGCCTCGCTGGTGGACGCATGCCGACTGTCCCGGGCCCGGGTCATGGTGACACCGCACGGCGATGTCTCCGCGGTCGACGCCGCGCTGGCAACCCGGTTTGAGCAGCGGGCGCTGGTCGTCACCAATTCCGTGGGAAGCGTCACCGGTGACCTCGCGCCGCTGACGGAGTTGCACGCGGTCTGCCGACAGCATGGCGCGGTTCTGTTGGCAGATGAGGCGCACGCGCTCGGGGTACGCGGACCTGGCGGCCGCGGGCTGCTCGCCGAACATGGTCTGGCCGGCGAGCCCGATGTGGTGGCCACGGTCACGCTGTCGAAGTCGCTGGGCAGCCAGGGCGGGGCGGTGCTGGCTTCTCGCGTGGTGATCGACCACCTCGTCAACACGGCGCGCAGCTTCATCTTCGACACCGGCCTGGCGCCCCCAGCTGCCGGCGCGGCGCTGGCAGCATTGCAGATACTGCGCGGAGAGCCTGCGCTGCCACGCCGGGTGCTCGACGCTGCCGCTGCCATCGCGACCGCAGTAGGCACACCTCGGCCGATGGCCGCAATGGTCTCAATCATGCTCGGTGAGCCGCAGTGCGCGGTCGACGCGGCCGCGGAATGCCTGCGCCACGGTGTGCGGGTGGGGTGCCTGCGTCCACCATCGGTGCCGGCTGGAACCAGCAGGCTGCGGTTGACGGCCCATGCCGCACTGACCGATCTGGACCTGGCGCAGGTGGCTCAGGTGCTCGTCGCGGTACTGGCTGGCGCGGTCACGTGACCGTACTGGTGGTGACCGGGACAGGCACCGGCGTCGGCAAGACGACGGTGACATCGGCAATCGCTGCGCTCGCCGTCGCGGCCGGCCGTCGAGTGGCGGTACTCAAACCCGCCCAAACCGGCATCGACGCGGCGCAGCTGGGCGACATCGACGAGGTGCGACGTCTCGCGGGTCCTTCAGTCACGTGCCGGGAGCTGGCCCGCTTCCCCGACCCGCTTGCACCGGCGCGCGCTGCCCGTCTTGCTGGCTTGATCCCCGTGACTACCGCCACCACGGCGTCGGTGGCTCGGGAACTGGCCGCCGAGCATGACCTCGTCCTGGTAGAGGGTACTGGCGGTTTGCTGGTGCCTCTGGACGACAGCGGGGGAACGCTCGCCGACGTCGCCGTTGCCTTGTCGGCTTCGGTGCTCGTGGTGGCCAGCGCCGGTCTCGGCACCCTCAACCACACCGCGCTCACCGTGGAAGCGCTGCGCACCCGCGGGCTGAGCTGTGTCGGGACTGTGATCGGTGCCTGGCCTACCAAGCCTGATCTTGCTGCGCGGTGCAATCTCATCGATCTGCCTGCGGTCACTGGCCTACCACTAATCGGCGTTGTGAACGAGGGCGCCGGACGTCTCACCCCAGCGGAGTTCCTGCCACTGGCCGAGCGGGGACTCGGACCCGGACTGCAAGCTCTGGGTTGGTGGTCGTTGGAGACTGACCTGACCGGTCAGTCCAGGTAGTCGCGCAGGACTTGAGAGCGGGAGGGGTGGCGCAGCTTGGACATCGTCTTGGACTCGATCTGCCTGATGCGCTCTCGGGTCACCCCGTACACCTGCCCGATCTCATCGAGGGTGCGCGGTTGACCGTCAGTGAGGCCGAATCGCAGTCGCACCACCCCGGCTTCTCGCTCGGACAGCGTGGCCAGCACGGACTGCAGCTGATCCTGCAGCAATGTAAATGAGACTGCATCGACCGCGACGACGGCCTCGGAGTCCTCGATGAAGTCGCCGAGCTGCGAGTCGCCTTCATCGCCGATGGTCTGGTCCAACGAGATGGGTTCACGGGCATACTGCTGGATCTCCAGCACCTTCTCCGCGGAGATGTCCATCTCCTTGGCCAGCTCTTCCGGAGTGGGTTCGCGGCCGAGGTCTTGAAGCAGCTCGCGCTGGATGCGGCCCAGCTTGTTGATCACCTCGACCATGTGCACCGGAATCCGGATGGTGCGGGCCTGGTCGGCCATCGCTCGGGTGATGGCTTGGCGGATCCACCAGGTGGCGTAGGTGGAGAACTTGTAACCTTTGGTGTAGTCGAACTTCTCGACCGCGCGGATCAGACCCAGATTGCCCTCCTGGATCAGGTCAAGAAATGCCATCCCGCGGCCGGTGTAGCGCTTGGCCAGCGAGACGACGAGGCGAAGGTTGGCCTCCAGCAGGTGGTTCTTGGCGCGCTCGCCGTCTCTGACGATCCAGCGCAGATCCCGGCGCAGCTGCGGCGAAAGCTTCTCGGTGAGGTCCTCGGCCCTGCGCACCCGCTCGGCGGCGTAGAGCCCGGCCTCGATGCGCTTGGCGAGCTCCACCTCCTCCTCGGCGTTGAGCAGGGCGACCTTGCCGATCTGCTTGAGATAGGCGCGTACTGAGTCAGCCGAAGCGGTGAGTTCGGCGTCCTTGCGGGCTTGGCGCAGCGCCTCGGACTCCTCCTCGTCCCAGACGAAGTCCTCCGAACCGGGGCCACTGGGCGCCTCCGGCTCCTCGGCCTCGACGGTGATCTCTTCGACCTCGACCTCGACGTCGGCGAGATCCTCGGCAGCGGGGCCGCTCTCGATGTCGACCCCGGGCTCAGCTCCCGGGGAGACGTCTGGAGAGCCGCTGTCGGGGGCCCCTGCTGCGCTGGCCGCGGGTTTAGCCGCGGTGGCGGCCTTGGTGCCCTTCTTGGTGGTGCTGCTAGTGGCTTTCGCGCGGGTGCGTGCGACGCCGTTGCGGGCGGCGGGCTTCTTATCAGTCCCGGAACGCGAGGCAGTGGAGTTCAACGCTGTCGAGGTCATCGCTGCGGCGTTCGATGCAGCGGCGTTCGAGGCTGCGGAGTTCGAGGCTGCGGCGCGATGGGATGCGGGTTCTGCGGCTGCCACGGACGGCCTTTCGAAAAAGTCGGTGTTCGGGCGCGGTGCGGGAATCGGGTCCCCGTCGCCGAGCCCGCCGCTGGAGCCAGTGCCGACAATCACGGCAGCTTGCCGGATTCCGACGGTGCGATCCAGGGTGCTCGGGGACGGTGCCACGTTCCAGTGTACGACTCTGCATTGTAACGGCGCCCATCGCGCACGGGGATGCGCGCAACGCGATTATCGCACGCGACCCTCTGCGGCGGCTGCGGCCGCGCCGACGATGCCGGCATCGTTGCGCAACGCGGCCGCCACCACGGGGGTTCGGCACTCCAGCAGGGACAACCATTTGTCGGCTTTCTTGCTCACCCCGCCGCCCGCAATGATCAGATCCGGCCACACCAAATCTTCCAGTACCTGCAGGTAGCGCGACACCCGGGCGGCCCAGTGCGGCCACGACAGCGCCTCGTCATCCCGGGCTGCAGCGGCGGCTCGGGTCTCGGCCTCGACGCCATCGACCTGCAGGTGGCCCAGTTCGGTGTTGGGCACCAGCTCTCCGTCGACGAACAGCGCGCTGCCGATGCCGGTCCCGAAAGTGAGCAGCAGGACCACTCCGTCGTGGTCGCGGCCGGCACCGAACCGCATTTCGGCGAGGCCGGCCGCGTCGGCGTCGTTGAGCACGACGACTGGCACCCGGCAGTACTCGGAGAACAGCTTGTCCGCGGCTAAGCCCTTCCACGCCGGGTCTAGGTGCGCCGCGGTAAGGGCGATGCCGCGCTTGAGCACGCTGGGCAGCGTGACTCCCATCGGGCCGTGCCAGCCGAAGTCGTCGGTGATGGTCGCGACCAGCTCCGCCACCGCGGTCGGCGTGGCAGGCGCAGGAGTGGGAACGCGGACTCGCTGCTCCTCCAGCGACCCGCTGCGCAGATCCACCGTGCATCCTTTGATGCCGGACCCGCCGATGTCCACCCCGAACCCGGGTGTTCTGGCCATCCGCGTCCTCTCCTGATCGCCCGCCGCTAGGGCCGCCGGTCGGACCTGACCCTAGCCCGAACCGCCCGGCCGAGGTGTGGTCGGATGGCTTGGTGTCGAGCATTCGAACCGACGATGTCGAGCAATTGCGGGCCACCGCCGTGGCGGTGACCCAACAGGTCGGCGACCTGGTGATACGGATGCGGCTCGCGGGCGCCGATCAGGTGCAGACCAAGACCAGCGATACCGACGTGGTCACCGCCGCAGATCAGGCGGCCGAGCGGTTGGCCCGGCGGCTGCTCGCGCAGTGGCGGCCCGGTGAGCCGGTGTTGGGCGAGGAGGAGGGCGGCGAGGGGTCGACGACTGGCGGCCTGTGCTGGGTCGTCGACCCCATCGACGGCACGGTGAACTACCTCTACGGGCTGCCCTGGTATTCGGTCTCGGTAGCGGTCCAGCGCGACGGGCAGTCACTGGCCGCGGCGGTGGGACAGCCCGCTGCCGGTCGGCTGTGGAGCGCATCGCAAGGCGGCGGGGCGCACTGCGATGGGGTCGCACTGCGGGTCAGTGGGGCTAGCCAGCTGGAGCTATCGCTGATCGGCACCGGCTTCTCCTACCGGTCGGAGCGACGGGCTCGACAGGCCGCCATGGTGGCGGGCATGCTGCCCAAGATCCGGGATCTGCGCCGAGGGGGATCGGCTGCCTTGGACCTGTGCTCCGTCGCGTCCGGATGGTTGGACGGTTTCGCCGAGCACGGCCTGCACCGTTGGGACTGGGCGGCCGGTGCGCTGATCGCGACCGAGGCGGGCGCGGTGGTCCGGTTGCCCCCGCACGGATCAGACTTCCTCGTGGCGGCGACGCCGGGGATCGTTGACTCGCTGGTGGAGCTGATGGTGCAGTGCGGCGCTGACGCAGTCTGAGGCCGTCAGCACGTCACCTGACGCGCCCGGCGCAGGAGGCTGGGATCGACCACGGGAACTGTCGACTGGGTGCTGGCGGTCTGGAGTGGTCCGGCCTGGGAAGCCAGGCCGCCACGGGGCGGTACAACTTGCATGAGCTGCCCGAGGCCGGCCGAGTCCAGTAGGGCGGTGCGGGCCGCGTCGTTGGGTCGAAGGGCGATAAATTTGGTACCCAGCACCAGATCGATCTCCGAGNCNGGTCGGACATCGCGGACGAGCTCGGCGCAGGGCACCGCCAGGCTCAACGTCCGCGCCGCGGCCTGTCCAGCGGCACCGAAGCGGATCTCACCGTAGCAGCGCAGATCCAGGTCGGGATGCAGCGGATCATTCGCCGGCGTGCTGGTGGAGGCGAACCCCAGGTGAGCTAGCGCGCCGTCGACCATGGTCGCCTCGCCAAGTCTGCCATTGGCGTTGAGCACTCGCACTCGGGTGAACTGTGGCGGCGCAGGTGACACTGCATCCAGGCCGTCGGTCGGGAGTTGCTGACCGCTTGTTGCCGGCCGTGGGCAGCCGGTCTCAGTCTGATGCAGCACGTTGAGCCACACCAGCCCAGCCACGCCGCTGAGAATCACCACGAGCAGCAGTGCATGCATCGGCCTGCGGGTGCGGTAGCCCTGCTTCCGCCCGCTTGACGAGTCCACCGCAGCCACGGCGCCGCCCTCCCTGGCCCTTGACCTGGCCAGCCCCTGCATTTGAGGGTAGATGTGGGGCGGGATCAGCGCAGCCCACTACGGCGTGTCCAGGTCCGGTTCGCCCAGTTGGCGGCGAGGCGAGCGGCGACATTGACGCGAAACCGATGGGACACGCCGGGGAAATGCGCTCATTGCACCGGTTGGCGAGCTAGTCTCTCGCCGCTCTGGCGCCGCAGAGGGGCTCACGGTTGAGGCGCGTGCCAGCGCCGTGTTCGAAGCGTCGAAGTGTGACCGACGTCTCGGGCACAAATTAGCGTGCTTGTGCGTTTGTGCTGCGGTGCGACCGGTACAACTCAGGGGTGGGAATTTATGGCTACCGACTACGATGCTCCGCGGCGGAGCGAGGCGGATGAGCTTGTCGAGGACTCGCTAGACGAGCTCAAGGCGAGACGGAACGAGGCCCAGTCGGGTGCGGTTGACGTCGACGAGTCGGAGTCCGCGGAGAACTTCGAATTGCCCGGTGCCGACCTGTCCGGCGAGGAGCTGATCGTTCGAGTGCTGCCCAAGCAGGCAGATGAGTTCACCTGCTCGAGCTGCTTCCTCGTCCATCACCGCAGCAGGCTGGCCGAACAACGCAACGGGCGAATGGTATGCCGGGATTGCGCGGCATGAGCAGCCTGTCCTGTTCAGTGCCTGTTACTGACTAGGCGAGCGTGGCCCGGCATTGCCATGGGGCACCTCGTCAGTGTGGGCCTTAAGCAACGCGGCGAGTTGCTGAGCGTGGCGGACGCTGAAGACCCAGTACGGGGTGGGGTCGGCTGGATCGGTGAGTATGACTCGCAACACCGGGCCGACCCACCCGGTGTGCAGCACGAATGCTGCTGGATCCAGGTCCGGACCTAACACTCGCCGCTTGGCGTCCGGGGGAATCACCTGGACCTGTCCTAGCTGGCGGACGGGGATGTGCGCTGGGCCTACCCGCAGCTCATCGCCGCGCAGCACAACCCGGTGCCGACCCATCCGCAACAGTACGACGCAGGTCAGCGGCACTGTCAACAGGTATGGCAGCCAGGCGCGTACGCCCGGGTAGCCCATATGGACCTCAGCCGCCAGCAGCGTCGCCACGCCGAAACCTAGCGGCCACCACCACAGGGGTACGGCGAGACGCTCATCGAAGACCGGCGCGACGTCGGGCGAGTGCTGGCTGGGGGCTTCACGATCGGACACCAGACTGAGGGTAGTCTCGCCCGCCGTGTCCCCGTCTCCCCTCGAAGTCCTGCTGACCCGGCTGGATCCTGAGGTGCCGGTGCCCGAATACGCACACATCGACGACGCCGGAGCCGATCTCGTCACCACGCGTGATGTGGTGTTGCCACCTGGTGAGCGAACTGTGGTGGGCACCGGGATCGCGATCGCGCTACCCAGTGGTTATGTGGCGTTCGTGCATCCTCGTTCAGGGTTGGCGGCTCAGGCGGGGTTGGCGGTGATCAACTCGCCGGGGACCATCGACGCCGGCTACCGGGGCGAGCTGCGGGTCTGCCTGGTCAACCATGACCTGCACGAGCCTGCGGTGCTGCGCAGGATGGACCGGATCGCTCAACTGGTCGTACAGCGGGTTGAGCGTGCCGCGTTTCGTGAGGTGACCGCACTACCGCAATCCGTACGGGGAACCAATGGTTACGGCTCAACGGGGACCTGCCAGCTTGGCGGGACCACACAGCAGGGAGAGTGTTAGCAGTGTTCGGACGTCGTAACAGGACCCAGGATCCGACACCGCCGCCGGGTGGCGTCGAGGCGCCCGAACGAGTTCCCCACGATGTTGCTGGAGGCATGGTCGGCGCGGGGCTCGGGTGCGGGCCCTACGACGCGGACGAGGCGCCCGATGATGGGTGGATCAGACTTGATCTCGGCTCACTGCGGTTGCCGATGCCAGATGGTGCGCAACTCCAGGTCGAGGTGGACAGGGCCGGTCCGGTGCGTGCGGTGCACTTGATCACCGGCATCGGTCAGTTCACCATCACCGCGTTCGCGGCTCCCCGCAGCGGCGGGTTGTGGCGCGAGGTTGCCCCCGAGCTGGTGGCCAGACTGCGGGCCGACGGTGGCCGGGTCGGGCGGGTCACCGGCGAGTGGGGAGACGAGATTGAGGCGGAGACCGAGCAGGGGGTGTTGCGGTTCCTGGCGGTGGACGGCCCCCGGTGGATGCTTCGCGGTGTCGCTGTGGGCACCGCCGAGCATTCCGAGGCTCGAATCGCGCTGCTGCGTGATCTGGTGCGGCATACTGTGGTGGTCCGGGGTTCTGAAGCGCTGCCGGTGCGCAGCCCCTTGCCGCTGCAACTGCCCGGACCACTGGGCGAGCAACTCAAGCAGGCAACCGCCGAGCTGGTCAACGCCGCGGCCGATGGCGGTTGAGGGACCACCCTGAGACACCATCTGGGACATCCTTTGACAAGCGGGAATCCCAGATGGGCGACATCGGCTGTGGTCAAGCCGAATCCGTTGCGATCGGGCTACTCTGGCCGTCGAGTGGGTCCGTTGAGGTACCCCGAGATCGCAGTCCGGAGATCGACATGACCGGAGCGGCGCCTGGCTACTGGCGGCGACTCGTCCGCAAGCTCACGAGCGACGCTTCCGAACTCGACGCCGAGGATCTGTCGCGCTGTGTTGAGCGGGCCGGTGCGCGGCGCGCAAGCGAATGCTGCTCCGGCCAGGCCGTCACCGTTCTAGGCCGCCTGCGCAGCGTGGAGCACTGCCCTCGAGCGGCGGCGGCTACTCTGGAGGCCGAGCTGTTCGATGGCTCGGAGGCGATTACCCTTGTGTGGATGGGGCGGCGGCGGATTCCTGGCATCGAACCTGGACGAACCGTCAAGGCGTCAGGCCGGATCGCCGTCCGGAACGGCCGCAAGGTTCTCTACAACCCCTACTACGAGCTGCAGCGGAGTTCATGAGTCAGTCCTTTCCAGAGCCCCCAACGACCGAGTCTCCGACGACTCAGCCCCCAACGACGGAGCCTCCGACGGCTGAGCAACCGAACGCCGACGCGCGAGCGCCCTCCGAGCAGCGCACTCCCACCTTGCTGGAGCAGATGGGCGGTGTCGGCGGTCTGGTGTCCTCGGCCTTGCCTGCGGTGGCCTTCGTAGCGGTGAATCCGCTCGCCGGCTTGCAAGCGGCGATCTGGGCTTCGCTAGGGGTCGCGGTCACGGTGGGGGTGTGGCGGCTGATCCGCCGCG
>JGI12053J15887_10001318_pt1 | contig 11428 bp, 9 predicted proteins | sample MedBloCAOM1_O3_FD_15887 | JGI IMG/M metagenome (IMG submission 15887)
CCCGCCGACCCGCTTCCTCGTGCTCGACGGCGCCAGCCACGGCCGGCAGTTCAAGAGCTGGGCGCGGCACTCCATGGCGGTGAGCCGGTTCTGGTTCAGCGCCTACAAGGACTACACCGTCAACCAGATCGAACGTCACGGCCGCATCGCCAACGGCCTGCGGAAAACCTCGCTCACGCCAAAGGAGGCCGCCGCATGGGCGAGGGATCTGTGACCAAGCCGATCAAAGGTCGACCGAGCTGGAAGCTGAAGCCGCCACACGACCGCTGGACCCAGGGCATGGTGGTCAGTGGGTTTTCCGGCCTTCCCCGCTCGGACGCGCTGTTCCTCTTTTTCGACTGGCCGGCGAACGAGGGCGGCGGGGGCAGGAAGGGTGCGTGGCTGCAGACGCTCAACGCAGTCGCGCCGATCACCGGCGCCGACGGCAAGGAACCGCGAGCGGCGGCCATCGCGTTCACCTGGTCGGGGCTCGAGAAGCTCGGACTTTCCAAGGACGCGCTCGAGACCTTCTCGGCGCCGTTCAAGGAGGGCATGTACCAGGAAGACCGTCTCCGCCGTCTAGGCGACAAGGTCAAGGACAAGTGGCAGGGCACCGTCATCGAAGGCGGGCCACAGTGGAGCGGCAACATCCCGGTCCGCAAAGAGGAGCTCGGCAGTGCCGGCGAACTATCGGCCGGCGAAACCGCCAAAGAGCGCCAGGTGATCACCCCAAAGACGGTGCATGCGCTCCTGCTGCTGTACGATAAGGACGAGGACGCGGTCCGGACATGGGCTCGACTGGTCGAGGACGCACTCGCACCTCACAACGTCAAAGTCGTTCAACGGTTGCCGCTCGAGCTCCGGCTCGACGAGAACGGCATAGGCCGGGAACATTTCGGATTTGCGGATGGCCTGTCGCAACCGATTCCGTTTGGAGACCAAAGCGGAGACGGCACCGGAGACGACAGCATCGTCCTCATTGACGGCCGGCCCGCCAAGCGGGACCCCTGGCACGGAGTTCCCCTCGGGGAGATTCTGCTGGGTCACACCAATGCGCATCACGAGAAGGCGCCCGGGCCGTTCGTGCAAGACGACGCGGAGGGTCGGGGGCGTGCGCAGGGGCTGAACCCGGAAGGCGCGCCCGAGGGCTTCCTCAACTTCGGTCTCAACGGCAGTTATTTGGTCGTGCGCGAGCTTCGGCAGAACGTCGCGGCGTTCTGGAATTCGGTCCACGATGGCGCGGCCAAGATCCGGGCGCACGATCCCAGCGCGACGCACGTCACCGCGCAATGGCTCGCCGAGCGCATCGTGGGCCGCAACATCGACGGCCACCTGCTGTGTCCCGGCGGGCTGCTGCCGGCGGACGAGGACAAGCGGCCGCAGAACGACTTCGGGTTCTTCCGTGACGATCCGCGCGGCCGCGGCTGCCCGTTGGGATCGCACGTACGCAGAGGCAATCCGCGCGACGGCCTTGCGAAGGACGAGGCTGCCGCGCAGACGCTTCTCGACGCCGCCAACAACCACCGCATCCTGCGTCGCGGCCGGAAATATGGAACGACGATCAAAGATCCGCGGCAGGACGATCACCAGGAGCGAGGACTTCTGTTCATCTGCCTCAATACCGACATCGCGCGGCAGTTCGAGTTCGTTCAGCAGACCTGGATCCTGAACAGCAATTTCGCGACCCTCTTCGACGAGACCGACCCGCTCGTCGGCCCGAAGGGTCACTTCACCATTCCGGAACAGCCTCTGCGACGGATCGTCGAGGTCGCGACCTTCATCCGGATGGCAGGAGGCGAATACTTCTTCCTGCCGAGCATTCCGGCGCTCAACTATCTGGCCGCGCCATGAGCGCCTTGGCCTCGCGAAACGTCTTGCGGCCCCGCCCCGGTGGGCTCAAGCAGGCCGTCACGGCTTGGGTCATGGAGCGCCTCCCCCTCGTCTTCAGGGTGGCTCGGGCGGCATGGCCCATTCCGCACTTCGGCAGCACCGTCATCGCAACGCGCTACGACGACGTGCGCGAAGTCTTCCTCACCGATGACGCCTTTGGGGTGCCCTACCGCCCGAAACTGGACGTGATCATGGGCGGACAGCCGTTCTTCCTCGGCATGGGTGACACGCCCGAATATCGCGCCGACACGGAAGCGATGCGGAAGGTCATCAGAACCACCGATATCCCGACGCGTCTTACCCGCGCCGTCGAGAGTGCAGCGGACAAGGTCGTGGCAAACGCCGGCGGGCGGCTCGAGGTCGTGGATGCGCTCGTCCGACGTGTCACCTTCGACGTGCTCGGCGACTATTTCGGCATCCCGGATCCGCCGAACGGCGATTTGCGGGTGTGGGCGACCCGCCTGTTCGAATTCCAGTTTGCGGATATGGGCAACGACGCTGCGCTTCGGGTCGACGTGGACGAGATCGCCCCCGCCTTGCGCCAGCATATTCAGACTCAGATCGAGCAGCGGCGGGCATCTCGGCTCGCCCAGGACGACGTGCTCGGCCGGTGCCTCGAACTGCAGGCAAAAGGCGAGCCCGGATTCTCCGACGACCAGATCCGAACGGCCCTCATGGGCTTCGTCGTTGGCGGGCCGCCGCAGCCACCGATGGTCGTGCCGCAGGCGCTCGAGCAGTTGCTCCGTCGCCCGCAAGCGTTGGCTGAGGCGCAGGAAGCTGCGCGGAGCGGCGACGACAAGCTGCTCGCCGGCTACGTCTTCGAGGCAATTCGCTTCGACCCGCTCGCCCCGGCGCTGCCCCGCATCGCGCTGAAAGACTGCACGATTGCCGAGGGGACCGGTCGGGCGAGAAGGGTCTCGAAAGGCGCAACCGTGCTCGCCGCCTTCAGCTCCGCGATGATGGACGAACGGCGGATCGCGCAGCCTCGTAGCTTCAACCCGCGGCGGCTGCCGCACGAATACATCCACTTCGGATACGGCCTGCACACTTGCTTCGGGATTCACATGAACAAGGTGCTCCTACCCCTGATGCTGAAGTCGCTCCTGAAGCGGCCGAGGCTGCGGCGGGCACCAGGCCCCGCGGGCCGGCTCCGCAAGCGCGGCGCCTTCGCCGATCAGCTCCATGTCGTCTACGATTGAAGACAGAAAGGAAAGGGCATGCTGGCGCTGCGACCCAACTGCGAATGCTGCGACAAGGACCTGCCGCCCGACGCGCAGGACGCGATGATCTGCACCTTCGAATGCACGTTCTGCCGCGACTGCGTTGAAGGAAAGCTTGTCGGCCGCTGTCCCAACTGTGGCGGCAACTTCGCGCCGCGCCCGATCCGGCCGGCGGAGAAACTCGCAAAATATCCGCCTTCGACCACGCGCGTGCTCAAGCCGCAAGGATGCAATGAGGCGGCTTGAGGCCCGGTGGGNCCGCTACCNCCCTGCCCCGCGCATGACGTGATAGCTGAGCTCGCCGGGATCGGTGAGGTCGGGCACCTTCCAGCCGTCGAGATCGTATTCGGCCATGCATTCCTCNGCGAAGCCCTTGAAGCGGTCGGCGTTGCCTGAGGCCTGCGCGCCGAACAGNCAGTAGCGGCGGATTTCCTCGGTCGAGCCGCCGTAGTTGATCTCGTAGAGCTCGTGCCGGCCGCCGAACTCGGTNGCCAGGCAGTCCCAGAGAAGCTTGAGCAGCTTCACCCGCTCCTCGGCCTTGTAGCCGTTGGAGCCGCGCAGATAGCGATCGAGATAAGGACGGATCTCCGGGTTCTTGAAGTCGCTGGCGTGGGAATTGAGATAAATAAGGCCAGACGCCACGGTCTGCTCGATGATGTACTTGATCTTGCTGTAAGCAATGGTGGCGATGATGGCGTAGGCGTTGCCGGGATCCATGTTGGGGAGGAGATAGTCGCCGATCCAGGGCTTGGGGTCGCGCACCATGGCGTCGGAAAGCGCCCAGAACAGATTGCGCCAGGCGATCACCTCGCCGACATTGGCCTGCACGCCGCGATAATCCTTGGTGCCAGCGGCCTCGACCGCCTTGAGCAGCAGGCCGGCGATGAAGTCGAGCTTCACCGCGAGCCGCGTGCAGCCGTGCACGACGAAGCGCGGCAGGAAACCGGTGCGCGGGAAGAAGTTGTTGGCCTTCTCCACGTCGCCGTAGACGAAGACGTTCTCCCAGGGCACCAGCACCTTGTCGAGGATGAACACGGCGTCGTTCTCGTCGAGCCGGCTCGACAGCGGATAATCGAAGGGGCTCCCCATCGCGGTCGCCGACATCTCGTAGGAGGTGCGGCAGATGAATTTGACGCCCGGCGTGTTGGTCGGGACCATGAACACCACGGCAAATTTCTTGTCCTGCACCGGGATGAGCCCGTGGTGCGCGACGAACGTGTAGTTGGTCAGCACCGAACCGGTCGCCACCACCTTCGCGCCCGACACGATGAGGCCGGCGTCGGTCTCTTTCTCCACGTGGCAGCAGACGTCGCCGACCTCGTTCGGCGGCCGGTCGCGGTCGACCGGCGGATGGATGATGGCGTGGTTGATGAAGGGAACACGCTCCTGGCTGTACTTGTACCAGCGCCGCGCATTCTCCTGATACGGGTCGTAGAAGTCGGCGTTGGCGCCGAGCGTCGCCAGGAACGCGGCCTTGTAGTCCGGCGCGCGGCCCATCCAGCCGTAGGTCAGCCGCGCCCACTCCGCGATGGCGTTGCGGCCCGCGATCAGATCCTCGAGGGTTTTCGGCGCCTTGAAGAAGGCGTGGGTCATGCCGCCATTGCCGGTGTCGGTCGGCAGCAGAAGCTTGTCCTTGCGCTCGGGATCGCGCAGCGCATCGTAAAGCCGCGCCACCATCTTCGCGGTGTTGCGAAAGGCCTGGTGCTTGGTGACGTCCTTGACCCGTTCGCCATAAATGAAGACCTCGCGTCCGTCGCTGAGCGAAGCGAGGTAGTCGGCGCCGGTCTGCGGCGACGCGACGTCGACTTTGCCCGTGGTCTCGGGTCTTGCCGCAAAGGCTTCGCGATCATCGGTTCGCCCAACGATGGTGGTCATCGATTCCTCCTATTGTCCCAGCGCGGAACTTTGTCCGCTTGTCCAATCGTTGTATCGTCGTCGCAAACAACGATACGTCGCCGAGAGAGTCGAAGACAGAGAGGAAATCATGATCTGCCGGCACAAAAAGCTTGACCGCCGCAAGCTGGTCAAAGGCGCGATCGCGAGCGGCGCGGCACTCGCCGTCATGCCGATCTTTGCGCCGGCAGTGCGCGCCGCCAAGACCCTGAAGCTCGGCTACGTCAGCCCGCAGACCGGGCCGCTTGCCGCCTTCGCCGAGGCCGACAATTTCGTGATCTCGAATTTTCTCAACACCGTGCGCGGCGGCCTCAAGATCGGCAGCGAAACTTTTCCGATCGAGGTCGTGGTCAAGGACAGCCAGTCCAATTCCAATCGCGCCGCCGACGTCGCGCGCGAATTGATCGTCGGCAGCAAGGTCGACCTGATGCTGGTGGCGTCGACCCCGGAGACCACCAATCCGGTGTCGACCATGTGCGAGGTCGAGGAGACGCCCTGCATCTCCAGCGTGGCGCCCTGGCAGCCCTATTTCATCGGCCGCCAGCAGAACCCCGGCAATCCCGCCTCCTGGAGGCCGTTCAATTCGACCTTCCATTTCTTCTGGGGGCTGGAAGACGTGATCGCCGTCTTCACCAACATGTGGGGCCAGGTCTCGACCAACAAATCGGTCGGCGGCCTGTTCCCCAACGACGGCGACGGCAATGCCTGGGGCGACAAGCAGGTCGGCTTCCCGCCGGTGCTCGACAAGCAGGGCTACAAGCTCACCGACCCCGGCCGCTATCAGAACCTCAGCGACAACTTCACCGCCCAGATCACCGCCTTCAAGCGCGAAGCCTGCGAAATCGTCACCGGCGTGATGCTGCCGCCGGACTTCACCACCTTCTGGAACCAGGCAAGCCAGCAGGGCTTCAAGCCGAAGGTCGCCTCGGTCGGCAAGGCACTCCTGTTTCCGGTCGCGGTCGAGGCGCTCGGGAAGAACGGCAACAATCTCTCCACGGAGGTCTGGTGGTCGCCGAGCCATCCGTTCAAGTCGTCGCTTACCGGCCAGTCGGCGCGCGAGATCGCGACCGCCTACGAGCAGGCGACCAAGAAGCAATGGACGCAGCCGATCGGCTTCGTGCATGCGCTGTTCGAGGTCGCCGTCGACGTGCTCAAGCGCTCGGCCGAGAAGAACGATCCCAAGACGGTGGTTGCGGCCATCGCGGCGACCAAGCTCGACACCGTCGTCGGCCACATCGAGTGGAACGGCAAGGAGCTGCCGCCATTCGCACAGAAGAACATCGCCAAGACGCCGCTGGTCGGCGGCCAGTGGCGGCTGCGCGACGGCTCGAAATACGAGATCGTCATCACCGACAACAAGACCGCGCCGGAGATCCCGATCGGCGGCAAGATGGAGCCGATCGGCTAGGTATTTGCTTGGTCGCATGATCTTGTCCGAAAAGTCTGTCAACTTTTCGGGATCATGCTCTAAGGAAACAGCGCCACCTGCTCGAGGCCCGCGGTCTCGGGGAAGCCGAGCACCAGATTCATGTTCTGCACCGCCTGGCCCGACGCGCCCTTCACGAGGTTATCGAGCGCCGAGCAGATAATGCCGCGGCCCGCGATCCGGTCCTTGGTCATGCCGATGAAGGTCAGGTTGGAGCCACGCACGTGGCGGGTCTGCGGCATTTCACCGAACGGCAGCACGTGCACGAATGGCTCGTTCGCGTAGGACTTTAAAAGTAGCGCGTGAAGATCCTCAGGTGACGTCTTCAGGCCGCGCACGTAAATCGTCGAGAGAATCCCGCGGTTCATGGGCACGAGGTGGGGCGTGAAGCTGACGATCACCTCGCGTCCCGCCGCTTTCGAGAATTCCTGGTCGAGTTCGGCCATATGCCGGTGGTGGCCGACGCCATAGGCATGAAAGCCTTCCGAGACCTCGGAGAACAGCGTCTCCTCCTTCGCCGCCCTCCCCGCCCCGGTCATGCCGGACTTGGCATCGACCACGATCTCGTCGGGATTGATCGCCTTGGCACGCAACAGCGGGATCAGCGGCAGTTGCGCGCAGGTCGTGTAGCAGCCGGGATTGGCGACGAGATGCGCGCTCTTGATCTCCTCGCGATAGATCTCGACCAGACCATAGACGGCCTGTCGTTGCAGCTCCGGCGCGTGGTGCTCGTGGCCGTACCAGCGCGCATAGGCCGCGGTATCGGACAGGCGGAAATCGGCCGAGAGATCGACCACCTTGATCGCCGGCAGCGCGGCGAAGACCTGTTTGATGACCTTCTGGGTGGTGGCGTGCGGCAAGGCGCAGAAGATCAGGTCGAGTCCGGCGCCGATCCAGTCGAGGCCCTCGATCGACTGGAGCTTCGGCAGATCGAACGGCGAGAACTGTGGAAAGACCTGGCGCATCGCCTGCCCGGCGCGGCGGTCGGCGGTGAGCAGCGCGATCTCCACGTGGGGATGGCAGATGAGCAGCCGTACCAGCTCGGCGCCGGTATAGCCGGATGCGCCGAGCACGCCGATCTTCGCTTTCGTGGCCATCGTCAGCTCCCTGCCATCGCCGGCTCAGCAATAATAGCGACCCGCGCTGGCGCTTTCTCACCGCTCGTGTCGTCGGCCAAGCTTGCGCCGTAGGCCAAGTGCGGCTTGAGCGCGATCATACGCTGGGCGATCGCCTGCGCCGACGGATCGCGCTGTTGCGCGAGCGCGGTTGCGACGGCGACGTGATCGACATCGGACTTGTGCTGGTTGAGCTTGAAGTTGCCCTCGATGGTCTCGACCGTCATCTCGACCACGATGATCGCCTGCGTCAGCATCGCGCGGCGCGATTCGGACACCCGATGCGGACCCCAGGCAGGCTTCGGCGCGAGCCAGCTTTCGAAATGGGCGCTCAACTGGTCGAGATGAGCAGGCGTGTGGCTACCGGGAACGACGCGCACCGGACCCGACAGGTGCACCGTCTCGTAAAGCCAAGTCGGCACCTGGTCGGGGCTGGCGTACCAATCGGGCGAGACATAGGCGTCATGGCCTTGGACCGCGACGAGCCAGGTGCCGCCCTTCTCGGCGAGTTGAGCGAGCGGATTTCCGCGCGCGACATGAAACTCGAGCCGGGGCATCTTCCCGTGGGTCTCGACGAGGCGGAATGGCAGCGCCGACGCGACCGGCCTGCCGCCGTCGCCGGCGATCACCAGACCGAAGCTGCGCGCGGCAGTGAACGCGAGGCTCGCGGCTGGGTGCACTTTAGAGGCGGGGTGGATGTACATGGCTGGTCTCCGGTTAGAACGGCCACCGAAGATCGGACTTGCGCGGGTGGTTTTAAACGATGTGCCGCGGAGCCGTCTCCGGCGGCACAGGCGACGATCACATGCGATCGAAAGCCTACACCGCCTTGGAAAGGCGGCGGCGACGGGCGGAAGTCCTGGTCGCGGTCATCGTCATGGCCNGGCGCTATAGCGGCCATCGCCAGTCGGGTCAAGCAAGAAGGCCGTCCCTGTCGGACGGCCTTCGGTTTCATATCTATCGAGCCAGGCATGTCCGGGACATGCGCTACAGCGCCGGATTCCAGTTTGCCGGGATGAGGCGGTAGCCGCTGCCCGCCTTCTCGATATGGCCGAGCGTGAGCTCCGTCATGGCGCTCTCCCGTGTTGGCCTGTCGAACCGAAGGCTCCCGATGATAGCGCGCGGCATGACAGCCGCGCGACGCCGGCGGGAGTGCAATCACGAACAGGTGAATGCCCTAGTCCAGCGGCGGGATGGTGCGCACCCAGGCGACCATGGCGTTGAGATCGTCGTCCGTCATCTTGCTGAAATAGANCTGGCGCGCCATCGGCAGCTTGAAGGCGCGCCCGTCGCGACCGACGCCGTGGATGAGCGCGCGCTTGATATCGGCATCGCTCCACCCTCCGATGCCCTTCTCCGGATGCGAAGTGATGTTGCGAACGGTCACCGATCCGAACGGGCCCTTCATCTCGTGGCCGCCCTTGCCCCACCAATTCACATAATCCTGGACGCTGTCCGGGCGCCGCGCATGGCATTCCATGCAATGGGCGAGCGTCGCGAGATAAAAGCCGCGCTTGACCGGATCCTTCAGCGCCTCCTCGCCGATCGGCTGCTCGGCGCCGGGAATGGTCGCGGGATGCATCGCCGCCTTGTAGACCGGCGGCACCACCTCGTTCTTCACTGGCGCGGCAGTGTGGATATAGGCGACCAGCGCATCGGCATCGCGCGACGTCAGGATCCGGTAGAATGGAAACGGCATCTGCGGTGCGAGCGGCACCCCGCTCGGCCGCACACCCTCGGTCAACGCGCGCTTGAGGTCTGCGTCCTTCCAACTGCCGATGCCGGTCTCGCGATCGGGCGTGATGTTGGAGCCTTTGACCGTGAAGGTTGGATCGTCGAACGTCTGCGAGCCGCCCGAGAACCTCTTGCTCATGTCGAACACGCCGCCCGGCCGCGGCGTGTGGCAGCCGTCGCAGGCCATGACGGCATTGACCAGATAGTCGCCGCGCTCGACCAGCGTCTGCGCGGCCGCACCGCCCATCGCGGCGACCAGCGCCGCCGCAATGTGAATCAAGACATATCGAGCCATCGTCCCCCCCCTTTCGAGTCTGGGTGCCTGTCCGGCTGCCCTGCCGCCCCAGGCGCAGGGACAAGGGACAACCTCACCGATCGAGCTTGGGCCGCGCTGGTATTGTCCCCCTGTCCCAAATCCCTAGGCCCTGGGACGCGGGACAGTCGATCCTTCGCCCAACCTGGTGCTAGATCGTCGGATTCCACGGCACCGGGATCTCGCGATAGCCCGATCCGCTCTTCTCGACATAGGCGTGCGAGGGGAACGGATAGTGGAAGCCCTGCACCAGCATCTTCTCCGCCACCAGCATGTCATAGACCTTGCGGCGGGTCGCCTCCGCCATCGCCGGATCCTGATCGTACATGGCGTGCCAGCCGGGATTGCGCACGAACAGGAACGGGACGTGGGTGACGTCGGCCTGGACGTAGACCTTGCTCGAACCGGACGCGACGATGTGAGAGTTGTGGCCCGCCGAATGGCCGTGGGTGCCGACCGCGGTGATGCCGGGAACGACCTCCCTGCCCTCCTCGTAGGTCCGCAGCCGCTTCATCACCTCGCCCGCGAATACCCGGCGATTGTTTTTGAACAGGCCTTCCATGCGGCCCTTGGGGGCGCGGCTCATCTCGCCGTCGTCCATCCAGAACTTGTGCTCCGCCGCCGGCACCAGGATCTCGGCATTGGGGAAGGCGAGCGAATTGTCGGCCTTCAGCAAGCCGTTCACGTGGTCGCCGTGATAGTGCGAGATGATGACGGTATCGATCGCGTTGGCGTCGATGCCGGCGGCGGCGAGATTGGTCATCAGTTGCCCGGTGGCGCCTTTGCTCTGCGTATAGGCGGCCTCGCCGGTGCCGGTGTCGATCAACACGAGCTTGCTGCCGGTGTTCACGACGATCGGATTGTAGGGCGTCGCCATCGAGTCCGGCTCGAGATAGGCGGCGGTAAGCGCCTTGCCCAATTCTTCCTTGCTGACGTTGCCGACGAAGTTGTCCGGCACCTTGAAGCGGCCCATGCCGTCGGTGACGACGGTGACCTCGAAGCTGCCGATCTTGTAGCGGTACCATCCCGGCGCCTGGGCACCGACGGGCGGCGCGGCGGCACGCGCCGGCAGGCTGGCGGCGAGCGGTGCGATCGCGGTGGCCGCGGCGGCACCCGTGAGCAGGCTACGTCGCGTGAGTTGGGTCATGGCGTCATCTCCCTGTCTGCGCCGCATTTGCGCGTTGGGTGTTTTGGCCGCGGCAGCCCGCGCCGCAATATAGCCGATCAGCCGTCGTGTCGTACGCAAAAGAAGGCCGTCCCGTGTGGATGGCCTTCGGCCGCTCGCGCGAAATCAGATGGTCGGATTCCAGGGGACCGGGACCACCCGATAGCCAGAGCCGGCCTTCTCGATGTGGCCGACCGACGGGAACGGATAGTGGAAGCCCTGGACCATCATCTTCTCGGCCGCGAGCATGTCGTAGAACTTGCGCCGGGTCGCCTCCGCCGCCGCTCCGTCCATGTCAAACTGGATGACCCAACTTGGATTCTGCACGAACAGCGGGACGTTGGTGACGTCGGCCTGCACCATGAGCTTGGCGTTGCCGGACGAGATGATGTGCGAGACGTGGCCGGGCGTATGGCCGTGGGTCGCGAGCGACGTGATGCCGGGCGCGACCTCCTTGCCGGGCTCGTACTGCGTGACCTTGTTGCCGAGCGCGCCGAACACGCGCTTCACGTTCTTGAAGTTGCCCTCGACGAGAGCATTGCCGGTCGCCTTGCTCATCTCACCGTCGTCGTTCCAGAACTTCCACTCGCCCGCCAGCACCATGACTTCCGCATTCGGGAAAGCCGGCTTGTTGTCGGCGGTGATCAGGCCGTTGATGTGGTCGCCATGGAAGTGAGAGATGATCACGGTATC
>JGI12053J15887_10001319_pt1 | contig 11420 bp, 10 predicted proteins | sample MedBloCAOM1_O3_FD_15887 | JGI IMG/M metagenome (IMG submission 15887)
CGCTCGATCACGACGAGCGCCCGCGCCTGCAAAGGGATCTTGGCAAAAAGAACCACATGCTGCTTCGCAGTCACGGCACGCTGACGGTCGGCCGCTCGGTGGCTTCCGCCTTCGAGCGCATGTTCCATCTGGAGCGGGCCTGTACCATGCAGGTGCGCACGCGCATGCTGGGACCGACCGCCTACCCGGTCGAGCAGGCCGTGGTGGACAAGAACGCCAGCCTGTTCTCGGACCCCGATCGCCAGGAACTGCGCTCGACGATGCTGGTCTGGCCGGCGCTGCTGCGCAAGGTCGACCGGCTCGACCCGAGCTACAAGAATTGAAAATCTTGTGGCTTCGGTGTAATATCGTCTTCAACGACCTCTGCACTTCTATCCAAACGCCGCCCAATTCCGGGCGGCGTTTTTAATTTTAAGTCGCGTCGCTCGTAGTAACCCGTAGGATGGGTTGAGCCCTTGCGAAACCCATCATCTTGCCGCGCGTCCTTGCGGCGTCTCGCCAAAATCCCCGCGTGATCCGAAACATCGCCTAGCCCTTAAACTCGTCGATATGTTCCGCCCATAACCGCAACCGCCGCTCCGCGAGATCGACGGTGATGAAGAAACTGCTCCCGGCAATGAAGGCGACGATAGTCGGTTATGGCGGTAAGCGACCATGTTGAAGCGCGATGGGTATCGCTGCGCTCCACCAATCCTACGCGCTGTCTTCCTGGGCGTAAAGTTCATGCACAACCCGCGCGCATCGCGCCGCGGGAATGCGAAACTGCGTCAGTGCGGTGGCTTCATCCTTCGAGACGCGGCGAAGACGCCGCTCCTCAGGATGAGGTGCTCCGGCTCAGGATGAGGTCCGCTAGACCCTCATGGTCAGGAGGCGCGAAGCGCCGTCTCGAACCATGAGGCCGTTGAAGGCGCAGTCATGATTTGAGCCTGGCTGTTTGAAAGTTGAATCCCTCGCGGTATCGCAGTTCAGCGCGGCGCGTCGGCCAGGGCCGCAAGAATCCGCGCCCACGAACGAATGCCCTTGTGAAAACTTTTCAGGTCGTATTTTTCGTTCGGGGAATGGATATTGTCGTCGTCCAGACCGAAGCCGACCAGCACCGTATCGAGACCGAGGGTGCGCTTGAAGTCGGCGACGATCGGGATCGATGCGCCGGATCCCATCAGGACCGTTTCCTTGCCCCACTCCTCGGTTAGCGCACGCCTGGCGGCGGCGAGCGGCTTCATGTTCCAGTCCAGCGCGATCGCCGGCGCGCTGGAATGATCGCCGAATTCGGCGCTGCAGTCTTTCGGCAGCCGCGCGGTGACGTAGTCGCGAAACGCTTTGCGGATCTTGTCGGGCTGTTGTCCCTCCACCAGCCGGAACGAGATTTTCGCCGAGGCCTCCGCCGGGATCACGGTCTTCGAGCCTTCTCCGGTGTAGCCGCCGATAATGCCATTGACATCGCAGGTCGGCCGCGAGGAGATCTGCTCGATCAGCAGGCGCCCCTTTTCGCCGGCGGGAACCGAGAGCCCGATCGGCTTGAGGAAAGATTCCGGCGTCAGGTTCAGCTTCGACCACTGAGCGAGGACATCGGGCGGCAGATCCTTCACCCCGTCGTAGAAGCCGGGAATGGTGATGTGGCCGTCATCATCGAACAGACCGCCGAGAATACGGGTCAGCACCCGGATCGGATTTTGCGCCCCGCCGCCGAATATGCCGGAATGCAAATCGCGATTGGCGGCCTTGATCCGAACCTCATCGTAAACAAGTCCGCGCAGCGACGTGGTGATCGCCGGCGTATTCGGGTCCCACATGCCGGTGTCGCAGACCAATGCGAAGTCGGCCTTGAGCTCGCCCTTAATCGATTCAAGAAACGGAACGAAATTCTTCGATCCGATTTCCTCTTCGCCTTCGATGACAATGGTCACGTCGACCGGCAGCGAACCCGTGACAGACTTCCAGGCCCGGCAGGCTTCGACAAAGGTCATCAACTGACCCTTGTCGTCTTCCGCGCCACGCGCGACGATGATTTTTCGCCCGTCGGCATGATCGGTAACGGCTGGCTCGAATGGCGGACGATGCCAAAGATTGAGCGGATCGACCGGCTGCACATCGTAGTGACCGTAGAACAGCACGTGCGGTCGCCCATCCCGCTTCCCGCTGCCGTTGGGTTTGGCGACGATGGCGGGATGACCGGCCGTCGGCCGCACCTCCGTCGCGAAGCCGAGCGAGGCGATATCCTTGGCAAGATGATCGGCCGCCGCCTTGCAATCCCCGGCAAAGGCCGGATCGGCCGAGATCGATTTGATCCGCAGCAGGGCAAACAGCCGCTCGAGGCTGTTGTCGAAATCGGCATCAATGCGGTCGAGAACTGATTGAAGTTGCGGCGCGTTGGACATTCTCATCTTCCCTTGGCTAGCTCTGCANGTCAGGTTGTAACGCGCCAGCCGCCGGAGACAAGGAGCTAGCGGTACCCTCCGACNGCGGATGCAGGATATGCCAGGCCAATCCGCCGGCAATCATGGCGGTGCCAGCCAGGTTGTTCCCGAAGGCCTGTAGATCATTCGGAAAAACGGGCAGCGACAGGCACATCAGGAGGCCGGCGATCGCCAGCACGGTCCACGTACCCACTTTCACAGAAGAACGTGGATCATAGGCTGCCCGGTGCATCAGGATGGTCATCGGGAAGAACAGCCACATGAAATAATACTGCCGGGCTAATGGTGACGCCACTGTCATCAGGCAGAACAGGATCCCAAGTTCTTCGGCATCCGAGCGTCGTGTCGTCCGCGAACGGGCCGGCAGCACCGCGACGTATCCAAGTCCAATCGCCAACGATATGGCGAGCACCACCCAATTCGCTGTCTTAAAATCGAGATCGAGCAGATTCATATATTGCGGCGGCTTGGCCGGATTATCCTGGTTGTAATTGACCGGGCGCGTCAGCCGATGCGTCACCGCGATGATGGACTGATTAACCCAAGACCAGTTCTGCTCGGCCCGCTGTCCGAAACCCTGCTCCGAACTCGATCCAACCATTCCCTGAAACCATGTCTTCAGTTCGGAAACGTTGTGCTGAAGACCGCGCACGGGAGCTGGAACCACGAATAGAAAGATTCCTAGGAAGACAATCATGCCGGCGGCCGACGCCCATTGCCTGCGCCAAAGCAGATAAGGAAGCACAGCCACCGGGAAAACCTTGATCGCGGTGGCCAGCGCAAACATGCTTCCAGACACCCACGGGCGCCCGTGCTGCAGCAGCCAGAACCCGAGCAGCATCATCGCAAGCAGGATCAGGTTCGGTTGCCCAAGATCGAACATGTCGAANACAAACGTCACCGTAACGAAGCCCGGCAGCGCAAACAGCCAGGGGCCGGGTATCCGCCCCGAACCGGTCATCGCGTTCGAGAATTGAGCCGTCATCCACCAGGCGGCCACGTTGAGCGCCGACAGGCAAGCATAAAGAGCTATCTTGCCGAAATAACTGGGTATCGCGAGCAGGACCGCCGGCAGCGGCGGATAGATGAATTCGAAATAGCCGTTGGGATCGCCGGGGTAGAGATCGCTCCCATGAAGGACCTGCTGCCCGGCCCAGAACCACAGCGGATAGTCTTTTGTCTTTCCGTTCCCCCAAATTTCCGGAACGAGAACGTCAGCGGTGAGCGCGATACAGCAGACCAGAAAAAGAACATCGAGCGGCGCTCGCAACGACGGATATCTCAGCACGCACAACTTTCCGAAAAATCAGAGGGAGATCACGTCGCAGCAAATCAGGAGCAAAAGACTTTAAAGACTCTACCGTCGCAACAACCCGCCGAGCGCGCCGCGTACCAACGCGCGGCCGACCGAACCGCCAATCGAGCCGCCCATCGATTTGCCGAGATCGGCGACTACCCCGCCGACCACCTTGTTGGTAACCGAGCGCGTGACGCTTCGCGCGATAATCTGACCGGTGGACATCCTGCCCCGCGATACGTTGGTGCCGAAAATCGTCCCGATGATTCCGCCGATCTGCCCGAGAATGCCTCCGCCTCCGCTACCGGCGGCTTCGCCCGCGGCAGTTCCGGCGACGCGCTTCTGTAGCACCTCATATGCGGATTCGGAATCGATCGTGGTGTCGTATTTGCCCTTTACCGGACTCTTGTTCATGATCGCCTTGCGCTCCTCGGGCGTGATCGGTCCGATCCGCGCCGTGGGCGGCCGGATCATGACACGCTCAACCATCGCCGGCGTCGCGTTTCCTTCCAGAAACGACACCAGCGCCTCGCCCTTGCCCAGTTCCGTGATGACCTGGGCGGTGTTGAGCTTTGGATTGGGCCGGAACGTCTCCGCGGCCGCCGCGACCGCCTTCTGGTCCCGTGGCGTGAAAGCCCGCAACGCGTGCTGCACGCGGTTACCCAATTGGGCGAGCACCTTGTCCGGCACGTCGATCGGGTTTTGCGTCACGAAATAGACCCCGACGCCCTTCGAACGGATCAGCCGCACGACCTGCTCGATCTTGTCCATCAGCGCCTTCGGCGCATCGTTGAACAACAGATGCGCCTCGTCGAAGAAGAACACGAGCTTGGGTTTCGGCGGATCGCCGACCTCCGGCAGTTGCTCGAACAGTTCGGATAGCATCCACAGCAGGAACGTCGCGTACAGCTGTGGACTCTGCATCAGCTTGTCCGCCACCAGGATGTTGATCATCCCCCGGCCATCGCTATCGGTGCGCATGAAATCCTTCAGCGCCAGCGCCGGCTCGCCGAAAAACCGGGCGCCTCCCTGATTTTCCAGCACCAGAAGCTGACGCTGGATGGTTCCCACAGTCTGCTTGGAGACGTTTCCGTACTGCGTGGTCAGATCGGCGGCGTGCTCCGCAATGAACGACAGGATCGCGCGCAGATCCTTCATATCCAGCAGCAGCAGCCCCTGTTCATCGGCGACCTTGAACGCGATGTTCATCACGCCTTCCTGAACGTCGTTGAGATCCATCATGCGCGAAAGCAGCAGCGGACCCATTTCCGAGACCGTGGCACGCACCGGATGGCCTTGCTCGCCGAACACGTCCCAAAAAACCGTCGAAAACTGGTCGGGCTGGAAGGTCAGCTCCATATCGCGGGCCCGCTTGACGATAAAATCTTTGGGCTCGCCCACTTCAGAGATGCCGGAAAGATCTCCCTTGATATCGGCCGCGAACACCGGAACCCCCGCGCGCGCAAATCCCTCAGCCATCACCTGCAGCGAGACGGTTTTTCCGGTTCCGGTAGCGCCGGTGACAAGGCCGTGGTGATTTGCAAGCCCGAGCGTCAGCCAGGCTGGCTGTTCGCCCTTGCCGATGAAAATCTTCGCGTCGGTATCGGCCATCTTGTTATCGGACATAGCCATCGCATCGCCTCTTCGCGCGCATCAGGGTTCAGCCGCGCCATAATCATACCGCATGTTGCAAGCCGATTGAAACCGGTCAACGCCATTTGGGGGATAGGAAATCCGGTTCGTCGACAAGGAGATCGACCGATCTCGCTCAATCGGCCGACGACGAAAGTTGTAGCGAATGTGCTCGCCGCGACAATTTTTGTCAGGAATTTCGTGCCTGCTCTTGCATTGCTGCAACACTTGCGAGGCGATCGAAGCCGATAAGCACTTTCGAATGTCTCATCGCTTGTGTTTAGTATCGCGGAAGGTCAAGATATTCCTGGGCAAGGATCCGGTAAGCAACCGGTTGAGGGCAATATGGACGAATTAATTGGACGGCTGGCCGTAAAGGCCGGCATCGATGATGTTGTGGCTGAAAAAACTGTTGGTGTCATTCTGGGTTTCCTTCGCAACGAGGGCCCCACCGATAAAGTTCAGGCATTGATCGACAAGATTCCGGGCGCAGAAGCTGTGATTGCAGCCTCAAGCAATAGCGCCGGCCTCGCCGGGATGATGGGCGGTGGCTTGATGGCGCTCGGCACCAAGCTGATGGGACTTGGTTTGGGCATGGGTGAAATTCAGAACGTTGCGCGTGAACTTTTCCGGTTTGGTCGAGACAAAATTGGAGCTGATCAGATGGGCGAGATCATCGCAGCGACACCGGGCCTCCGCCAGTTCGCCTGAAGCACCTTTTCAAATTGAGTATCATGACATATCCAATCTCCGAGATTGATGGCTTGACCGCCTTCGCCGCCTCGAAACTGAAATCGCTTGGCATTCGCACGACGGAAGGGCTGCTTGAGGCCACCCGGACTGTAAAGGGGCGCAAAACGATTGCGGCAAAAAGCGGCATCAGCGAGCAGCAATTGCTCGAATGGGCCAATTTCTCCGACTACATGCGGATTCCCGGGATGGGCAAGGCAAAGGTCGGACTGGTGCGCGCCGCCGGCGTCACCACGGTTCGCGAGCTTGCGCTTCGCAATCCGGCGCGCCTGGCGCAGAACATGAAAGAGGTCAATACCAAGCGCAAACTCGTCCGGGTTTTGCCTTCAGAAAAGTCGGTCGAGCAACTGATCGCGCAGGCGCGCAAGCTTCAGCCCAAAATTACCTACTAGGCAAGATTACTTACTAGACAAGATTGCTTAGTAGACAAGATCACCGGTCAGGCCGGTTAAAGGCGCTTGGCTGGCGCGCGTGCGGGCGCCTTCTGCATCTTGACTCCGATGCACGGACCGCGCAAAGCGACCGGATGATCGCGACCACGTCCAGACCCGTCTCTGCGGCCAGCCCGGTAGATCATCCGGTGCTGTCTGCACTTTTGTCCCGACCGTATCCGGCTGTCATGGGCGTCCTGAATGTTACGCCGGATTCATTTTCCGATGGCGGACAGTTCATCGCGCCGGAGCGCGCCCTGGCGCAGGCCCGCCGGATGATCGCCGAGGGCGCCGACATCATCGACATCGGCGCCGAATCCACCCGGCCCTATGGCGCGCAACCAGTCTCGGCCGACGAAGAGCTGAAACGTTTGCGGCCGATATTGGCCGACGTCGTTTCCCTCGGTATTCCCGTATCGATCGACAGCATGAAATCGGCCGTCGTCGCTTACGCCCTTGATGCTGGTGCAGCCATGGCCAATGACGTCTGGGGTCTGCAGCGCGATCCCGACATGGCCAGGCTATTGGCAGCGCGCAATGCGCCCGTGATCGTCATGCATAACCGCGAAAGCGTCGATGCTGATATCGACATCATGAAGGATATCGCCGCCTTCTTTGCGCGTTCGCTCGAGACAGCGGCGAAGGCGGGTATTTTGCCTGGTAACATCGTGCTCGACCCCGGCATCGGCTTCGGCAAGACCCCTGAACAGAGCATGACGGCGCTGGCCCGGCTGGACCAACTCCGGGTGTTCGGCCTGCCGCTGCTGGTCGGCGCATCGCGCAAGCGCTTTATCAGCGCGGTGACGCCGTCGGAGCCCCACCAACGTCTNGGCGGCTCGATTGCAGCCCACCTTGCGGCGGCAAAAGCCGGCGCGCGGATCATCCGGACCCATGATGTGTCGGAAACCGTACAAGCGCTGCGCGTGGCAGCGGCGATCGAGGACAGGCGATGACCGATATGATCTTCATCACCGGCGTCGTCATCCATGCCCGTCACGGCGTTATGGAACACGAGACCGAGGTCGGGCAGCGTTTCGTGATCGATCTTGAACTGTCCGCCGATCTGTCGGAATCCTCGCGCACCGATCGCCTCGCCGACACGGTATCGTATTCCAATGTGGTCGCGACCGCGACGGCAGCTTTCAAGGATGCCAACTATAAACTGCTGGAGCGCGCGGCCGGCGCCGTTGCCGACGCCATCCTCGGGGCGTTTCCGCGCGTCAGCGCGATCAAGGTCACCGTTCACAAGCCGCACGCCCCGATTGCCGCGATTTTCGACGATGTCGGCGTGGTCCTGACACGCACCCGGCAAGCGCCGTCTCATGGCTAACGCGCTGATCGCGCTCGGCGGTAATGTCGGCGAGGTCCGCGCGACATTTCAAAAGGCGATCGCCAATATCTGCGGCATGACGCAAGGAGCGCTGCTGGCACGGTCGTCGGATTACGCCACGCCGCCCTGGGGCGACGAGCAGCAGGCTCCTTTCGTCAATGCCTGCATCGAAATCGAAACCAGCCTCGATCCCCACGCGCTGCTGTTTACGCTGCACAAGATCGAGAAGAAATTCGGCCGCGATCGCGCCAACGAAAGGCGCTGGGGTCCGCGGACCCTGGACCTCGATCTGATCGCCTATGACGACGTTACAATTGAAAAGCCGGAGCTGACGCTGCCGCACCCCCGGCTGTTCGAACGCGCCTTCGTGCTGGTGCCGCTCGCGGAGATCGCGCCCGACCGGCTCATTGCGGGACGCAGCGTAACGGCCGNGCTCGACGGGCTTTCAACCCTGGGAATCGAACGGCTGCCCGACCTCGGCTGACCGGAAACGGCCCGAAACAACCGTTTGGCTTGGCGGTCGGCCCGTGGCAATTTCCAGCCAACGGACAAGAGCGGCTGCCGGGAGCGACCTGCCGAATGACATCCCCACCTGACGAGCTGCGGCTGGCAGCGGATTTCGCCGCGGCGACCTATGACGACTGGCGCAAGCTGGTCGATGGCGTGCTGAAGGGCGCGCCGTTCGAGAAGCTGGTCGGCAAGACCTATGATGGCCTGAGGATCGAACCGATCTATTCGCGCCTGCGCGATACCGCCCCGATCGCCGGCCGCGCTGCGGCCGCGCCCTGGCGGATCATGCAGCGGATCGATCATCCGGATGCCCCTGTCGCCAACGCGCAGGCGCTGCACGATCTTGAGAACGGCGCCACCGGGCTGACGCTGGTATTCGCCGGCGCCAATGGCGCGTACGGCTTTGGACTCGAACCATCTGCCGAAGCGATCGAGAAGGTCCTCGACGGCGTCTTCATCGATGCCGGCATTTCAATCGAACTCCAGATCGGTCCGCAGTCGCGCATGGCCGCGATCCACGTCGCCGAACATGTAAAGCGCAAAGGCCTCAACCCTGCGGCCTGCGATATTCGCTTCGGTCTCGACCCCATCGGCGCCTGCGCGGTCTGGGGATCCAGTCCCTACGCCTGGCCTGAGATCGTAGCCGCGATCACCGGCGCGATCAAAGGCCTCGCGGGAATCGGATTTAGGGGCCCGTTCGCGGCGGCCGATGGACGGGTGATCCATGATGCCGGCGGATCGGAAGTGCAGGAGCTGGCGTTTGTGCTGGCAAGCGGCGTCGCCTATTTGCGCGCGATCGAGGGTGCGGGTGTTACGCTGGAAGATGCGCAAAGCATGATCTATGCACGGCTCAGCGCCGATGCCGATCAGTTCCTGACCATGGCAAAATTCCGCGCGCTGCGTTTGCTGTGGGCGCGCATCGAACAAAGCTGCGGCCTCGTGCCCAGGCCCATCTTCATCGCCGCCGATACCGCTTGGCGGATGCTGACCCAGCGTGACCCCTATGTGAATATGCTTCGCGCGACGATGGCGACATTCGCCGCCGGCCTCGGGGGCGCCGACGCCATCGCCGTATTGCCACATACGCTGGCGTTGGGATTGCCAGATGCGTTCGCGCGGCGCGTGGCGCGTAATACCCAGCTGGTGCTGCTGGAGGAATCCAATCTCGCCAAGGTGTCGGACCCCGCGGCCGGCTCCGGCGGCATCGAAACCCTGACGCAACAGCTCTGCGAGGCGGCATGGTCGCTGTTTCAGGAAATTGAGAAAGCCGGCGGGGTGTTCGCTTCCCTCGAGCAAAACCTGATCCAGCGCAAGGTCGCGGCGACGCGGGCGGCACGTGAAGCCGATATCGCCAGACGCAAGCAGGTGCTGACCGGCGCCAGCGAATTTCCGAACCTGCATGAGGCTCAGGTCGCGGTGCTGGACGCAAAGCCGGTTGCACTCGCTCCCTATGGCGATGCGAAATTCAAATTCGACGCGCTGCCAGCGATGCGGCTGGCCGCACCGTTCGAACGCTTGCGCGACCTTTCGGATCAAATTCTGAAGGACAAGGGCACCCGGCCGAAGATCTTTCTCGCCAATCTCGGCACAGCAGCGGACTTCACCGCGCGGGCAACATTTGCCAAGAGCTTTTTCGAAACCGGCGGGATCGAGGCTGTCGAACCCGAGGGATTTACCGATCCGGCTGCCCTCGCCGCAGCGTTCAAGGCTTCCGGCGCTGCCCTGGCCTGTCTGTGCTCTTCCGACAAGGTCTATGCCCAGCAGGCAGTTGCGGCCGCAAACGCCCTTCAAACCGCGGGCGCAAGGCATATCTATCTGGCAGGCCGCGCGAGCGAGCAGGAAGCCGCGTTGCGTGCCGCAGGCGTCGACGATTTTATCATTGCCGGCGGCGATGCGCTAACCGTTCTGCAGGAAGCCTATCGGCTGATGGAGGGAACATGACATCGGCGACCCAACCTGTTCTGACCGGCGGCTGCCAATGCGGCGCGGTTCGCTTTGCGCTGTCGGCGGCGCCGATGAAGGTCAGCATCTGTCATTGCCGGATGTGCCAGAAGGCGAGCGGCGCGCCGTTCGCATCGTTCGCCGATATTCCGCGCGAGAATTTTTCCTGGACCCGCGGCAAACCATCGGCGTTCCGCTCCTCCTCCATCGCCGAGCGCGATTTCTGCGCGGATTGCGGCACGCCGCTCAGCTTTCACCGTATCGACGGCCCCAAGATCGAGATCATGACCGGAGCGTTCGACCTTCCGGACAGGGTGGTGCCGACCCAGCAGTTTGGAACCGAATCCCGGCTCGGCTGGGTGGTGTCTATCGCCAACATGCCGAGCCAGACCACATTGCAGAACTACGGGCCGGAAAAGCTTAACAGCATCGTCAGCCACCAGCATCCGGACCATGATTGAGGGATGGCGACCCCCAGGGTCGCTCGTGCTATAATGGTAACCAATGAGCCGCATACCGAACTTCGCGGATATCGCATTTGAAAACACCGCCCGCGCCGAATCCGCCGGCGGCGCCGAGCCGTGGCTCACGCCTGAGGGCATCCTGGTAAAACCCGGCTATGGCGAAGCCGATCTGGAAGGCATCGATTTCCTCGAGACCTGGCCCGGCATCGCGCCTTATCTGCGCGGCCCCTACCCCACCATGTATGTCAATCAGCCCTGGACCATCAGGCAATATGCTGGGTTCTCGACGGCGGAAGATTCCAACGCGTTCTATCGCCGCAATCTAGCCGCTGGGCAAAAAGGCCTCTCGGTGGCGTTCGATCTTGCGACCCATCGCGGCTACGACTCGGACCACCCGCGCGTGTCAGGCGATGTCGGCATGGCCGGCGTGGCGATCGATTCGATCTACGATATGCGCACGCTGTTTTCAGGCATCCCGCTCGACCAGATGAGCGTGTCGATGACCATGAACGGCGCGGTGCTGCCGATCCTGGCGCTATTCGTTGCGGCCGCCGAGGAACAGGGCGTGCCGCCGGAAAAACTCTCGGGCACCATTCAGAACGACATTCTGAAAGAGTTCATGGTGCGCAACACCTACATCTATCCGCC
>JGI12053J15887_10001322_pt1 | contig 11411 bp, 15 predicted proteins | sample MedBloCAOM1_O3_FD_15887 | JGI IMG/M metagenome (IMG submission 15887)
CGCCGCGCCGCTGCCGCCGCAAAGGTCAGCTGCGGCGGGGGACTCCGCGGGTCTTGCCAGTGACGGCGCGTCGACGGCCTTGTCGGCGAATGGTCGGCGGCGGGCAGTTCGATCGGCGAACACGGTGTCCACGATCGCGCCATAGCCGTAGACCCAAAAGCGGTCGTCCTTCCCTTTCGGAAAGAGGATGTATTCGATGAGGTTGGCTGACGCGTCAGGCCAAAAGACCGGGGCCGCTTCCGGTGGCGCGGCTGAACCGACCTTCGGGCGGGCATCGCCCGGGGAAGCACCGGCAAGGGACAAAGCGACCGCGCCAACGATGGCAATCGTCCACGGATGCATGACCGTCCTCCGGCCTGTTTACCGCGTCCTTTCAACCCGGGGTGCCCGGCAAAAGTTCCTGACCGGCACGGCACGGTTGCCGCCAAAACAAAACCGCCCGGCGTCCATGACGCCGGGCGTTATCAGTCATCAAAAACGGATCGGGCCGACCCGGTCGGTTATGCGTCCTGGAGGTTCGCCGCAGCCTGCTTACCGCGCTCGGTCACCACATCGTAGCTGATCTTCTGGCCTTCCACGAGGGTGCGCATTCCGGCGCGCTCGACCGCACTGATGTGTACGAACACGTCCTTGCTGCCGTCGGTCGGCTGGATGAAACCAAAGCCTTTTTGGGTATTGAAGAACTTCACGGTACCTGTGGCCATCATGGCCTCCTTGCGTTTGTACGCTCTGCGAATCCGATCACGCGAACATCGTGCGTCGGGTCATCCGAGTTTTGGGGAGCTAAGCTGAGCACCCTGACGCGGGAGCGTAGCAAGGCAGGCCGAAAACTGGTTGCGGCCGCTATATAAGTGAGCGGGGCCACAACGTCAAACCTCTCTGCGGTGCCAATCGTCAGTTTGGCTGAGGGCGCTGCAGGGGATAATCGCTGCTCTCGTAAAGCCGTTGGATGGCGTCACCATCGAAGCGCTCGTCGCCGACTTGCATCCAGGCGCCGAGCGTCCGCATCGTAGGAAAATCTTCGATCGCGAAACGAATCGCCTCGGCCGCGGTCGCGAAGCGACGATAGCCCAGTGGTTGTCGCGACCCGCCCTTACGCTTGGCCATGAACAGCTCGGCTGGTGCGCCGTAGTCGAATGTCATGGCCNTGCTTTCAAGTCGTTCCAAAACACGGGATCAGGCTCGCGCGAGGACCACGCCGCCGGGCAAACGTTCGCTTCCGCCCGGCTCGGCTGCGAGCAGGCATTCGAACCAAGGTCGCGGCCTCCCCCCGTCACGAATCGCGGTTGAGCTGGCTTTCCTTGACGACCCGCTCGTGCGGCTCGTCGGAGCTTTTGATGCGATATTGACGGTCGTCGCCTTCCGGCGGAAGCAGCTGCGTGACTTTGTAGACGGTGCTCGCCTGGCCGCGGCCATACGGACCCGAGGTGTAAAGCACGCTTTGTCCAACCTTGAACTTGTGATCGCTCAAATCACTCTCCACGTTGGGAATAGACGCGCAGTCCGCCGCTGCGGCGGGGCCGAACACCTCTCCTGGCTGGATTCATGCGCAATGTTACCACGAAACGTGCCTAAGGGGGACTATTTATGCGGCATTACCGGCTGCCGCATGGTTGACACGAATCCCGGCTCAGACTGCGCACTCGATCATGTGAGGACTAACGCCATGCACCGTTCCGCGAGCGGCGCGCTCGCACTGCTGCTGCTGATCGCACCGAGCGCACGCGCACAGGCGCCGGTTCCTTCCGGCTTTGTCGATGCCGCCTCGGTGGTGGACGGGCTCGTTCTCGACATGCGCTATTTCAGCGAGAACAATTTCGTCGGTGAAAAAATCGACGGCTACGAACGTCCACGCTGCCTGCTGTCGGCGCAGGCCGCGAACGCGCTGGCCGGGATCCAGCACGACCTCGCGGCGCGCGGCCTCGGTCTCAAAGTGTTCGACTGCTATCGGCCGCAACGGGCGGTCGCACACTTCGTGCGCTGGGCGCGCAAGATTGACGACGTGAGGCGCAAGGCCGAGTTCTATCCCGAGATCGACAAGCGCGTGCTGTTCAAGGAGGGCTACATCTCCGAGCACTCCGGTCATTCGCGCGGCGCGACGCTCGATCTCACGCTGGTACGGCGCGCGGACGGGAGCGAGCTCGATATGGGCGGGCCGTTCGACTTCTTCAGCCCGAAATCATGGCCGTCGGACAAGAGCGTGAGCGCGCAGGCGCAAAAGAATCGCGCGCTGCTGGCCGAGGCGATGAGGCGCGGCGGGTTTCGGCCTTACGACAAGGAATGGTGGCACTTCACGCTGGCCCATGAACCTTTTCCCCACACCTATTTCGATTTCCCGGTGCGATGAGGCAAAGGTCGCTGAGGTGCAGAGTTGACGAACGCTGAGTAACCCGGTCGTCAGACTTCGATAAACACCTTCCCGCCTTCGACCACCGTCGGATAGGTTTTGACCGGAACCATGCAAGGCGGAGAGACGATCTCTCCCGTCTTGATATTGAATTGTCCGTTATGAAAATTGCACTCGACGACGTCACCTTCGACGTAGCCTTCCGACAACGACCCCGGCCCGTGGGTGCAGGCATCGTCGGTCACGAAGAACTCGCCGTCGACGTTGAACACCGCGAGGATCAAGTCATCTCTCTCGACTCTCAAAGCGCAGCCAACGTCGAGGTCTGAGGTATTGCATAACTCGACTCTGCTTGGCATAGACTCGTCTCTTATGGAATATGCAGCTCAATGCGGAACTGGCGGCGCTACGCGCCGTTCGGCGCGCTGCCTGGCCGCGGACAGCCGCAGCAGCGCTTCGATCATGGCTGTGGGATTGGCTACGCCCTTGCCGGCGATGTCATGCGCGCTGCCGTGCGCGACCGAGGAGAACAGGATCGGGCTGCCGATCGTCAGCGCCGCGGTGGCGTCTTGCGCCAGAAGCTTCGCTGCGATGTGACCCTGGTCGTGCAACATGACGACGAAGGCATCGATGCCCCGCATATGAAACATGGTGTCGGCGCCGAACGGGCCGGTGGCTGCGATCCCGCGCTCGATTGCGGCGTCGATGGCCGGTTTGATGATGTCGATCTCCTCTTGCCCGAACAGGCCGCCTTCACCGGCGTGCGGGTTGAGGCCGCCGACGGCGATCTTCGGTGTCGCCGTGCCCATCAGCCTGAGCGCACGCTCGGCGGCACGGATCACGCCGATGACCTTCTCGCGGGTGATCATCGCGATTGCGTCGCGGACGCTCTGGTGCAGCGTGGCATGAGCGATCTTTATGTTGCCGAAACACAGCATCAGGTAGACGTCATCCTCGTCGGTACCGGTCGCGCGCGCGACGAACGATGGATAGCCGTCGAACTTGATGCCGGCACGCGCGATTGATGTCTCGTTTTGCGGCGCCGCGACCACGGCGTCGACCTCGCCCGCGAGCGCGGCCTTGATCGCGATGCTGGCAAAGGCGAGCGAGGCACGCCCGCTCGCGGCCGCGGTGGTGCCGAAGTCGAGCGCGGCCAAATCCGGCTGCGCGCAGTCGAGCACATTGAGGCGATCGTCCGACCAATCCGCATCCCCGACCCGCTCGATCGCGCGGATGCTGGGCTTGAGGCCGCAGGCGCGCGCATGCCGCTCGACCACGCCAAGATTGCCGACAACGATCGGGCGGCAGGCATTGCGCACCGCCGGGTCGAGTGCGGCCCTGAGGCTGATCTCAGGCCCGATGCCCGCGGGGTCGCCCGTAGCGATGGCGATTTTCGCTTTGTTGCTCATAACCTCGGCGCGTCGGTCCTTCGTATCGATTGCGGTAGGTGCGGGCAGGCGGCCCTACTGCCAAGGCATGAGGGACGCGTGGATCACGTCCGGCACGCCGTGACCGCCGACGGACCTGATGGCAAGATCCACGTCTTTCAATCCAAACGTATGGGTCGTCACCTTCTCCAGCGGAAAACGGTGAGAGGCCAACTGCTGCAACGCGAGCTCGCAGGCTTTGAAGCTGTGACCGCGTGCGCTCTTGATGGTGATGAATTTCACCGTGACCTTTCCCACCGGGAAATTCGGGAATTCCGCCATTTCACCCTGGATCACGATCGTGCCGCCCTTGCGCTTGAGCGCTTCCACGCCGAGCAATATGGGGATGGTCCCCGCGCCGGCGGTACAGTCGAGCGCGACGTCCACGCCCTTGCCGCCGGTGATCTCCATGATGCGCGCCAGCGGATCCTCCTTCTGGACGTCGATCACGTGGTCGGCGCCGAGCTCCTTGGCGACCTCCATCCGCGCGTGGTCCCTGGACGTGCCGGTGACGATGATGAGCGAGGCACCGGCCTGCTTGCAGATCACCGTCTGTGACAGCCCCTGCTGGCCGGGGCCCTGAATGAGCACGGTGGAGTTATAGCCGACGCCACCGTCGAACAGCGACCATTCGACGCCGTTTGCCATCGGCGTCACCAGTCCCGCCAGTTCCGGAGAGACGCCATTGGGAACGCGGTGCACGACGGCATTCCACGGGAGATAAACGTACTGCGCAAAACCGCCCCAGAGGTGGGGCGCCCGCTCGGCCGACGTGTAGCCGTAGCGGATGGCATCGGGGTTGTAGCGCCAGTCCGTGTTCTCGCAGTGGCGGTATTGGCCGAGATGGCACCACTCGCACTTCCCGCACGCGACATAGTGCTCCACGAACACAAGGTCGCCCTCCTTGAAGCCCTTGCGTCGCGTGAACTCTCGGCCCGCCTTGGCGATCGTGCCAATGTTCTCGTGGCCCATGATCACCGCACTCTTGGTCGGCGGGGTCTTGTACAGCTTGACGTCGGTTCCGCAGATCCCCGCGACCTCCATCTTCATCAAGGCCGCGTCTTCCGGGATGTCCGGCATGGGATATTCGCGGATCTCGGTCTTGCTCGGGCCCACTCTCACGGCCGCAAGGACTTTTTCCACCACCGAAGCCATCTCCACAATGATCATGACGCTCGTGGCCGGCACTCTAGGAGTGGACCTTGAGCGGTCAAGGGCGATTTGCACCGCATTCGGGGTTTGGCTCGGGTTAGCGCGGCCTGCATGTCTGCTATTCTGGCGCTGTCCGGATTTCGCGCGCAACCCGACCCAGAATGGCGACGAGCCCTAAGCGACGAATGCTGCGGTTTTTCGAGAAACGCCCCGAACACGTGGCGGCCCTCGACCGCGTCCGCGCTTGGACGCGCGAGCGCTTTAGGCTTGCCGCTGACGCTGCAATTCTCGTTTCCGAGGTGTCGTGCGTCCTGCCGGGCTGTCCGCCGCGCGAGACGGTGGTCGCGTTCTGGACCGAGGACGAGCAGCGGCACCAATTCAAGCTGTTCAAGCCGGTGGCGGAGGTGGTCGTGGACGATCTTCCTCCCGCGTGGCTCAAAAACGCGCTGGTCGCAATCGAGGGTTTGGGGTGCGAGTGCTGCTGACGCGTTGCGGCATCGAAGTTGGCGACGTTGCGGCTTGCCGAAGATCGCCCGAATGCCTACCCTTGAGTCATGGAACCGAGTTCTAGATAGCGGAACACCGGTCGAGCCATCGGCCGCCGGCGACGTCCCTGTAGGCAGAACGATCACGGATGTGAGTCGATGCTTCGCAAAGAACAGAACGACCTGCTGACGCAAACCGGCCCCGGCACATCCATGGGCCAGATGTTCCGTGCCTACTGGCTGCCGGCGCTGATGCGCGAGGAGCTTCCGGAGAATGACTGCCCGCCGGTGCGCGTGAAGATCCTCTCGGAGCGACTGCTCGCCTTCCGCGACAGCGAAGGCCGGTACGGTCTGATTGACGAATTCTGCGCCCACCGCGGCGTATCGCTGTGGTTCGGACGCAACGAGGAATCTGGCCTGCGCTGCTCCTATCACGGCTGGAAATACGACGTTACCGGGCAGTGCGTCGACGTTCCCTCCGAGCCGGGGGCGAGCGGCTTCTGCCAGAAGGTGAAGCTCAAGTCCTATCCGCTGGTGCAGCGCGGGCCGGTGCTGTGGACCTATATGGGTCCACCCGACAAGCAGCCGCCGCTGCCGGAATGGGAATTCGCGACCGTGCCGGCCGATCAGACCTTCGTCTCCAAGCGTCTGCAGGAATGCAACTGGCTGCAAGCCATGGAGGGCGGGATCGATTCGAGCCACGTCTCGTTCCTGCACCGCGGCGATCTCGGCTCCGACCCGCTGTTCAAGGGCGCCCGGGGCAATCAGTACAATCTCTCCGACATGCAGCCCTATTTCGAAGTCGTGGAGCAGCCGGGCGGACTCTATATCGGCGCCCGCCGCAACGCCGAGAACGGCAATTACTACTGGCGCATCACGCCGTGGGTGATGCCCTGCTTCACCATGATCCCCCCGCGCGGCGATCACCCGATCCACGGTCACTTCTGGATCCCGATCGACGACGAGAATTGCTGGGCCTGGAGCTACGACTTTCATCCCGTTCGCGCGCTCAGCGCGCGCGAGGTCGAGGCCATGCGCGACGGCGCGGGCGTGCACTGCAAGTACATTCCCGGGACCTATCGGCCGCTCGCCAACAAGGACAACGACTATCTGATCGATCGCGCCGCCCAGAAGGCCGGCAAGACCTTCAGCGGAGTTGCCGGCTTTGCGATCCAGGACGCCTCGCTGCAGGAGAGCATGGGACCGATCTGCGACCGCGCCAAAGAAAATCTCGTCTCCACCGACAACGGCATCATCATGGCGCGCCACCGCCTCATGCGGGCGGCCAAGGCGCTCGCCGAAAAAGGCATCATGCCCCCCGGCATCGATCCGGCGCACCACAAGGTGCGCTCGGCCGCGGTGGTGCTGCCGCCGGATCAGGCTTTCAAGGATGCCGCCAAAGAGGCGCTCACCGCCCGCCCCGGCGTGGCGCAGACGACGGTGTGAACGGAGTGTAGGTTTGGGGTTAGCGGTCGACAGCGTCGAGACGTCATTGAAATATCGATCCGAGCTAACCCAACATTCCCGGCGCAAAATTCTCATGCCAGAACCCAAGCTGAAAACCGTCACCCGCACGCAAGGCAATAACCGGTCGCTCAAGGACGGCACCGTCAAGCCCCGGACCTTCGAATTCGCGTTCGAAGAGGTCGATCCGCTCATCGCCGCCTTCCGCCGCATGGTGCGCGGCAATGAGTTCGACATCTGCGAAATGGCGATAACCACCTACATCTGCGCCAGGGCGCACGGCAAACCCATGACCGCCGTGCCGGTGTTCCTGGTGCGGGCGTTCCACCATGGCGCCGTGCTGGTGAACACGAAGGCCGGCATCCGCACGCCCAAAGACCTCGAGGGCAGACAGGTCGGCGTCAACCGCGGCTATACAGTCACGACAGGCGTGTGGGCGCGCAGCATCCTGCAGGAGGAGCACGGCGTCGACCTCGGCAAGATCACCTGGGTGCTCTCCGGCGACGAGCACGTGGCCGAGTACCGCCCGCCGTCCAACGTGGTGCCGATCGCGCCGGACAAGAAGATGGGCGACATGTTGGCGTCGGGCGAGCTCGCCGCCGCCATCGGTGTCGAGGTGGATGCCTCCGACGTGGAGCCGCTCATTCCCGATGCGCTCGAGGCGGGCCTCGCGGCGCTGCGCCGGAACCGCCATTATCCCATCAACCACACCGTGGTGATCAAGGACGAACTGATCGCGAAGCATCCCGATCTGGCCGCCGACGTCTTCAACGCCTTTGCCGAATCGAAGCGCCGCTATGTCGAACGCCTCAAGGAGCGAGAGATCGAGAAGCCCACCGCGGTGGACGAGATGCATCGGCGGGTGATGGAGATCACCGGGGAACCGCTGCCTTACGGCATCGCCCCCAATCGTAGAGTGATCGACGAACTCATCCAGCACGCGCTGACGCAGGGCATCATCACCAAGCCGGTGACGGCGGACGAATTGTTCGTGCCCAGCACGCGCAGTCTTGTTGGGTGAACTCGCCTCCGTCATTCCGGGTCCGAGCGCAGCGCTCGCCGCTACGCGGCGCCCCGGAATGGCAAACCATAAGGTTCTGCACCATGGCGGATTTCGTTCCGAGCCATCGGCTCACCGAAGAGGCGAGCCTCAAGATGCTCGCGGCGGGGGTGACGAAGGCGAACGAACTCGGCTGCAAGGTCAGCCTCGCGGTGGTCGACCAGAGCTGCCGGCTCATCGCCTTCCTGATGATGGACGGCGCGCGCCACTTCTCCATCGTCACCACGCAACGCAAGGCGATCACCTCGGCCTCGCAACGCCTGCCGACCGGCTATGCGCAGGAGGAGAACGCGCTGAGCATGGCCGTCCGCATGGGCGACTTCACCAACGTGCCCGGCGGCTTCCCGATCACGGTCGGTGGAGAGGTCATCGGCGCCGTCGCCGCCGGCGGCGCCAAAATCGAGCAGGACGTTATGGTGGCGCAGGCCGCGCTCGCGGTATTTGGCGCGCCCTAGGCGGGTAGCCCAACCTACGAGGCGGCACTCGCCTGATCGAGAAACTCCATTATTCGTGCGGGAGCCGTCGCCCCCGTCTGCTTGGCGACCGGGACGTCCCAATACTCCGCGCGCGGCAGGCATTCTTCCAGGTAGCGCGCCGCCGAGGTCGCGTGCGCGGCGTCTTGGCCCGGAATGACGAGCGCGGGGATGCCGAGCCGCAAGAGGTCTTCGGGCTCGGCCCCGGGCGCGGTGTCGCGGTCGAACATGATGCGCGCCATGCCGGTCACGATGAGCTTGTAGGTGTCGACATTCTGCTTGGCATAGGCGGCGGCGAAGGCGGCGTCGGCCTTGATCACCGCCGCCCACGGCCCACCTCTGGGATCCGCGGCGAACGTCTTGCCGTCCTTGGCGACCAGCGCGACCACCGCGTCGAGGCCGTGCTGCTGCACAAAGGCCAGATGCTCGGCAAAACGCTGATGGCTGCTGATCCGATACTTGGCCCCGCCCACTGGCCAATAAAGCACCATGCTCAGCGTTGCCTGCGGATAGGCCACGGCGAAAGCCGTTACCGAGCAGCACCCCATGCAGCCGCCCATGATGTGCGCGCGCGCAACGCCAAGATGGTCGAGCAATCCCTTGCCCTGCGCCACGTAGTGCGCCCAGGTCACGCGCTCGACCCGGCCGCCCGACTGGCCGCATTCGCGCCGGTCGAACAGGATGCAGGTGAATTTTTTCGGAAGGTGATCGAGCAGCTTGATCTTGGCGTAGACGCCTTGCGTCGACCACGTCTCGACGATCGCGTTGAAGCCGCCGGGCGCATACATAATGAGCGGCGGCCCCGAGCCCTGGACCTCGTAGCGCGTGGTGATGCCGTCGATGATCGCGGTCGCCATCTCAGGTCAACCTTTGATCTGGCGGCCGGCGCGCACGTCCGTGATCAGCGCCGTGAAGGCGTCGAGGCTGATCTTGGCGACATTGGCGTAGGTCTCGGTCTTGGACTCGATCCACTTCTCGCCGTAGCCGATGGCGGTGTGCGCCAAGCGCACCCGCCCGTCGAGCCAGGGGCCACCGCCGAAGCCGCCGATCACCGGGATCTTGACGGAGTTCACGACAGCCGCGCCGGCGACCGGCCCGGAATTGGTGAAGTCGAGCAGCGAAGCGCCCGCCTCCTCCAGCAGCTTTGCCTGCGCCACGAGCTTCGCCGTCATCTCCGCCGGCGCCTGCGCCCCGGGCGCGGACTGGGCGCCGTAGGGAATGCCGTATTGCAGCGCGGTCTGCGGCGTGATGCCGAACTGCGCGAACACCGGAATGCCTGCACGCACGAGCGCGCGCACCGCTTCGGGGAAGTCCGCCGCGCCGTCGAGCTTGATGATGTCGGCGCCGCCTTCCTTCACCAGCCGGATGGCGGCGCGCACCGCGCTCTCGCTTCCCTCCTGCAACGGACCGAAAGGGAAGTCGCAGCTTACCAGCGCGCGTGTGACGCCGCGGCGAACCGCCTTGCAGACCACCAGCATCTCTTCCATCGTGACTTCGAGCGGATTGGAATGTCCCCACAAATTGACGCCGACGGAGTCTCCCACCGAGACGATATCGACCCCGGCGCGGTCCGCGATGCGAGCGATCTGGTAATCCCAGGCGACCACGCCCACACTCTTTCGCCCGTCGCGCTTCATCTGCAGGAGCGCAGGTATCGTGATCTTAGCCTCCATCATGCACCTGTTGCAGCCGTCATTCCGGGGCGCCGCCGCTCTCGGGTTAGCCGAGATCGGAGCGTAGCCGTCCAAGTCGGCTATAGCCGACTTGGATTTCGGCGAGCCCGGAATCCCGTAACCCCGGCTGGTGATTATGGATTCCGGGCTCCCTCGCTACCGCTCGGGACTCGGAATGACAACCGACCGACATGAACGAACGGGAGAAATTAACGCTAGAACTTCTCCACCCACGGCCGCAGCTCGATCTCCCACGCCCAGGCGCTGCGGGGCTGACGGATGAGATGCATGTAGGTGTCGGCGATGGCCTCGGGATCGAGCATGCTGTCCGGCTTGTCGACGACATCCGTCCGGCGTGCGCTCCGGATGCCGCCGTCGACCACGACGTGGGCGACGTGGATGCCCTGGGGCGAGAGCTCGCGCGCCATGCTCTGGGCGAGCCCGCGCAGCGCGAATTTGCCCATCGCGAACGGCGCCGACTGGGGGTAGCCCTTCACGCCCGCCGACGCGCCGGTGAGCAAGATCGCGCCGTGCTTGTTCGGAAGCATTCGCCGCGCCGCCTGCTGGGCGACAAGGAACGCGCCGAAGGCGGTGACATCGAGTGCTTTCTCGACGTCGGCGGGATCGAGATCGACGAACGGGCCGCGGGTGCGGAAGCTCGCATTGTAGATCACGATGTCAGGCGCTCCGAGGGCGCTGTCGACATCGGCGAAGAGCTTGTCGACCTGAGCGCGCTCGCTCGCATCGCAAGCGAACGCCCGCGCCCCGGTTTCCTTCACTAATGGATCGAGATCGTCGGTGCTGCGCGCCGCGAGCGCGACCTTGATGCCGTCCTTGGCGAGCGCCCGTGCGAGCGCGGCGGAAAGTCCCGAGCCCGCACCGACGATCAGCGCGGCATTGAATTTGACGTCCGTCATGGTGAAACCCGCTTCATGCGTGTTGGATGCGACGTGGCAAAACTAACACGGCAGCTGGATCGACGGCGATGGCGCGCTTTCTGATCGTGCTCGGCCTTGCGATCCTGGTGGTCGGCCTGCTCTGACCATATCTGACCAGGCTCGGCCTCGGCCGACTGCCCGGCGATATCGTGATCGAGCGGGAGAACGTCACGGCGATCGGCGTGATCTACCGTCTGGAGACGGAGCTCGCGAGCCACTATTTCGATGCTTCGCTGCCGCGTCAGTTCGATGCCTATCCGTGGTTCGACGAGACCCGGGCGGTTACGCCGCTGCCGACGACAGCGCGCGAAGGCGTGCCGGAGACCTATCCGTTTGGGCTGTGAAAATGGCGGGAGCGAGAATTTCCCGACCCGGCGCGACTGGCCGGCGTG